>TARA_R110000868_G_scaffold361938_3_pt1 | contig 12516 bp, 17 predicted proteins | sample TARA_R110000868 | Tara Oceans TARA_R110000868 (sample SAMEA4397489) | marine metagenome | biome: Polar Biome; feature: [SRF] surface water layer (ENVO:00010504); material: water (ENVO:00002006), including particulate matter (ENVO:01000060) such as... | depth 5 m | reverse complement strand
AGCGGCTCGGGCAGCACCATCATTGCGGCTGAGATGACCGGGCGCGCGTGTCACGCCATTGAGTTGTCTCCCGCTTACGTCGATGTCGCCGTAAAGCGGTGGCAGGCATTCACCGGCCAGGTTGCCACGCTAGAGGGCGACGTGCGGTCTTTTACCGAAGTGGAACATGAACGCAATCAAACGAGGCAGACCGAGCTTCCAGCCGACTGACGCGCAGCGTTCGCAGGTCAAGGCAATGGCGGCTTATGGCGTGCCACAGGCTGACATTGGGCTGGTGATCGGGTGCGACCCGAAGACGTTGCGGCTTCACTTTCAGGGCGAACTGGAAACAGCGGCGGCGGAAGCGAACGCAAAGGTTGCTCAATCGCTGTTCAAGCGCGCGACAGAGGGCACGGGCAAGGATGCGGTTACGGCTTGCATCTTCTGGCTCAAGTGCCGCGCCGGATGGCGTGACGTGTCATTTTCGCCGCCGGGCAAGAAGGAAATCGCTCAGGCGGACGCAGACACCGCGGGCCATGGGACGGACTGGGGTGATGATCTGGACACGGGCGCCACTCTGAACTGATGCCGTCCTGGGATACATCTTGCGTCGACTGGGCGGACCGGATCATGGCCGGCCGCTCGCTGGTCCCGGACCTGCCGTTGTTCGAAACTGAAGCAGCGCGCGGGTTGCGGATATTCAAGCGGCTCAGGGTCCCGGATATCAAGGGAATGCCGACGCTGGCCGAGGCTTGCGGGCCTTGGTATTTCCCGATCGTCGAGGTCATTTTCGGGTCCTACGATCCGACCACTGATCGCCGGGTGATCCAGGAATACTTTGAACTGATCCCGAAAGGGAACGCGAAGTCGAGCTACGGCGGCGCGGTGATGGTGGCTGCGCTAATCGTCAACCGCCGGCCGCAGGCCGAATTTCTACTGATAGCGCCAACCAAGGAAATCGCGGACATCGCCTTTAAGCAGGCGAGCGGGACCATTCGAGCGGACGCGGAACTCGACAAGCTGTTCCACATCCAGCGGCATATCCGGCTGATTACCCATCGCAAGACAGGCGCGACGCTACAGATCAAGGCGGCGGACACGGACGTCATTACCGGGTCCAAGGCTGTCGGCACGATGATTGACGAGACGCACGTCTTTGCCAGGAAGCCGGCGGCTGCAGATATCTTTGTGGAGCTTCGCGGCGCTTTGGCCAAGAGGCCTGACGGGTTTCTGTTCCAGACGACGACGCAGAGCAAAGCGCCACCGGCTGGCGTGTTCCGGACGGAACTGATGACCGCACGAAAGGTGCGGGACGGGGTTCTCAGGCTGCCGCTTTTGCCTGTGATTTACGAACTCCCCGCCGAAGTGGCAGCGGATGATGGTTGGAAAGAGCGGCGATATTGGCCGCTGGTTAATCCGAACCTCGGTCGCTCGGTCAACGAAACGTTCCTTGTGGACGAACTGCGGAAGGCCGAGGAACAGGGCCTCGAGCAGATGGTCCTGCTGGCGAGCCAGCACTTCAACGTCGAGATCGGCCTTTCTCTCGGCTCCGACCGCTGGCGAGGCGCCGACCACTGGCTGACATCTGGCGAGCCTGACCTGACGCTGGCGAGGCTGCTGGAGCGATCCGAGGTTGTAGCGATCGGCGTAGACGGCGGCGGGTTGGATGACCTGCTTTCGGTGTCGGTGGTCGGACGCGAGGTTGATACCCGGCGCTGGCTTTCATGGTCCCGGTCCTGGGTTCATTCGGGCGTCCTGGCGCTACGGAAATCGGAAGCGTCCCGCCTGCAAGACTTCGCCGCGGCGGGCGATCTGGTGATTGTGTCCGACATGGAAGACGCGTTTGAGCAGGTGGCGGACCTGGCGGCCGAGATTGACGCAAGCGGGCTGCTTTCGCGCGTGGGCTTGGACCCGATGGGGGTTGGCATGATCGTTGATGCGATGGCTGCGCGCGGAATTGATGGTGACCGGGTGGTTGCCATTTCGCAGGGTTGGACCCTGAACGGCGCCATCAAAACAACCGAGGTCAAGCTGGCGTCGGGTGCGCTGGTCCATGCCGATCAGCCCATCATGGCCTGGGCAGTGGGCAACGCGAAGGCCGAGCCGAAGGGGAACGCAATCACCATCAACAAGCAGAACAGCGGCACGGGGAAAATTGACCCAGTGATGGCGCTGTTTGATGCGGTGGCGCTGATGTCTCGGAACCCGGAGGCGGCCGGCCTGTCCATCTACGAACAGCCGGAAGCCTACGCCGCGATCTATGGCAACGACGCGAAGCCGTCGTCCGAATGGGACCGCGCGATACTGGACGACGTGCACCACCCGATGTTCGCCGAGCACAAGCGGCGGTTTGAGGCGTGGCAGGATGCGCGGGTTGATGAGGATGCGTGGTGATTAGTTGGCTGTCAAATGTATGGGCGGCGCGGAAGACGCGCGAAGACCAGCAGATTGACGAAGGCGCCCCCGTGTTCGGCCGGCCGACCGCTGGCGTCTACATCGACGCGGACACTTCGCTGCGGAACGATACGGTCTGGGCTTGCGTCCGGTATCTGAGCCAGACGGTTGCCCAGCTTCCGGCGCGCGTGATGCGGGACCAGGGCCGGTATTCCGAGCGGGTCATGTCGCATCCGGTCGTCAATGTGATGACCTGGCGGGCCAACCCGGAATTGTCGCCGTTCCAGTTGAAAGAGACCCTGACCGCATGGGCGGTGATGCGCGGCAACGGTATCGCCGAGATTGAACGCGACGACACGGGCCGGGTTATGGCGTTGTGGCCAATCCATCCCGATCGGGTTGGCTTCGAGCGGAACCTGACGACCGACGAACTGATCTACAAGATCAACAACGGCCGCAACGGCACTGTCTACCTGACGGGGCGGGATGTTTTCCACCTTCGCGGTTTTGGGAATGGCCCGGTCGGTCTGTCCATCGTTGAACACGCGGCCGAAAGCATCGGCTGGGCACAGGCGACGGAACTGTTCGGCGCTGCGTTCTTCGGCAACGGACTGAACACGTCCGGCGCGATCGAGGGCGCCGGTTCTCTGAATGACGACGGGCAAAAGCGGTTGAATGCCCAGATCGCGAAACGGCACGGCGGGCCGCGCAAGGCTCATGTGCCGCTGTTTCTCGACAAGGCCATGAAGTGGGTCCCGACCTCGGTTAAACCGAACGAGGCCCAGTTCATCGAGGCCATGCAGCACCAGGTCGAGACGATCTGCCGCTGGTTTGGCGTGCCTCCCCAGAAGGTCGGGCATCTGTTGCGGATGACGTTTAACAACGTCGAGCAACTGTCGATTGAGGTTGTAGTTGACAGCATCACGCCATGGGCGATCCGCTGGGAAGAGGAAGCCAACTTCAAGCTCTTCGGTCAGAACCGGAACAGCCTGTTCATGAAGTTGGAGATGAAGGGCTTGCTCCGCGGCGCGTTCAAAGAGAGGCAGGAAGGTTTGCAGATCCAGCGGCGCAACGGGATCATTAATCAGGAAGATTGGCGAGAGATCGAGGACTACGGCCCCTCCGGTGCCGAAGGGTCCGAGAAATACATCGTCGAAGGCAACATGACGACGCTGGAGCGGCTTGGCGAGGAACCGGAGCCTGTTTCGGTCGCGCCTGAACCGCCGGCGACGTTGGCCAACGATCCCGAAGACGACACGCCGGACGCGCCACAGATGGCGCGGATTGCAACCCGACTGGCACAAGCGAGGGTCATGCTCAATGCCGCGTGATGTCATGCCGTCGTCGGGATTGGTCGCTACGCGCGTCCAGTTGGCCGCTACGGTCGAGGAAATGCTGGGGATGGTAGTGGAGGCGCTGGAACGCGTCCGCGCCATCCAGCGCGAACCTGGGCCGGCTGGGCGTGACGGTGTGGACGGGCTGCCGGGTGACCGCGGTCGGGACGGACTGAACGGGACGGGCATTGCGGCGGCTGCCGTGGATGACGCGGGCCGGCTGTGCCTGACGCTGGATGACGGCCGCGCGCTGATGCTTGGCGTTGTCCGTGGCGAGCGGGGCTTGCAGGGCGAACGTGGGCTCGAAGGCGTCGCCGGACGTGACGGCATCAATGGTCGCGACGGTGAGCGCGGGGAACGCGGCGAAGCCGGGCGCGACGGACTGCCGGGCCTGCATGGCGAACGCGGGGAACAAGGCATTGCCGGGCGCGATGGCGTCAACGGCCAAGATGGCGCTCCCGGCATCCAAGGCGAGCGCGGCGAACAAGGCGTCCGAGGCGAACCGGGCATCCCTGGCGAGCGTGGCGACAAAGGAGACAAGGGCGATCCTGGCGACGCGGGGCCTGCTGGCGCACGCGGAGAGCGAGGGCCGGCCGGCATTCAAGGCGATCGTGGGCTGGATGGTGAAGCCGGCCAGCGCGGGCTGCGTGGTCTGCGCGGCGAACCCGGCGCGGTCGGTGCGACGGTCGAGGTGATGGACACAATCCCGGCCAGGCTTTCGGCGGCGGATTTGTCGCGGGTCACGTCAACGGAGATCGTGGTTGATGGTCGCGTGATGCGAGTGCTGACGGTATGACCATCATTCCATTCCACGGCTCGAAATACCCGCCGCACCGATACGCAGTGACGGCCAAGGGCAACACGGGCGAAATCACGTTGTATGGCGTCATCGGCGATCCTTACGACGGGATCAGCGCGGCGCAGTTCATGACCGACCTTCGCAAGCTGGATGGCGCGTCGGTCATCAACATCCACATCAACTCCCCGGGCGGGATCGTCTCGGAAGGCCGCGCGATCTTCAATCGCTTGAAGTCGCATGCTGCGCGCAAGATCGTCCATGTGGACAGCGAGGCATCATCGATTGCGGCGCTCATTGCCATGGCCGGAGATGAAATCCGGATGCTCGAGGGGTCCGTTATGCTGGTGCATCGGGCCTGGGGCGTGGCCATCGGCAACGCCAACCAGTTGCGCGACCGTATCCGGGATCTGGAGACCATCGATCAGGCGCAGGTCGAGACGTTCACACGCCGGACCGGAATGAAGCCGGACGCAGTGCTGAGCCTGATGGACGAAGACCGATATATGAGCGCGGAGGAAGCCGTCCGGCTGAAATTCGCGGACGTTTCTTTTACCGGAATGAAGGCTGCCGCGCTGTCGGTGGACCGTTCCGCGCTTGGTCTGCCGGAATTGCCGGCGGCCAGGCCCAACCTGACCCGATTGGAAGCGCGCACCCGCATGGAAGCGGTGATGACAACGCAGAAGATCAAACCGGCTCGCGGCGCTCGGTAGGAATACCGGCCGTGTAGGCGCCGCGAGGCGCAACGATGCCCATAGGCCCTTGGGCAAGGCGCTGGATGCTGACGCATCCTTCGGAATACATGGAGACTATATATGACCACCGAAGAAATGCGGGCAGCGTTGGAAGACGCGCGTGCCCGTCATGACGAGCTTTCCGCGCGGAACAATGCGCTGATCGCTGGCGACGACGCCGATCTGTCCGAGGAAGAAGCGACCGAGTTCGAAACGAACATCGCGGAAATCCCGAAGCTGGCCGCGAAGATCAGCCGACTTGACCGCATGGTGGCCGCCGCGACGCCGCAGCCCGGCGCCAACCGCCGCACCGTGTCGGATCAGGCCGCGACCGCGACCGCCGGCGCTCGCACCGTTCCCGCCACCGCGCGTGTGGACCAGCGCACGGGCGGGTATCGCCATCTCGGTGAGTTCGCCGCCTGCGCCCGCGCTGCCGCGATGGGCAGTGAAGGCGCCCGCGGCCGTCTCATGGCCGTGATCGGCATGAACGAAGGCGTTGGCGAAGACGGCGGGTTCTTGGTTCCGACCGAGTTTCGCGATGCCATTATGAAGGTCGTCGAGGGCGAAGACAGCCTGCTCCCGCTGTGCGACACGTCCACCACTTCGCGCAATTCGGTTTCGCAGAACGTCGACCGCACGACCCCGTGGGGCACCGCCGGCATCAACGCCTACTGGGAAGGCGAAGGGCATTCCGCATCCGCAAGCGGCGCGAAATTCGAGCAGAACACGCTCCGCCTGAACAAGCTGTTCGCTCGCGTCGATGTCACCGACGAGCTACTCGACGACGCTCCGCAGCTGGACAATTACCTGCGCGTCAAGGCGCCGGAAGTGATGGCCAGCGTGATCAACCTCGCCATCGTGCAGGGCAACGGCGTCGGCAAGCCGCTCGGCTTCATGAACAGCCTCGCGTTGGTAACGGTCGCGGCCGAAACGTCGCAGCCGGCCGATACCATCATGCACCGTAATCTGGTCAAGATGATGGGCCGGATGTATGCGCCAAGCTGGGCGCGCGCGACGTGGCTGATGCACCAGGACGTTTGGGCGCAACTTCCGCTCATCTCGTTCCGCGACATCGGCGCTTATCCGTCCACCGCGACGGGTTCTGCTGTTCCTGCCTACATGCCGCCGTCCGGCATTTCCGGCGCTCCCTATGGCACGCTGTTCGGGCGTCCGATCCGGCTGCTGGAGGCGATGGAGACCATCGGCGACCTCGGCGACATCGCGCTGTGCGACATGAGCGCATATCGCGCCGTCACCAAGACCGGCGGGACGCGCGTGGATACCTCGATCCACCTGAAGTTTGACACGGACGAGACCGTGTTCCGCTTCATCTTCCGGGTTGCTGGTGCGCCTTGGTGGTCCTCGACGATCAGCCCGCGCGATGGCAGCAACACCCGCTCGCCGTTCGTTACGTTGGCCAGCCGGTAACGGTAGCGGAAAGGAACCCAGACCATGAACAGCATGCTTCTCGAACGCGCGCAGATCGTCAGTGGCTTCGCGCCGATCTCGCTGACCACAGCCCGGACGGGCGACGTGGTGAGCCTCAAGAACTACCGCCGTTGCCTTGTCCTTTTCCACAAGGGCATCGGCACGGCGGGCGACGATCCGACCATCACGATCTTGCAGGGGACGGACATTGCGTTCGCCACCAACAAGGCGCTGACCTTCACGAACATCTACGTGAAACAGGACCCGACCAGCCTCGGCGATGTCGGGCAGTGGACCGAAGTTACGCAGTCGGCGGCGAACACCTACACGGACGCCACGTCGGCGGAACGCGCGGCCCTGTGGGCCATCGAGTTCAAGGCCGAAGACCTCGACACTGCCGGCAACTATGATTGCATTCGTGCATCAATCGGCGACGTCGGGACCAACAGCCAGATCGGCGCGCTGGAATACATCCTTTATGATCCGATCGTGTCCACCACTCCGGCAGACATGCCGTCCGCCATCATCGACTGAACCAAGCGCCCGGCTTCGGCCGGGCGCCTTACTGAGGGTGGGCCATGCCTCTTGTTATTTTTACTGCTACGCCGAAACTACCTCGGGACCTGGCGCACCTTCCTTACGTCGCCGGATACAAAGAGGAAATGTCCGCTGATTGGGCTGATCGGTGGCTGCGCCGTGGCGTGGCGCGGATCGTTGCGCCGGTCGCGGCTGATCCTGAACCCGATCCCGAACCCGCTCCCGATCCTGGACCTGATCTGGCAACGGATAGCGCGCCGGTCCTGGTCCGCGCGACTGTGGCGGACATCGACCCGGACAGCGCCACCGAGACCGAGATGCGCGCGTGGCTGCACGCGAAGGGCGCAACCCCGCACCACCGCGCGGGCGAAGCTCGGCTTCACGAAATGTGCATGGAAATCCTGACCGCCTGATGCGGTATGTCGGTCCGCGGCGTATCGTGATCGACGACAACCCCGCGCCGGTCCCGTTTTGGGAACCGAGTCCGTGGGGAGAAGCGACGGCGGTTATCATCGGCGGCGGCCCGTCCCATGTGGCCATCCCCGCCGATGCCTACCGCGCGCACCGGTTCGTGGCAGTCAACAGCGCATGCCGGCACGTCGCTCCGATCGCGACCGCTAATGACATTCTGTATTTTTCCGACAACTCCTGGGCGGATCGGTTTGAACACCTGATCCGCACATGGCCCGGCCTGGTGGTCACGTCCAACCGGAACACGAAGGCGCGGCTCGGGGCCCTAGTCAACCGCCTGAACTTTACTGCGGTCATTGAATACGCGGGCGCGTCCCCGGACTACGTCGGAGCATCCAGCGGCCACACTGCGGCATGTCTCGCCGCCATGATGGGCGCAACCCGGCTAGTGCTGATCGGTTTCGAGGGCGGATACGTCAACGGCCGGTCGCATGGCCACACCGACTATGTGCAGCACGACGAACACGCCTTCCGCGAGAGGTTCCTTCCCGGATGGTCCGGCCTGGCCCCCGCGTTCCTGCGGCTCGGTGTCGAGGTTCTGAACGCGACGCCGCAAAGCGCGGTGACTGATTTTCCGGCAGTAGACTTTGCAGAGGCGACATGAACCCGACCGTGCATGAGACCGCCGTGCTGAACTTCCAGCCCATGACGGGCGCAGCGTTCGCGCGGCCCGTCCGCTTGCAGCCTTTTGCCATGATCGCGCCCGATGTAATCATTGGTCCGGGTGCCATCATCTACGCAGGCTGCACCATCGGCGAAGGCTCTCGCATCTGTCCACAAGCCCACATCCGCGAGGGGGTGGTTATCGGCAAGCGGTGCGTGATCGGTGTCGGTGTCCGCATCGGATACGACGCCATCATCGGTGATGACGTGCAGATCATGGACGATACCCATATCAGCGGCGGCACCCGGATCGGCGATGGGACGTTCGTTTCGGTCCATGTCGCCATGGTCAATGACGACCGGCCGGCCGGCTACAAATGGAAAGGCGTGACGCCCGTCACGGTCGGCAAGGGCTGCGTAATCGGCTGCGGCGCGAAGTTGCGGCCCGGCGTCACGATCGGCGACGGTGCGACGGTGGGCATGGGCGCGGTGGTTACGCGAGACGTTCCGGCCGGCGCTACGGTCAAGGGGATGCCGGCTCGCATGGACGCGCCAAGCCCCTACGCGACCGCGCTTGCGGATGGCACCGTCTATGAGAACTGGCCTTGATTGTCGCGAGCTTCTTTGCTCCGCGCGAGGACCGCTGGGGCGTTGATTACATCCCGCTCCTGCGCCTCCTGGACGCGTCCTGCCGGCGCTATGGCCTGGAACACGTCTGCATCAGCGACCGCGACTTGAAGGCGGTCGATACCCTGGTCTGCAAACTGCCGGACAATTTGATGCTGGCGCTACTGGACGGGCAACGGCAATGCCTCGAATGGGCGCAAGGGCCGGTCCTGTTTGTGGGTGCTGACTGCCTGATCGCCAAAGACCCGCGCACCGTTACGGGCGGCGATTTGACCATCACGATCGGACCGTTCGCTGACTGCGAAATGAACACGGGCGCCATCTGGTGCCACAACCCGGCGCGCTGTGTGCCCATCTGGCGGGCGGCGGTGGACAGCAAGCCAACGCAATGGGGCGAAGATCAAACCGCGCTGTATGAGGCAGTGAAAGCGTCCGGCGCGGACGTGTCGCAGGTGCGGTGCGAAGACCACAACTGGGCACCCGCGAATGAGGACGACCCGGCCGGTATCCCGACAGTGGTGCACTTCCGGGGCAACCGGAAGTGGTTCATGGCCCAATGGGCGCGACGCTGGATGGACCTGACATGCTGACAGTCACGACCGCCGCGCCTGATAGAAGCCTCCTGACGGCAACGGAGCTGCGCGCGGCTATTGGCGTAGCAGACGCGTCGCAGGATGCCGCCCTTGCCACGATAGGCGCTCGCGTGTCGGCAACCATCGCTCGACTGTGCCGCGTGGCCGAGGCTGCACCATCGCCCGTGACGCTGCGTTCGGAAGTGCTGACCGAGGTGTTCCGGCTGAATGTCGGAACGGAGGAACTTATCCTCGCCCGCCGGCCGGTGGCCTCGATCACGTCGGTTGTTGCAGATGACGTGACGCTCGAAACGACCGAGTATGAGACCGAGGCAGGCCCGGGGCTGCTGTTCTATTTGTGCGACGATTACCGGACCATGTGGACCGCCGCGAAAATCACGGTCGTCTATACCGCCGGCTGGGACACGGTTCCCGAGGATCTGAAACTGGCGGCCGCAAAGCTGGTCGGCGATATCTACCACGCAGGGACGCGCGACCCGAACCTCAGGCGGCACCGCGTCGAGGGTGTTGGCGAGCGGGAATACTGGGTTTCGCCCGCGTCCGATCCACTGGCATCGCAAGAAGTGATGCAACTGCTCGCGCCCTACACGAACTGGACGATCTGATGGCCATCCCCGGCGTCTACACCCTGGTATCCGAAACCGTCACCACGGCGGTGACGGCGCAGGCACAGACCGCGATCGACAGCCTGGAAGGCATGACCCGCGTCACATTTGAGGCGACGTTCTCTGGCACGGGTGGCACGACGGCGGTTGCGCTGATCCAGTCCCGCATGGGTTCGGCTGGTGTGTGGCGTGAGATTGCGAGCATCGACTTTGCGGCGGCCGGGTCCAAGTCCTGCACGGTTTTGACCGCCGCCGGAACCCCTGCCGCGTTCGCGGCCTTGTCCGCCAACTCGGTGTTGAACTGGCTTGGGACGGAACTCCGGGCTGTCATCACCACAACCGGCACATGGGTCGGCGGCGTCCTGGCGGTGCGGGTGCACGTCGCGTGACGTTCGGCCGCGACCTAGACCAGATGCTCCGTTCGGACGGCCAGCAAGTAACCCTCCGGCGCGTGGTCGGCACCACGAACCAAACGTCGGTTGACTGCCAGTGCTGGGCATTTGTGCGCGGATACCGGGCCGAAGAACTGGCGGGCGCGGTCATCCAAGGCGATAGCGCGGTGATCCTGTCCGCTACCGACATCATCGCGGCACAGTGGCCAGGTGGCCAGCCCGTCACCAGCCCGCCGGGTGCGACTGACCAGCGTGTGCCGAGGAAGGGCGACAAGATCATCATTGAAGGCCGGACCCGGAACGTGGAAGCCGCTGATCCGGTCTACGTCACGGGCGAATTGCACCGGGTCAACCTACAGGTGCGCGGGTAATGTCGCGCTCTGCGGTTCGCGGCGCCGTGACGGATTACCTTGCCGCCAACTGGACGCTATCGGAACTGGTCTATCAGAACACCACGACGGAACCGCCGGTCGCATCCGATGGCGTCCTACGCCCGTGGGTCTATGTCGAGGTCAGCTACAACAGCACCGACCAATGGTCGATCGGTGAGACGGACCGCACAGATAACCGATGGCGCGAAGACGGGCAGGTGTTCTTCCACGTATTCACGCCAGCCGGCGCGGGTTTATCCGTCGCAGATCAATACGCCGATGCGGTGATTGAGCTGTTCAAGGGCATCCAACTATCCCCCGACATCGAGTTTCGCGACATTTCCAGCGATATCGGCGGGCCGGGTGACGAAAACGGCAACTATTACCGCGTGAGCATTTCGGTGGAGTGGGTCCGGAACTAATGGCCGAGGTTGAATGGCGGGCAACGTCCTCTTTCGAGACGGACACCCGCCGCATTCGTCCTGATTTTGTGCTGGCGGACGTTGACGGTTCCGTTGTGACCGATCCGGACGGCGATACGGTCGGCGGGCTGGTCCGCGTGGCTCTTGAACGCGAGGAAGTGACCGGCCCTAAGCCGTTCGATACGCTTGTGCTGCGGGAGTTGATAGAGGTGAACTATTACGACCTGACGACAACCATTGCGTTGGGCGGGTCGCTTTCGGCGGCTGTCACGCTGCAACGGCGGCCAATTCTGGCAATCATTGTCCCGGCTGGATGGGATGACGCGGACCTGACGTTTCAGGTCTCGCAAGACGGTATCACGTATTACGAGTTGGTCACCGAGGCGGGCGTTGCGGTCCAGTTGGATGTGGTGGCGGGGAAGATGCACCGCACAACCAACCTCGATCAATGGGCCGGCTACCAATACATGAAGGTGCGATCAGGGACGTTCGGAACCCCTGTTACACAGTCCGCCGCGCGGACGATCACTTTAACAGTCAGGGACGCTTGACATGCGATACGCAGTGTTGCGGCCGTTCAACAGTCCGTCGCGCCGTTTCTCGGTTGGGCAGGTTGTGACGGCCGATGAAATCGACGGCCCGGTATCGGCGGAGGATTGGGTCAATTCCGGTCTGATCCAAGAGGAAAAGCCGGATGCCCCGGTTGAGCCGTTGAAGATGCGCCGCGCGGGTGCGGTGACGGTCCCGCCTGTGAACTTGGAGAACGACAATGCCCTCGTCTAACCGCACCCAGATCACGTCGGTCCTGGAAACCACTGTCGGGACCACGCCCGGCACGCCACGGATGCGTCTCCGCCGCGTCAATGGCGAGACGCTCAATCTCGTTCCGACGTTCGCCGAGAGTGGCGAGATGCGTTCGGATCGGATGTCTTCGGACGTGCTGCGGATCGGCAAGCAATCCAGCGGCGACATGCCGTATGACATGTTGTATCCGTTCCCGGACAGCCCGAACGATGTGGACATTTGTTCCGCGTTCTACAACGCGTTCACGAACACGGCGACGCGGTTCAACGATGGCACCGCCGATAGCGTCATCACCGCCGTCGCAACGACTGGCGAAGTCGTGACCTGCACCACCGGAACGGCGTTCGTTGCCGGGCAACTGGTGCGGCTCACGGGGTTCGGCGTCACCGGCAACAACGTGGTGGCGAAATGCACCACGGGCAGCGC
>TARA_R110000868_G_scaffold86703_4_pt1 | contig 12518 bp, 11 predicted proteins | sample TARA_R110000868 | Tara Oceans TARA_R110000868 (sample SAMEA4397489) | marine metagenome | biome: Polar Biome; feature: [SRF] surface water layer (ENVO:00010504); material: water (ENVO:00002006), including particulate matter (ENVO:01000060) such as... | depth 5 m | reverse complement strand
TGCGCCGCTGTTCACCCCAGCCGGTACACCGTGGGCTGGCGTCGCAGGGCATGATGCCCAGACTCAGATCTTTCTCGATGAGCTACACGCCCATCCGGCCGGCCAGTGGGTGTTGCGTCGCTATGCCGAAGACCGTCAGCGCCGCAACTAAGTAACTTTAGCCCAGCGCCATATCTTATTGCCTGCCCAGCACATACCTGCCTGCCCAGCACACCAACGACTAAACTCCAGACAGTAGTCAGCTGAAGGACATCAGTGGTTAACCTTCTGGATGAGTAGATCAGGCCAAATGAATATGGGCGCACCCTGGAAACTCGATATCACCACCCTGCCGGATGGCGAGCAACCCCGCCCACGCAGGCGCACCCGTAAGCTAAAGATCGCTACCTGGCTGCTGTTGCTATTGCTGTGCATCGCCGCCGGCCTGCTGCTCGTAGAGGAAGTGCGCACCTCACGGTTTCAGGCCCAGGAAATCAGCCGCTACGCGCACACCCTCAGCTACCGGGTCCAACCTGGCCCCAGCCCATCGATCATTTATCCCAAGGAGGGGCCGTTCGATAAGCGCCAGGGCTACACCTATTTACCCTTGATGTTGGAGCGTCTTGGCCAACGCCACTTTATCGTGCAGCAGCAGGCGCAGTTCTCCCCAGCCCTGCTCGACTATGCCCAGCGGGGCCTGTTCGTCCCCTATCCAGAAAAAATCCAAAGCGGCCTGCAGATCAATGACTGCAGCGGCACGCCGTTCTATTCGTTCCGTTATCCGCAGCAGCGCTACTCAAGCTTCAGTGTCATCCCGCCTCTGGTGGCCGATAGCCTGCTGTTTATCGAGAACCGCAAACTGCTCGACGCCGACCACCCCCAGGCCAACCCGGCGGTGGACTGGCCGCGTTTTGTCATGGCGGCCGTCTCCCAGGTCGGCAAGCTGCTGGATATGCAGGACCAATCGGCAGGCGGCAGCACCCTGGCGACCCAGCTGGAGAAATACCGTCACTCCCCGGACGGTCTGACATCGTCGGCCACAGAAAAACTCCGGCAAATGCTTTCCGCCAGTGTGCGCGCTTATCAGAGCGGCCCGCAGACGCTGGCCGCGCGGGAAAATATTGTGCGCGACTACCTCAACAGCGTACCGCTCGCCGCCGCCCCAGGGCACGGCGAGGTGCACGGCCTGGCCGATGGTCTGCGCATCTGGTTCGGTGCGGACTTTGCCCGCGTTAACCTGCTACTCGACCCCGCTCGCTCACCTGATGCCAGCCTGGCCGAGCGCGGTCTGGCCTTGCGCCAGGTGCTGGCCTTAATGATTGCCCAGCGCCGCCCGTCTTACTACCTGGCCCAGGGCCGCAATGACCTGGGCGCACTAACCGACAGTCATATCCGCTTGCTGTCCGGTGGCGGTTTGATCGACTCAGCGCTGCGCGATGCAGCCCTGCGCCAGCCTCTGGCTTATCGCGACTGGGCCCTGGAACCCAACCTACAGCCGGTGGACGGTAACAAGGGCATCAGCGTCGTACGCTCGCGTCTTTCAGCCATGCTCAACATGCCGTTTTATGACCTGGACCGCCTCGACCTGAGCGCCACCAGCACCCTCAATAACCCGCTGCAACGAGAGGCCAGTCACTACCTGCAGCAATTGGCGGACCCGGTGTTTGCCGGGCAAATCGGCCTGTTCGGTGAGCGCCTGCTCTCACCGGAAAAAACAGCCGATGTGCGCTACAGCTTTACCCTGCTCGAGCGCACCAACAACGGCAGCGTGGTCCGCGTACAGACCGACAATACCGATCAGCCATTCGACATTAACGAAGGCAGCAAGCTGGAGCTGGGGTCTACCGCCAAACTCAGGGTGCTGGCCACCTACCTGGAAATCATCGCCGAACTGCACCAGCGCCATGCAGGACAAAGCGCCAGTGAGTTGCGCGCAGTCAACGCCCAGGACAACCTGACCCGTTGGGCCATCAGTTACTTGCAAACCACCACCAACGCTAGCTTGCCAGCCATGCTCGATGCCGCGCTGGAGCGTAAATACTCTGCCAATCCAAGCGAACGTTTCTTCACCGGCGGCGGTATTCACACCTTTAGCAACTTCCGCCGCGAGGATAACCGGCGCATCGCCAGCCTGCGCGAAGCCTTGCGCGAGTCGCTCAACCTACCGTTTATCCGCCTAATGCGTGACTTGGTGCGCTACACCACCTACCAGGGACAGAACAACAGCGCCGAACTACTCAAGGACGACAAGGACCCGCGCCGCCAAGCCTATCTGCATGACTTTGCTGACCGAGAGGGTAAAACCTTTCTGCTGCGCTTTTGGCGTAAGTATCAGGGGCAACCCGAACAACTGCGCCTGGAGACCTTCCTCAGTGGCTTACGTCACACATCTGTGAGGCTCGCAGCCGTGCACCGCTACCTGATGCCACATGCAGACGAAGCCAGCTTCGCCGCTTTTCTGAGCAAGAGCCTGACCCAGGAAAAACTCAGCGATAAGCGCATCAGCGAGCTGTATAAGCGTTACGGCCCAGGTGCTTACAGCCTGCCGGATCAGGGCTATATCGCCCGCGTGCACCCGCTTGAACTGTGGCTCTTGGGCTACCTGATCGAACACCCCCAGGCCAGCTTCAAAGAAGCCGTAGCGGCCAGCCACGACGAACGCCAGGAAGTCTATGGCTGGCTGTTCCGCAGCCGGCACAAGAGCGCGCGCGACAGCCGCATCCGTATCATGCTGGAGGTCGAAGCGTTCCTCGATATTCACCGACGCTGGCAGAACCTTGGCTACCCCTTTGCCCATCTGGTGCCGTCGCTGGCTACCGCCATCGGCAGCTCAGGCGACCGCCCGGCAGCACTGGCCGAACTGATCGGGATCATCCAGAACGACGGCATTCGCCAACCCACCGTGCGCATCGACAGCCTGCATTTCGCCGCTGAAACGCCTTACGACACCTTAGTGGTGCGCGATCACAGCGAAGGTAAGCGGGTCATGGCCTCGGAAGTCGCAGCGGCATTGCGCAGCGCGCTCGCCGACGTGGTCGAAGCCGGTACCGCACGCCGCCTGCTCGGCAGCTTTACCCAGGCCGACGGCCAGCCCCTCAAGATCGGCGGCAAAACGGGAACCGGCGATAACCGTATCGAAACAGTCGGCGCAGGCGGGCGAGTACTTAACTCACGGGCGATCAACCGTACCGCTACCTTTGTCTTCTATCTGGGCCCACGCCATTACGGCACCCTCACCGCTTTCGTCCCTGGCCGCGCGGCAGAAAACTTTCGTTTCACTTCCGCATTGCCGGTGCAGGTACTCAAAGGTATGGCCCCAATTCTGCTGCCCTACCTTGAACCGGGCACCTACAGTCAATGCCTGCCGCCCATAACCGCAGTTAAAGCCAGCAGCCTGTAGGAACACAAAACCTGAACAACGATTGTGCAAAAAAACGGGAAGCCACTGGCTTCCCGTTTTTCTTAACCTTGCTGGCGATTATTTCGCTTGGTAAATGATCCCTGGGCTGCACTGAACCATCTGATAGTGGCTAGGCAGACCGTTGAGCGCTTCAGAAGCGCCAAGAAACAGATAACCACCTGGCTTCAACATGGCATGAATGCGGGTGAGGATGTCCTTCTTCACCTCAGCCGAGAAGTAGATCAGTACGTTACGGCAAAACACCACATCGAACTTACCGAGACTGGCGTAACTGTCCAGCAGGTTCAGCGCGCGAAACTCAACGCGACTACGAATGGCCGGTTTGACCACCCAGCGGCCCGGCCCTTTAGGGTCGAAATAACGCTGCAGGCGCTCCTGGGAAAGACCACGGCCCATCGCCAGACTGTCGTACTCACCAGACTTGCAGTTAATCAACATCGTGGGCGAAAGGTCGGTTGCAACAATCTGCAGGCCACCCTTGAGTTGACCAATATGAGTCCTCTCAAACTCGTCGATGCTCATGGACAGCGAATAGGGTTCTTGACCTGAGGAGCAGGCCGCCGACCAGATACGCAAACGCTGACCTGGGCTGGCCTTGATCATCTCCGGCAGGACGCGGTTCTTTAGCACTTCGAAGGGATAAGTATCGCGAAACCACAGGGTTTCGTTGGTGGTCATGGCATCGACCACCTGCTCACGCAAACCACTGCGCGGCTGATTCTGCATGCGCTGCACCAGCTCACCCAGGGTCTTTATGCTGTTCTGCTCCATCAACTTGTTGAGTCGACTGGAAACCAAATACTGCTTATTGGTACCCAGCAGAATGCCACAGGCTTTTTCCAGGAACGTCCGGAACTGCTCGAAATCCAAATTACCTGTAGACACTCGCGAGGCCTCGACAAACATATATTTAACTGAGAGCCAGGCTCTCAGTCCCCTGCCGCAAGATTGATGCGGTCAGCTACCCGTGCTGCTAGGTCATCGGGACGAAACTTGGCGAGAAAGTCATCCGCCCCAACCTTCTTCACCATGGCCTGGTTGAACACGCCAGATAACGAAGTATGCAGGATGATGTGCAGCTTTTGCATGCGCGGATCGGCGCGGATCTCTGCAGTCAGGGTATAACCATCCATTTCCGGCATCTCAATGTCGGAAATCAGCATGAGAAACTCTTCTTCAGGCTTACGCCCTTCTTCGACCATTGCTTTCAGGTAATCCAACGCCTGACGACCATCATTCAGCGCCACGACCTCAACGCCGACGGTTTGCAGACAACGGGTTACCTGTTTGCGCGCTACCGATGAGTCGTCGCAGGTCAGTACGCGCCGGGTGATCGCACGTTCCCGTGTTTTGGCATCCAAGACACCTTCGGAGATAACTTCCGATGTCGGCGCCACCTCGGCAAGAATCTTCTCGACGTCGATGATCTCAACCATCTTGCCGTCAAGATGAGTTACCGCTGTCAGGTAGTGATCGCGCCCGGTGCCCTTGGGTGGCGGATGAATCGACTCCCAGTTCATGTTGACGATGCGCTCGACCGAGTGAACCAGAAACCCCTGAACCTTGGTGTTGTATTCCGTGATGATGACAAAACTGTTTCCAATATTGGCCAGCGGCGCACTGCCGGTCGCCATAGATAAATCAAGAATTGGAATAGTACCGCCACGAATACTGGCTACACCGCGAACAACCGGACTGGATCTCGGCATGATGGTGAGCTTGGGGCATTGCAGCACCTCCTTCACCTTAAATACGTTGATTCCATACAACTGATTGCCGTTCAGACGGAACAGCAGCAACTCCAAACGATTCTGCCCAACCAACTGAGTTCGCTGGTTAACCGAATCCATCACACCGGCCATACCCAAACTCCTCTTTGAGTAACAAATTGCTGTCAGCGTAGCAGGCGGCACGCGCCTTGCTACCCAACCCATATGAACATTGAAACGACAACTAACCGACGCACCTTGCCAACGCGCCGTCACTGGCTGGCAGTTGTACCCGCTTTGCTGGTACTCGGCTATAGCGCATTGGCAGCGGCCAACGCCACGCTACCTGAACAACTTATCGGCGCTGGCGAAGCGTTTCTTGAGCAAGCGGTGAGCGATTATTTAAAACGTAGCAACATTGCTGGCCGACATGAGATTCAAATCAATCGGCTCGACCCCCGCTTGCGCCTGCCACTGTGTGCACAACCATTAACCACAACCCTAGAAAGCCCTGCCGAACCGATTGGCCGTGTGACGTTGCGCGTACGCTGTGACAGTAATGCACCGTGGACGGTATTTGTCCCCGGGCAAGTACGTCTGTACCGCGAGGTGGTGATCGTTAACCGCCCACTTAAGCGCGACAGTTTGGTCACTGATATGGATATTGTGTTGGCCGAACGGGATGTCGGCCTACTTAACCAGGGTTATCTCACGACGCTGCAGCAGGCAATCGGCAAGAAATTGACGCGCCCACTGCTACCGGATCAAGTTCTAGCGCCAATTCATGTGCAAATAGCCGAAGCTATACGCAAGGGTGACCAGGTGGTTATCAGCGCCCGCAGTGGTGGCATCAACGTGCGCATGCCCGGTGAAGCCTTGTCGGACGGCACGGTTGGCAGGCAGATCAGCGTCCGTAACAAGCGCTCTAATCGTGTAATCAGAGCCCGCGTAGTGGGACCTGGACAGGTAGAAGTGGCGATGTAGGCATGATTCTTGTTTCAGCTTTGTGAGTTCAGTGAGCTGACGATTAGCCACACTGTGTTTAGACTGTTAGCTGACGCACACTTTTTTGCCCTAAAGTTTTCCTAGGCAATGCCGACAACCAGGCAAGCGTCCACATACTGTTCGAGGTTTTGCATCATGGTCATTGATATCAACCGGCTCAACAATGCCGCAACGCCAGCCAATTCGGGGCGGGCGAGCAGCGCACAAGCAGGCGGCCAGAACGAAGCCATCGGCAGCAAACAACCTGGCATCGCCCCCAGCGCTGAACAAACGAAGCAAGCTGACAAGAGCGGCGAATCAGTCCAGCTGAGCCGTGAAGCACAGCAGTTGCAGAAAGTCAGCGAAAAACTGCGTGACCAACCTGCCGTCAATAAAGAGCGCGTCGCCCAACTAAAGCAGGCGATTGAAGACGGCAGCTACCAAGTCGATAGCCAGCGTGTCGCCAGCAAACTGCTTAATTTCGAATCCCAGCGTTAGTCTCCGGGCTATGCTGGGGTAATTGGTCGCCCAATAGACATTTCATGCCACGCAGTGAAACGTCTATTACCCCGAAGAGCCTGCGATGCAAGACACCAGCCTGCTTGACCTGTTCACCCACGATATCGGCACCGCCGAGCAGTTGCTTGAATTAATCGACAGCGAATTCCAAGCCCTCAGTGACCGTGACCTTCCCCGCCTGCAGAACATCCTGACTGACAAGCTGCCGTTACTAACGCTGCTTGACCAGCACGGCAAGCAGCGCAGCCAACTGCTCGCCAGCCTCGGCCTCAGCGCTGACCGCTTAGGTTTGCAGGCGCTGGCGACTCAATCCAGCCAAGGTGATCTGTTACTTGAGCGCGGCGATCAACTCAACGCCTTACTCGAACGCTGCCAAACGGCCAATTTGCGCAATGGCCGATTGATTCGTTCCAGCCAAGCCTCAGCCAACAGCATGCTTGGTATTCTGCGCGGCAACGAGACACCAAGCCTCTATGACAGCCGTGGCAGTGCCGCTAGAATTGGCCAGCAACGCCCGCTCAGCCAAGCTTGAAACCTATAAAAGGCACAAGGGACATACTGTCATACAGCCAGTATGCTAGTGCCATCGCATTTGCTCGGAGAGTTATGGACCGTGTCCAGCCCCTTTAGCCAGGAAGATGGCCCGCAGCCGCCCAAGGTGCTCAAGGCACCGGTGGAAATAGTTGCCAACCTGCGCCAACTGCAACAAGCCAATGACCCATTGACCATTACCTTCCACGAACGCAATCAACGCTTCCAGAGCTATGTAATCGAGGTTGATCGCGACAAAAACTTGCTGATTCTTGATGAGTTAATGCCGAGTGACGGTGAGCGCTATTTAACCAATGGCGAAACCTTCAACGTGGAAGCGTTCCACGATGGCGTCCGCGTAGCCTGGCAATGCGAGCAGAGCGTGCGCATTGCCGAACATCAAGGCGCGCGCTGCTATTTCAGCGCGATGCCCCCTGAAATCACCTATCACCAACGCCGCAGTGCCTTTCGTGCGCCGCTCAAACAAAACGAATCGATCAAGATTGAGTTGGCTGGGGCTAAGCTGCGTAGCGCGCTACCTGGAGAGCTGCTGGACATCTCGGCAACCGGCTGCAAACTGCGTCTGCCGGGCAGCCTTGGCAGCAACCTGCAAGCTGGCCAAGTATATGAGCGCTTTACGGTGAAGTTTCCTTTCGGCGCCATGACCACCGCCCTTGAGGTGCGGCATGTGCTATTCGACGAGGCAGTCGACAGCACCTTTATTGGCGCACGCTTTCATCGCATCAGCGGCCAAGAACAGCGTTTGGTCGAACGGTTCGTCTATCAGTTGCAGCGTGAAGCACGCCGCATCGACGGCGATGGGTTTTTCTAGTGCAGCTAAATTCGGATGTTAAGCGCCGCCAGGCGTAATAAATCCTCGGGCCGGTCCACGTCCCACAATGCAGGCAGCAGCGCCGGATGCCAGTCCAGCTGCTGCAAACGCTGCAGCGTAATATTGAACACTCGCTCAGTCCCCCACGGCATATCGTTGAATAACGTGGCGTGCATACTGCGCAATCCCAGCAACACATAACCGCCGTCTTCGGCCGGGCCGATCACTACCTGCTGCTCCTGCAGCGCCTTACAGGCTTGCTGCAAATAATCACCATCGAGCGCCGGACAGTCATTACCAATCAGGATCACCGCATCGCTTTCCGCCAACCCTAGAGTGGCGATGCGGCGCATGCGCTCACCCAAATCACCGGCCGGCTGCTCGACCAAGGTCCAACCAAAGCGCTGGGCCAGCGCTTTTAACTCTGCGCTGGGCACATCATCCAGCCACAGAAAACGCTCACTAAAGCCATGTTCAGGTAACTGTAAGGCCCGCTCTAGCAACAGTTGCTGCAAGTCACAGGCCCCCTGAGCACCAAGCGCGGGAATCATGCGCGTTTTCACTCGTCCCGCGACTGGGGCACGCGCCAGCATGTGTAACGAAATCGATAAGTTCATAGCATTGATCCTCGACGGTACTGTCGAGCCAGCCTTTCCGGGCTGGCACCACAGTAATAGGCCACACGTAACCTCCACATCAGGAACACGGTACGCCAGATCCCGTGCTGCTCCCAGCGCCGGCTGGACGTCGTCAAGGGCGGACGTAAACAACACGGTCTGGCCTGTGCCTTCAAACGGCGGCAGAGCTGCAAGTCCTCCATTAGCGGGATCTGCGCATAACCACCCAACGCCTCGAACCGTCCCCGTTCAACAAAAATCCCCTGATCGCCCGAAGCAATACCGGTAAGACGTGAGCGCAGACTGATCATCCAACCGATCACCCATAACGGCAGTCCAGTACCGGACAAGCGCACATCAAAACGCCCCCACAGCGGCCGCTCGCGCAGTGCTTCTTGTAACCGCTTGACTGACTCAGCACTGACCCGCGTATCGGCATGCACGAACCACAGGTATTCACCCTGAGCAGCAAGCGCGCCGGCGTTCATCTGCAACGCACGGCCGGGGGCTGTTCTGAGCAGCCGATCAACCCGCCCAAGCACCCGCTCACAGGTGCTATCGCTGCTACCACCGTCGACCACAATCAGTTCGGCACCCGCCGCGCGAAGTGCGGTCAGATCGTCGAGCAAAATCGGCAGCGATTGAGCCTCATTGCGCACCGGGATTACCACACTGATCAACGGCATCATGCGCGCTCAACCGGCTCAGGTTCAGGCTCATCGGGGGCGTCCTGCGGCGTGCTGTGGTCGTGCATCTGTTCTTGCACCACGTGCTCATCGACTCGCGGGTCGAGCGCTGCGGTCAACGGCGAACTGGTGGTGCTATCCGGCATCGGGATGTGATGCAGTGGCGCATCGTCAACCTGGTGCAGGTGAGTGACCTTCGCAGGCCTTACGCATAGCACCAGAATCAAGGCACATCCGCTGACGAAGGCATACAGCATGTTTGCCCCGAGAAAGCGCATCAGTACACCTGCCAGCAACGGCCCGATGCTGGCGCCAATACCAAAGGTCACCAACAACATGGCCGTAAGCGATACACGCCGCTCGGCCTCAACGTGGTCATTCGCCAGCGCCACCGCCAGCGGATAAAGGCTGAACTGCAGAGCAGAAACCACAAAACCGCCGACAAATAAAGGCACCAAACCAACCTGCGGCATAAGCGCCAACGGCAACGCTGCCACGACTAGCAACGCGGCGCACGCACGAATCAGATAGACCCGGTCACGACGATCGGACAGCCAGCCCAATGGCCACTGCACGACTAGGCCGGCGATGATGCAGCTGCCCATAAACAGACCGATCTGTTCAGTGGATAAGCCCATGCGCGTGCCATATAGCGGAGCCAGACCGTAGAACGAGCCAATCAACAGCCCCGCGACCACGATGGCGGTCAGCGACAACGGCACGCGGTCGATAAAAAAGCGCATCTCCAGCGGGGCTGGGTGCAGAGGCGCGGGGTGTAATTTGTGGGTCAGGGCCACCGGCACCAGGCACAGGGCGAAACACAGCGCCACCAGCATCAGCAGCTCAAGGCCGAGCGTCGGGTGCACCACCAGCACAAGCTGACCGAGGATCAAACCCAGGTAGGACGCCCCCATATAACCGGCAAAAACTTGGCCGCGCTGGCTATTTTCGGCCTGCTCATTGAGCCAGCTCTCGACCACCATGTACTGGCACATCATGCCCAGACCGACCAGCACCCGCAGCAACAACCAGCTGGGTAGCCAGTCACTGAGACCATGCCCAAGCACCGCGGCGGTGACCACGCCGGCACAGGCGACGTAAGCGCGAATATGACCCACCCGAGCGATCAAGCGATGCCCTAGTTTGCCGCCCAACACCAACCCCAAGTAGTTGGCCGCCATCAACGCACCGACCCACAAACCATCTGCAGTTTGCGCCAGTCGCAATGCCAGGTAAGTACTCAACAAGCCCGAACCCAAGAGCATCAACAAGGTGGCGAAATACAGTGATCTGAATGATTTTAGGATCAAAGTCATAGTGCGTTAAGTAACTCCATACAGGGCCGTCGAAACCATTATCGACGGCTAGGTTCTAGGTGTGAGCGGCCAATACACGGCGCTCCCACGGGGTAATTTCGTCAAAAAAGCTGGTGAGTTCCAAGGTCTTGCTGGCGATGTAACCATCGATGAACTCTTTGCCAAAAAGTTCCAGCGCCAGCTCACTGCCTTTGAGACGCTCAATAGCAGCATGCATGGTACAGGGTAGCGTTAAATTATCCGGCACCTCGAATTCACCCTGAATTGGCGCACTTGGTTGCAACTGTTGTTCGATGCCGTAAAGCCCGGCCGCCAGGCTGGCGGCGAGAGCCAAATAAGGGTTGGCATCGGCACCTGGCAAACGATTTTCTACCCGCCGAGCAACGGGTGCACTGGCTGGAATACGCAACCCTGCAGCGCGATTGTCCTCAGACCAACAGGCATTATTCGGAGAGGCGTATGGATGACAGAGGCGCTGAAAGGAATTCACATGCGGGGCAAATAGCAGAGTGAAGTCGGCCATGGCCACTTGCTGGCCGCCGATAAACTGATAGAAAGCCGGCGTCGCCTGACCATCAGCCGCACTGAAGATATTCTCCCCGCCGCCCTGCGTCACCACACTCTGGTGAATATGCATGGAGCTGCCCGGCGTGTGCGCCAGCGGTTTAGCCATGCACACCACATTGAGGCCGTGCTTGAGCGCGACCTCCTTAAGCAGGTGCTTGAACAAAAAGGTCTGATCCGCCAGCAGCAATGGATCACCGTGTAACAGGTTGATCTCGAACTGACTGACGCCCATTTCATGCATAAAGGTATCGCGCGGCAAACCCAAGGCCGCCATGCTCTGATAAACCTCATTAAAAAACGGACGCAAGCCATTATTGGAGGTGACGCTGAAGGCCGAGCCGCCCTCTTCGCGCCGGCCATCCAGCCCCAGCGGCGGTTGAAACGGCTGCAGTGGATCGGTATTGCGGGCAAATACGAAAAATTCCAACTCTGTCGCCACCACCGGCTGCCAGCCATGGCTGGCATAGCGCGCAATCACCTGCTTGAGCAACCCACGTGTCGACAAACCCGAGCTGCGGCCATCTAGCTCGTCGGCATCACAGATGGCTAACGCTCGCGGCGTTTCACTCCAGGGCAACCGGTGAATCTGCGTCGGCTCGGCATTCAAGGCCAGGTCGCCGTCATCACTGCCGTAAAAACGCGCCGCTGGGTAACCGCCCATGATGCATTGCAGCAACACTCCTCGCGCCAATTGGAGGCGCCGCCCTTCTAGAAATCCCTCAGCCGTCATCACCTTGCCGCGCGGCACACCGTTCAAGTCTGGGGTCACGCACTCGACTTCATCAACACCGCGCAGTAATTCAGTCAAGGCGGTGCGGTTGAGGCTGTTCATTGCAGTTGTCCTTTTATACGCAAGAAGCCGAAGTCGAACGGCTGAAGCGTACAAAATACGCACCAGCCGTTCGAGATATCAAGCACCCGCACCTGACTGATCAAACAGCTGGACAATATACCGCCATAAACATCTATTAATTCGATATGTGCGAACTGATAGAAAACACCAAACCCCTCACTGCATCTACTCATTGATAGGTACTAATCAACTGATTTATATAGATAAAAAACAACTATTGATGGCGTCGATGATTACCATGCTCAGCCTGCACTTCTTCATCAGTTTTCCGTGAGTAACATGAGCCCCTACCCACTGACTACCTGCCCTTACGAGGGGCCTGAACATGAAAAAGCAACTACTTACCGCCGTGATCCTGAGCAGCCTATCCATCAGTGCCTTTGCCCTGCCACAAAGCAGCCCGCAACCTTTGCTGGGTGAAATGCAGGACAGCAGCGTAAAAGTCCTGATGGGGCTTGGTCGCAACCTGCAGACAGAGGGCGGTGCTGATCGCGTACATGAACG
>TARA_R110000868_G_scaffold150227_5_pt1 | contig 12521 bp, 16 predicted proteins | sample TARA_R110000868 | Tara Oceans TARA_R110000868 (sample SAMEA4397489) | marine metagenome | biome: Polar Biome; feature: [SRF] surface water layer (ENVO:00010504); material: water (ENVO:00002006), including particulate matter (ENVO:01000060) such as... | depth 5 m | reverse complement strand
AACGGGAGCGGGAACGGAAACGGAAAGCTTTGTGTCAACAGCCTCCATCGCCGCCAAAGACCAAATGATCAAAGAATTTGATGAGATTGATTGGATAGATTTTAAAAGTACCGCAAAACGTTATACGCCAGATGCAAAATATGTGGCCGGTGTAAAAATTTCAGACGAAGAACGTAAGCTTCGAATGCTTCGCGGTGTTTCTAATACTTGTATGGCTTGCTCCATGTGTGAGCTTGGTCTTCATTCGGCAGATGAAAACAGTTATCTTCGCGACCCACATGTTTTTAGTAATATGAATGTAAGTAGGTTTATGGTTGTCGGTCAAAATCCTGGATGGGATGAGTTACGTACAGGAGAACCATTTACTGGTACTGCTGGCGGGATTTTTAATCAAGAAATTGCAAAATATGGTTTGTGCCGTGATGATTTCTATATCTGCAATGTGGTACGGTGTCGAACTAAGGAGGTTTCCAATCTAACACTTGAACAGTGTCAACCATTTTTACAAATGGAGATTAATTTACTTAAACCAAAAATTATTATAACTATAGGGGCTGTTGCTTTTTCACAATTTTGTCCTGAAGCAATATTTGAAGAATCGTTGAAGAAACTTATTCCTAGTAAGTATGGAATAAAGGTTTTTCCAATACATCATCCATCACATATTGTTTTTAAGGACCAAATTCGGATAATGTGTGGTCTTGTGAAAGCTAAGCTTCATCGTTTTCGTCGTTCTCCTGATTGAAAGGTGAAAATACATAGTGTTGGTTTCCTTTTATCTTTTTGCGTTCTAAAGAATAAAGATTCCCGTTTTCTCGAAGTATCTTTTTCATGCGTAAAGCAAAAGCGGAAGAACTTGGTACGTGTTCGCCGACAATATCCATAATATCACTGCAAATAACTCCATCAACACCAGCAGTAGCGAGTCGTTGATGTGCATGGTCCATTGCTGCGGTGATTGCGTTGGTAGATTCTTTTTTGCTAGCATCTTTTTTATCACGAAGTTCATCACGTTGTTTGGCGAGTTGAATCGCTCGATCAAGTTCGTGCTTTGCTGCACCGGTCAATTCTTCAACGCCCTCCGATATGATTTCATCAATGTCGGTTCCGAGGTTGACCTCAATAATAGTTATTTTTGTAGACACGATTATTCCTTGGAGTAGAATTATGCAACCAACTTGCATTTATTGTGGTAAAGCCACCGATTTAAATACGCAATTAGGTCTTTCTCTTGAGGATGGTAGTAAGGTTGTTGTCGATATATGCGACGAACATGCAGAAGATGCATCTGTCAAGACCGCTCGTACAAAATACTTGGAAAAGCAAGACAAAATTAGTGCTTTTCTTGAGCAGGCCAAGGCTTTGGGGATTGAGATACAAATACCAAGTGCTGGTGGTCTTATTATCGCTAAACAACAGCCGACACGACAAACTATTACTCAACCGGTTGCCAAACCGTCGATAGATGTTCCATTGATTATCGGACAAGAGGAGCAAGAAGAAGGATGGGTTTCAGCATCAAAAATAGACGCTGCTGATAGAAAAGGTATGCGATCTGTTGGTGGTACAACTCAATTAGGAGGTGTTCAAAGTCATAGTAGTCATATTGTCGGTGGTCAAAAAGATATCTTACCAGATAGCGTGCGACAAGGTAAAGTGAAAATGGCTGTCGCCGAAGGACGTGCTGGTACTCAGATCACAGTTCCGCAAAAGCGTGTTGATGGTACTGGTACAACCAGAATTCGTATTGTGAATAAAGAAAATGACGATACGTTGCAACGCCGGTTTAAAAATATGGCCAGCGATTCGAAACAAGATAGACAACCTGATTTTAGAAACGGCTATGAGGAAACCTCAAGAACTTGTCCGATTTGTCGCGGCGACTGTGTTGTTAATGGGCAAGAATGCCCAAAATGCGATGGAATGGGAAGTATAAGTATTGGTTAAAGAGTCACATTATTACGTTTTTCGAATCCCAGAAATTCACGATGACGTGGTTTTTTTGGCACACCTGTCGCCATCTGAGTATCACCAGCAGTCCGAGAACCAGAGTCAGAACCATTGGCTGGATCATACAACGCTTGGGTTTGTATAGCTGGGCGGTTAAGATAGCCTGAACCGTGTAATTTCTTATCGAGTTTGTTAGCCAACTCGTTTTCGCTTATTTGTCTCAGTGCGATTTCTAATCTTGATTCAAATGGTTGATGCATACTTGATACCAGATAATCATCTTTACGTGGGATTATTTCTTCTGGTTTCTCTTTTTCAAGTTTCTCTTGTCTCTGTCTTTCTTTCCATTCTTCTAGTTCACGTTCTTCTTTATCCTCAATTCGTTGTCTTTCTTCTCTTCCGGGCCTATCTCTGAGTTCATCGGCCCAATCACTAGCATAATCTCTTGATGCCATACCTTTTTCAACCATTTTTCGCAAACCGATACCAGTTTCTTCAACAGCTCTTATCATTTCTGGTGTCATATCAAGAAATTTACTGAGAGTTGGGTTTGTCAGAGCTACTTTCCATGCTCCGAAATCAATCATACCAGCGTCTTCAGCCATATTTGCTATCGTAGAAACCATATTTTCTATACCATTTTTGTCTATGGCAAAACCGATTAAATCGGAAACAGCATTTGGTTGGATTAAATTGAATGCTTCAGGTTGATTTCCGGTTAAAAGACACGCGGTAATATGCCAATTAGTAGGTTCATCTAGTACTCTACCAATGACTGCTTTTATTGGAAAAGAAGGTAGCGGTCTTCCAAATTCATCTGTGGTTTCAGGAGTAAATTCAATATCACCATTTTTATATGGATCGGCTGCGTCATGTACAATTCGTCTATAATGAACAACACCACTTTTAACATATTTTGCTAAAAATTTTCCAGCAGCATTTAGATCTTCACCACTATCACCACCCCATTGATTAGCATTAACAAAATCGAATGTGAAATCGTCAACCAATTTCTGAACTGGTCCTGATAAATTTTTATACAAAGACGCCAAAGCCTGAGCACCTAATCCAGCATTTTGACTAGTCACACCGCCAAGTGCTGCTTTAGCTAATCCGGGTAAACCACCAGTTGAGGCCGATGCTGCTGCGGCACCAAATCTCTTTAAAAGAGATCGTCTGCTTAACCCGGCCTCAGAAATAAGATTTAGCCTCATAGTTGCACTTCTTGAAACGCGGCATAAGCATAATCTTTGGACAATGGTAATTTCTTTACCGTTTTCCCGTCTTTGTCATATAATAGCAAATATCCGTGGTTTATATCAGAGTAACCCCATTCTTGTTCTATTTTCGTCGCGTTTGGTATAGTGGCCCCACCATATGACGGTTTTATTGTTTCAGTACCGCCTTCTTCATCGTATACCAGAACTAATTCGGCGTGATCAACACCATATTTTTTAAAGTACGGTTTTAATGTTTGTAATAGTTTGCTGGCCGTTTTGTCGTTGGTTAGGTCAAATACAACACAACGTTCATAATATTCTGGGTTATCTAATAATTCAGAATTTATGGTTTGTAAATTATGTGGTAGTTGATAATGTCCAAAAGATCTGCTTTGGTTTTGACTTTTTGGGCCGACAAATGCTAGTTCGATAATATATTCATTGACACTAGAATTGTCAATGTTTTCGACTATTGTGCGGAGTTTCATTATTGACCACCGTATTAGTCCATATGCCCTGGACTTGCGTCGCCCTCTTCCCAATCAATGTTGGAATCGGTTGGCCAACCGTCGACTTCAATAATTTCAAAGTCCAGTGGCTGTTCTGGTTGGCTTGCTTCTTTGATTTCATCCAATTTTGGGTTGAACCCGAAATCTTTTTCAGCCCATTCAGCTTGATCATTTTTCAGTTCAGAAATAATAATTGGTACAAATCCGAGAGCTTTGTTGCGCTCTTCTGCTGGCACCGCTTGTGCTACCATTTCTTTTTCCATCGCGGTTTTAAATGCCGGGTCGTCCAAATACTTATAATTATGGACTTTACGGAAGGCTTGGCAAACACTTTCGGAATGTGTTAGTTCGGATGCTTTTAAACCGAACATATCATCGATTTGGCCGTGTAAATATTCATAACCACGCTCAGTTTCGCCGAGACGTTTATGATCAGTATCATGGATTTTCAGACCAAGTTTAGCATCGTGTTGAAGCATACTTTCGATGGCTTCGCATAAAATTTTTTCAGAATCTGTTAACATGTGATATTTTCTCCTTGGGGACTTATTTCTATTGTAGGTTTGAGTGAATGGATAATTTAATTGAGACACGTATTGGACGATTTGATCAAGTAAGGATTATTACTACTAAGAACGTATCTTATGTATCTGCTCCGCCAGGTACGAACATATCACCTAAAGGTTTGTGGTCTGTGATATCTATCGTAGCGGTAAATGAACTGTTGTTAGCACAAAAAAGTGTATTAATACGCGTTCCGGCTACTGATGTTTTACTGGTGGCTGGTTATGATGTGAGAAAAATAACACAAAATCTTGGGAAATTATCACATGGCGAAAGCAAAAAAAGACATAGTAATAGCGAAAACTCAGCAGCAACTGATTGACCTAATTGAAAAAGCACACGGTTCTGGTTCGATAATGCTTGGTAGAGGATCTATTGTAAATGTTGCGGTATTTTCGACCGGTGTCCCTTCGATTGATGTCGCTTTAGGCTGCGGCGGATTACCACAAGGCCGGATCATGGAGGTTTACGGTCCGGAGAGCGGCGGAAAGACCACTACGTGTCTCCAATTCATCGCGGCCTGCCAGAATCACAAGTTTGAAGAAAAAGGTCGTAATGGGGTTGCTGCGTTTATTGATGCTGAACATGCTCTTGATCCTATTTGGGCTGAAAAACTTGGTGTTGATATGGATAAATTACTTCTATCGCAACCGAGTCATGGAGAAGAGGCATTTTCAATTATTGAAATGATGATTAAATCTCGTCTTGTTGATTTGATTATTGTCGACTCAGTTGCGGCTTTGGTTCCACAGTCAGAATTAGATGGTACTTTTACTGATGCGAGTGTTGGTTCTCACGCTCGGATGATGAGTAAAGCTTTAAGGAAGCTCAAGGGAGAAATTAATAATTCTAAGACTACTGTCATTTTCATTAACCAGATTCGTGAAAAAGTCGGTGTCATGTTCGGCTCACCTGAAACAACTCCTGGAGGTCGGGCATTGAAGTTCTATGCTTCTATTCGCGGTGAGGTTCGCAGAGGGGCTGCTTTGAAGGACGGAGAGGATGTGCTTGGTTTTCGAACCAGTATGAAAATGGTTAAAAACAAAGTTGCTCCACCTTTCATGCGTGCTGAATTCGATATTTGTGTTGGTAAAGACGCCCGTCCGATTTATGGAATTGATAAGGTCTCTTCGTTAATTGATGTGGCTGAAGAATTAAAAATTATTACGAAGAAGGGTAGTCATTATAAATTTGGAGATATAACGCTTGGGAATGGTCTGTCCGCTGCGTCAGCGTTCCTTCGAAAGAACCCTACACTAATCGATGAAATACGTGATAAAACATATGGTAAGGCTCTTGACAACAAAGAGAAGCGTCCTGTTGTTGAGAAAACAGAAACCGACGACGATGTCGAAGACGATGACGTCGAATATGATAATGATCCAATCCTCGATGATGAGTTAATAGACCATGACGATTAGCGCACCACTATACGAGCCAGGTGATATTCTTTATCTTCGTGAATCTGCGGCTCTTGGATTTTTAGAGGCCATGCAGATAAGTGGGATGATGTATGGACCCAATGGGTGGTTGTATACTGTCCGTGCAAGAACTGGTCAGCCAACTGCGCCATCTCACTTCGGGGATCGTATTACTGCGGTGCAAGCTATGACACTGTATTTTAGTGAGGATGAGTTTATTCCAGTGTGTGATGCACAAGCTCTTGTTGAGGCTAATTTACAAGTCCAGCTTGATCGTATCAAATTGCAACGGGCAGCACAATGCCCTGATATTACAGGTTAATAATGATAGAAATTGATACGCTCGATAAGCTCGAAGAGGCCGATGAACAAGATATTCGCCATCCATTTGGTCCATACGAGGAAGAAGCGATTATATCGCTATCTTTAGATCATCCACAGTTTTTTGCCGCTGTTTGTACTTTCATGAAACCGGAAATGTTCCGTCGCATGGAAGCTCAATGGGTTATGGCAGAAATTCTCAATTTGTTTGAAGAGTTTAACACGATTCCGACTCGTGAAATTCTTTATGATCGTATCTCATCAAAAATCACTGAAGATGATCCATTTGAGGAAGTCTTAGGATTAGTTCGCAGGAAATCAAATCCACGCGAAATTCCTATGGTTAAAGATACATTGCTTAAATGGGCTCGTGACCGCCAATATGGCCTGTTGTATAGCAATGAGGCTATTGAAGCATACCGAACCGGAGATTATGCTTATCTTGAAAATTTGGTTAGTCAAGCAAGTCGTATCGCTGATGTTTCAGAAAGCGGTTTTTGGTTTTTTGAAAATTTAGAGCTTTTGTTTCAACCTGATATTATTGATCATCGCACGACTGGGTTTCCAAAACTTGACAAACTTCTTAATAATGGTGGACCATCGAAAAAAGAAGTTGTTTGTTGGATGGCTGGGACAAACGTTGGAAAATCAATTGTTTTGTGTAATAATGCAATTTCATCATTACAAGGTGAATGTGGCGGGGAAGTAGGACAGGATGTTTTACTTATCACCTTTGAATTAGACAGTATCAAGACTGCTATGCGGTGTCTTGGTGCTGCTACTGGTGTTCCATTGAATCATGTTATTGAGAAACAGGATTACATTCGTCGCACTGTTCGTCAGATGGAACGAACATATAAGAAGAGATTTGCGATTTATGAATGGGCTCCAGATGAATGTAGTGTTAGTCACATCTACGCTTTACTCGATAATCTGAAACGCACAAAAGGATGGAAGCCAGATGTTATAATTTTGGATTATTTGGATTTGATGGTAAGCCGAGTCAATGAATTCAATAAAACAGATTATGATCGTCAGAAACACGTTGCTAATGAAATTCGTGGTTTGGCGAAAAATGAAAATGTTTTAATTTTCACCGCTACACAAACAAATCGAAGTGGGGCGATGGGTGAAGAATTGGCCGACTTAAATAAGGCAGCTGAGAGTTTTGCTAAACAATTTTCACTTGATTACATTGTTAGTCTTAATCAAAGTGATAGTGACCGCAAAGCTACACCACACCCACGAATCAGATTCTTTATTGCAAAGAATCGTAATGGTCCAAAACATGAAGTGGTTGAGTGTGAGATCGAATACGATAAAATGCAAGTTAGGGAATTAATATGAAACTCAGAGTGATTATTGATGTTGAAGTGTCCAAAACCATGGCTGAAACTATTCAGCGTAGTGGCTTTTCAGTGATCCCAGATGGATCGGCTATGCAGGTTCGAGTTGGTAATTCTCCAACGATACCAAAACGAAAAACTAGCGTTCAATATATTCAAGGAGTAGTGACTGAAGCCAAAGAAATAGACAAAAAGTAAATAGCCATGTCTATTTCTCGAAAGGAATGATATGGCTGTCCCTAAGACGAAAAATCTGATTGAAAAAGAGGCCGCTTGTGTGGCACAGTCTGACCCAGGTTTTGATGTTGTCAAAAAATTTGGCGATGTGGTAAGTATCAGACCAGTCGATTGCCAAAACGATTTTGTAGCCATTCTTCAGGCTCAAATCGAAACAACAATTGCACTCTCCAATGACGATCATTCATATAAGAATGAAGGATTGGTTGTTGGTGTTGGTCCCGGAGTTGCTGACGGAGCCGGGGGCCGGTTGCTTCCGACTGTTTTGATTGGTGATTATGTGATGTTTGGGGCCAAAAACGTCCTTCAGACATTGGCACCAGACGGTGGTCCATATAAGGGCAGAAAAGTGATTATTGTATCAGAGAAGAATATTCTCTGCAAATTGCCTTCAAATGTGAGTTGGGAACTTATTAAGTAGTTAATTATGGCAAACTACAACTATGAGTGCAATGTTTGCAAAAAGAAAGCTTTTAAGAAGCATGCGAAATTGCTTCGAACTGACGCCAGTGGAGAAAAAAGTCTCCCTGACGAGATGTATGAAGAGCTTGTTCTTTTTGAAACCTCACATCCAATGAAACCTACTGAGAAGGAGCTTCTTGAGGCAACAATGTGCCCTCGTTGTGGCTGTCATGATTGCGTTAAAACGTTATATGGTGCATCTGTTTACTCATACACCAAGGGTTATGGGTGGCTTGATAAAAAGGGCGTCACACGAGATAGGAATCGCCATAAACTTGCTAATGACGATCCCTATGCTCCATATCGGACAGATGGTGAGGTCGAATATATTGACGATAATCTGAAAAAAGAGGGTCGATATAATCCGAAGAGAAAACATTATGTCGGTAATAATAAAGAAATGGATAAAGCTGTTGAAAAAGCTATATCCACACCCTCACCGACAACCGAAAAATGAACGAATAACTTCGGAAAATCAGATGTGGTGTTGAAATTGGTGTATTTGCGTGATATGTCTCGACCGTATTAAGCGAATACATGAGCAACCTATATGTTTACACTCTTTTTGATCAAAAAACTGGTAGGCCAAGATGTACCGGCATAAAAGACGGTGCAAGGGTTCAGATTTGTGATTTATATCGGCCTGGTGCTGGTAAGACAATCAAGAAGATTGATACTTTTAAGAAGATTATTAAAAATATTTTTTTAAAAGCCAATGCTGAGCAACGCAAAATAATTCTATCTGATTTTAAGTCACATATTAAAGCTTTTGATTTATTATATAATCATAAGATATGGAATGTTTATGATGTTCATCTTTTAGATGTTAAATCATCTGATTCTTCTGATCATGAAATAGTTGCAAGAGTATTAGATCATTTATCGCAAGCAACGCCGAAAGAATATCAAAAAGTTTTGGCCCAAGCTGCTACTGTGTATCAAGATCTTGAAAACACCGGACTTTTGATCAATCATGATCCAGTGTTTCCAAAATGGTCTCAGAAAACATTTTCAGGACGTAGTAAGACCACCGGTTTCAATATTCAGGGTTTTCATGAAGATTGGCATGTCGTTCCTCAAGGTGGTCAAGAATGTGATGTTATGATTCATTTTGACTGGGTTTGTGCTGATATTAGAATTGCTTCAATTCTTTCACAAGATAATATATTAAACGATACTTTTCTCAATTCTGATCCATATACTATTTTGATGAACCAGTTGAATAGTGGGTCAGATGAAAAAATTTCTCGTGAGGAAAGTAAGAGATATTTGTTGAAGTCGATTAATTCGATGGATTTCACGAGTGTGGCGTTGACAGAAGTTTACCCACGTCTTGGTCGATGGATTCGTCGATGTAAAGAAACGATTGTCGAGGGTCGTCCACTTAAAACGATTTTAGGCCGCAAATTTCGACTGAAACAATCTAAAAATGAATTAGCTGTCTTAAATGGGGTAATGCAAGGATCTGTTGCTCACGCGATGCATTTGGTGCTTAGGCGGATCTGGGATAAATTACCGAGCCGTCTTATTACTGAAATCCATGACTGTTTGGTTGTTTCAGCAGCACCCGACAGCACCGAAATTAAAGCTGTGATAGATATTATCGCACCAATCATGTTACACCCATTTGAGGGCATTTTAGATAGTAATCCAGCTTTTCCGTTTAACATAAGTATTGGAAAAAAGTGGAAAAAGTGGAAGCTTTATGAAACCCATCGTGAATTTGAGGTGATTAGTGTCGCGAGACAAAGAAAAAAAGAAGCAAGAGATTCGGAAGAAGGCTGTCGAGAAGGCTCGAAAGAGGAAATCGAAACAGCAGAAGAAACAGCAGAAGAGCAATGAACGACAAATATCACAAGCTCGCGTAAATAACCTAGTTATGCAACTTGAAGAACAACAACAATCAACTTTTAATAGAGAAGCTTTTCAAGTACCACGACCGTCGAGTAATATATCACATGGGCTAGTCCGAAGTGCTGTATTAAACGACAAGACACACAAAGTTGATGTCAAATCAGTAGGTTTTGATAAAGCAGCTTGGGCTCCACCGGAATGAATAAAATCCCGCCTAGCGAAGATAAGCCAGCATGGGTAGATGCGAATATTCCTGAAGAGTTGGTGACTTCAACGCTGTTTCGTTTTAAAATCACATTGCAGGTCCCAGATCCAACAGCAGATGATCCTAAAAGAAAAAAACAAATTCTTGTTGATATTCTACCCGATCTTGATATCGATATGGAAATCATCGAAGAACAGATGCAAGATATTCCGTCCCAGTATGCTTTTTGGGCTTCGGTTTATTCAGAACTGCGATTAGCGGTCGCGGTAGCTGAACGTAAGCTTAAAGTGCGTAAGGGGAAAGCAGTCGACGAAATAATAAAGGAGATGGTTGCTAATAAGACTAAAATAAGTGTTGAACAACAGAAATCGATCGTTGAAATGGATAGACAATTGATTGATTGTGATCTGAGACTCGCAATGGCTCATATGGTTTCTGGGAAAGTGTGGCATATGGTTAAAGCTTTAGAAATGAAGCATGAAGTATGCCGATCACTCATTGGCCTTAAAAAGTCTGAGCACGAAAAGAATTAAGGTTATCAACAGTGCTATTGCCGATGATAATACCAAAGTTCGCGTGGGCGGACAAACTTCGATGTTAACAACAAACAACAAACAATTAGGAACAAGTAACAATGACTAGTAAGTATGATGTTGGTGCAATTCGACAAAAGTTGAAACAATCTATGTCTGGGAAATTCTCCGATCCGGATGAATTCAAACCAGATAAAGCAAAGAGTGTATCAGAAGCGATCAAGTATCGTTTTTTTATTCTGCCGCCGTTGTTTAAGGGTGACGTGTTAAAATCTGGTACAGTCGAAAAATCGATGGACCAGTTTTTTCTTGCACATGCTAATCATTGGATCAATGATAAGCCATATCCTTGTCCACGTGTTTGGGAGAATAATGAGTGCGAAATTTGTCAATTTGGCTTCGACCTTCTTAAGGAAGAAGAAAATCGACAAGATGAAGACAAACGGCGTAAAGTCATCAAAGAATGGATGCCGACATCATACAATATGGTCAACATCCTATTTACCCAATGGAAGGGTAATCCGGAAGAACTTCGTGGGAAGGTAAAATTTTATAATGCCTCAAAGACGTTGTTCGACCAATGGACAGCAACCTTGATGCGCGATAATGCTGGAGACCCAGAAGACCCACAAGCATATGGTGTCTTCTTTGATGAAAATGCTGGCTTTGTTTACGAATTGCAGGTCCTTAAACAAGGTAAGCAAAATAGTTACAAAACCAGTCATTTCCTGTCGAATGGTGGAATTGGAATGCCAATGATTAAGAATAAGGATGGTAACAGTCCTCCAGAATTGTTGGAAAAACTCCTTAAACTTCGCCATAATCTTTGGGATAAGATTGAAGTTCCAGATCTTGTTAAGAATAAGAAGATCTTTAACGCTATGACACATGGCGATGATGGAGATGATTCAGATGGTGGTTTTGACGAAGATGAAACCAAAACCGAAACCAAAACTGAAAAGCCAAAGTCAGAAAAGCCAAAATCTGAAAAGCCAAAGTCAGAAAAACCGAAATCTGAAAAGCCAAAGTCAGAAAAGCCGAAACCAAAACCGGATGATGACGACGATGAAGATGTTGTCACACATCTTTCTGCTAGTTCTGACGATGACGATGACGATGCTGTTCCAGACCTTGATTCGCTTGATAATGAATCACCGTTAATCGACGTCGATGATGTCAAGGAATCATCGAAAGAATCGAAGAAATCAAAGGAATCGCCAAAGGAATCGCCAAAGGAATCATCAAAGGATGATAGTGATGTTAGCAGCGATGAGATCGATGATTTGTTAAGTCAGCTTGATGATGACGATGACTGATTGGATGGTTTTTAAGTGAACTAAGATGGGGGCCGTCCGGCCCCCATCTCCTTATTAGGGTATCAATGTCTGGACCACATCTACTTGTAGACATTAGAAATGTAATATATCGTGCTATCTATGCTGTCAAGGCTGATAGACGATTTGATGTAAAATATCATTACTTTACAATTTTATTACGCCAACTTAATAGGCAGATTAACACTTATCGCCCAAAATCAGTGCATATTTTTTGGGACGCTCCGCGTGATTCTGTGTGGCGTCGAAAATGTCTGGAAACATATAAAGACCGATCGACTAGTCAATATGTTGAAGATATATCAGAAGATCTTAAGATGACCACTGAGGTGGCACAAGCATTTTTCTCAGTCATGGGTGTAAGACAATATTCTTGTAAGTGTATGGAAGCCGACGATTTAATTTATGCCGCGACTAGCATCTTACACCCAGACCCAAGTATAATTATGTCGTCAGATAGCGATATGATTCAAATACCATTTACTTATAATTCTTCTACGCAATATGACCCTGGTAAAAAAGAAGAAATCAAAGTACCAACAATAAATCCAGTTTGGCAAAAAGC
>TARA_R110000868_G_scaffold51823_16_pt1 | contig 12523 bp, 11 predicted proteins | sample TARA_R110000868 | Tara Oceans TARA_R110000868 (sample SAMEA4397489) | marine metagenome | biome: Polar Biome; feature: [SRF] surface water layer (ENVO:00010504); material: water (ENVO:00002006), including particulate matter (ENVO:01000060) such as... | depth 5 m | reverse complement strand
ACTGGCGAAACGGCTCTATGAGCCGCGCGAGATCGACCAGGCCCTCCCCGAGGGTGCGGTGCACCAGGGCTTTGCCCTCAAATGCAGCGCGCTGGAGAGCGAGCACATCAATGCCGTGGTCGATCCGACCCATGGCGCCCTGCTCGTGCTCGACCAGATTACCGACCCGCACAATGTCGGCGCCATTTTCCGCTCTGCTGCAGCGTTTGGCATCCGTGCCATCATCATGCAGGACCGCAAGGCCCCGCCCCTGTTCGGCACTGTGTGCAAGAGCGCGGTCGGTGCAGCCGAGCGCGTGCCCCACATCCAGGTGACCAATATTGCCGATACGCTGAAAAGCTTCCGCAAGGCCGGCCGCCATGTACTCGGCCTGGCGGGCGAAGGCGAAATCGCCCTCGCTGATGCGATTGCCGGCTATGACGGCAAGGGCCACGGCCCCGGCCTGGTGCTGGTGATGGGCTCGGAAGACAAGGGCTTGCGTCCGCGCGTCGCTTCGGAATGCGACCAGCTGGTGCGGATTCCGATGATGGATGCGATCGAGAGCCTGAATGTCTCGAACGCGGCCGCCATTGCACTCTATGAAGCATCGAAATGGCGCCCTGCCCGCGGCAAGGCGCCAGTCGAAGAGGCGTCGGACGACTAGTCCGGTTTAGTGGGCGTCGCCAGACCGCCGGATCGTGCGGCCATCGCGGCGCCAGTCAACACTGCCCTCGGTGCGCTCGAGATGGACATCACCGCTGCCGCTTTCACGCACGGTGACATTGACTGCTGTGCCGCCAAAGCTGACATCGCCGGAGCCATTGATCGAGATATCGACCGGCTCTGCGCGCCCACCATGGACGCTGACATCGCCTGAACCACCGACCCGGACGCTAAGCGGACCGTTCATGGTGTCGGCCGAGACATCGCCTGAGCCGGAGATGCGAACCTCAAGGCCGGCAACATCACCGAATTCGACATCGCCGGAACCATTGATCGCGACTTCGACATTGCCGGTTACATCGGCCATGCGGACATCGCCCGAGCCGTTGATGCCGACATGCGCCAGGCCAGCGATCGTGCCGAGCACGACATCGCCGGAGCCGTTGATGCCGATCTCGACATCGCCGCCAATCGCGCGTGTCGTGATATCGCCGGAACCGTTGATGCTGATATCGACGTCATGAGCAATATCGCCGGTCTCGAAGCGACCACAGCTATCCATTTCCAGGTCAAGCGAGCCAAGATCACCCGATGTGCCCTGAAAGGCGCTGTCGCTCAGGCGCAGGGCCAGTGAGGCCGGAGCCGTGATCGTCAGAAGGGGATAGTCGGCGATATCATGCTGCGTGCCCCAGCGTGGCCCGATCCGGATCTGGCCGCCACGGGTATTGCAATTGAGATTGCGGATCGACTGACCGCCATCAATCGCCAGACTGGAACCGGTCTGGGCCAGTTGCGGGTCGTCGGCGATACCGCCGGCATTGGTGATGGCGACGCTGACCTGCGACGAGGTGCCGGTGCGGATTTCGACCCGGCCGATGAAATTCTCGATCGAGACCGTGTCGGCCGCATAGCTGCGTCCCTGGTCCTGGACGGTCGCTGTACTGGCTGTCGCGATGGCGGCCAGACTGGCCAGGGCGATCGCCGTGCCAGCGATCAGTGCAGATTTACGCGTCATGGAAATCCCCTTTGGATAAGTTCGATATCAATTGGATGCCTCTGGGCGCCCGATTGGATGCAAACCTGCCGCATTCATTCCTGCCGGGCGCTGACCAGCGGGTGACAATGGTTTAATACTCCGATGCCTGAGAGGCGTTGAGAGGGAAAAGCGATGCCCCGATCCCATACCGGCGGCTGCCAGTGCGGCGCGGTCGGCTTCACGACGACGGGCGAGCCGAAATTCGTCGCGCGTTGCCACTGCGCTTCCTGCCGCCGCGCGACCGGGGCCGAGTTCACAAGCTGGGTGGGCTGGAGTGATGTGCAAGTAGAATGGAGCGCCGACGAGCCCCGTCGCTACGCCAGCTCAGCAGGTGTCCAGCGCGGGTATTGCGGCAAGTGCGGAACACCTGTGAGCTATCAGGGCGAAAAATGGCCGGGCGAGACCCACCTTCTGATCGGCTTGTTCGACGCGCCACAGGACTTCCCGCCACGCGGGGACGCCTTCAAGGACGAAGCCTTGCCGTGGATTGCTGCTGAGCCTGCTGAAGGCTAGCCCGGCCAGAACTGGTAGACCGCCGTCGCGATCACCGTGCCGATCGCATAGCCGAACACGCCGACCAGCACGCCCGGCGTTACCAGATCCTTCCACCCCTTCGCCGCCGCCAGCGCCGGGGCCGTGGTGGCGCCGAGGATGGCAGCATTGGAGGCCGTGATCAGTTCGGGCAGGGAGAGTTTCAAGATAGAGCCGAGCCCGAAGGTGACAATCGCATGCACGCTCAACAGGATCCCGATCAGCCCGATCAAGACCGGCGCGGTCTGCACCAGCCCCATCACGTCGGCCCCGGCGGCAATCGCCGCGAAGAAGACGAAGCTCAAGCCAATGCCGAGTTCATAGCCGCCATACAGCCTGGCCATGGTCTTCGGGAAAGCCGTTGCCGGGATCAGCGCCAGCACAGTGATGATGGCATAGCGCCAATTACCGGCCCAATCGCCAAGCTGCGCTTTGGCCAACTCGGTCAGAAGGTCGCCGAGCGCCAGCACGATCAGCGCGAAAGTCGCTGAATAGAGCAGCGTCGCCGCCGTCGCCTTGCCCTCCGGTTCGGCTCCCTCGGCTACCACTTCTTCCTGGGTGTGGTCGCGAGCAATGAAGCGCTTGGCCAGCCAGTGCCAACCCGGCAGCACGGCGAGCATGGCGAGGAAAAGGCCGGAGAAGAGGTTGTCGACAGCGGTCGCAGCCGAGACGAAATTCGGATCATTGCGGGCAAGGCCGGTCAGGTCGACGAGCGCCGCGTAATTGACCGAGCCGCCGATATAGGTCGCCGTAAAAGTCCCTGCTGCAGCAGCCTGGTTAGGACCGATATCGATCAGGGAAAAGGCGATGATGGCACCGAGTACTGTGCCCAGCGTCGCAACCATGAAGGCCAGGGTCATGCGGCCCGTCTCGAAGAAGATTTTCTTGAGATCGGCCTTCATCAGGAATAGCGGGATCAGGATCGGCACGAAATAGGTGAAGACGAACCCATACCCCGGGGAGTCCTGCGGGATCAGCCCGACATTCGAGGCGATGATCGCAAACAGGATTGCCCAGACGGCCCCGGTGAGTAGCGCGCCAATGCGCGTCTTCTCCATCAGGAAGCCCGCCGCCGCGATGACGAACAGGGCCGCGACTGCGGCCACAGCATTATCTGCCGGTATCAAGGACATGCGCATTTCCCCCAAATGATTGACCCTGCGCGGCTCCGAGCCGCGCCGGCATGCTTATTCGCCGTAAAGCTCCAGCGCCCAGGCCGCATCCTTGGCCGTTGCGCGCTGAAAAGCCTCGCGCGCGGTCAACCGATCGACATAGGAGGCGAACGGTTCGCGTCGCTCGAGCATTTTGAAATTCATCAGAAAATTGAGTGTCGAGCCGATCATCAAATCCGCCGCACTGAAACGGTCGTCGACCAGATAATCATGCCCGTCCAACCCCCGCTCCAGCGTCGCCAAAACCGATGTGACATTACCCCAGCCGGCCGTGCTGTGCGGGGTGTCGCGCCCGAAGGCCTGGTCCATGAAGGCCGGTTCGATACAGGCGGCGCAGAAGAACAGCCAACGCAGATAGGCCGCGCGGTCAGGGTCAGTCACAGCCGGTGCCAGCCCTGCATCGGGATAGCGGTCGGCCAGCCAGGCGCAGATCGCGGCGCTCTCGGTCACGAGAACGCCATCGGCATCAAGCGCCGGCACCTTGCGCATCGGATTGACCGCGCGATAGGCCTCGCCCTCGCTCTCATCGCGGATATTCACGATCTTGACCTGATAGGGGATGCCCGTTTCCTCAAGCATCCACAGTGCATGAAACCCGCGCGTCCGGGGGCAGTGATAGAGGGTCATGTCGGTCATGATGGCTCCCGGCGGTCGTTGGCAATCCACTTAGGATCAACGCAGCATGATCCTGCTCAACTATACTGATTCATACGGACAAGCGTCACAAGCTGCGATGCAGTACGGATCGATCAACGCAGGTGATCAAGAGCCGCTCCGGCAACTTGCGACGCCATGCCGACCCGCCTAGCTTTATCGCTCGGCCACTCGGAGCAGGCGCTATTTCTACCTATCACTTCCTCCATATTCCCAAGACCGGCGGCACCTCCGTCACAGACTTTCTTCGAACGCAGATTCCGGAAGAGCGGATTTATCCGGGAGCGTTCGACCATCAGATCGTGCGAGAGCCCGAAGATGCTCCACGGTTCGACCTTTACGCTGGGCATATCTCGATTGGACGTGCACCTGGCGACCCCCGGCTGATCACCATGCTGCGCAACCCCCGACAGCGCCTGCTTTCCGCCTTTGGTCACTGGCGCGCTGTTGCCGAGAGAAAAAGGGATAGCCCCAAGCCCGGCAACGGATTTGTCAGTCAGTTTCTGGAAATGAGCCTTGAGGAGTTCCTCGCTGCGGAGACCCCGGCCCTTAAACGCGTCACCATGAATTTGCAGTCACGCCTGCTGGCGGGCGGGCAGTACGGGACCAAAAAATCCACTCGGGCACAGGTCTTCGGACCCGAGCTTGGCGATGAGGAGGCATTGGAGGCCGCGACCCATACTCTGAGAAACTGCTTCTACTTTGGGTTCACCGAAGACCTCAACGCCTCGATTCAGCGACTTGCGGCGTTGGGTGGATGGCCCCACCCGGAAACACGCTACCGCTCGAAGGTCACGCCGAGCTGGGCCCGCCCCACCGAGGCTCCCGAGATCTCAGAAGACAAGTTGAAATCGGCAACCAGCCTGGACGACCGGCTCTACGCGGCGGCGAAGGACATCTATCGGGAACGGTTCGGCGGCTAACTCACCGGCCGCTGCGGTCCGCCAGACCGGCACATCCAAGCCCCGGCGGTCCCGGTTGCCGGCTCATCGATAAAAGCATCGGCCTCGATCTCGATAAGGAAGTCGGGACCGATAGATCGGGACATCTCGATCATGCTGGTCGCAGGAGGATGGTCACGAACATGCGCGTCCGCACCACGTCTGCCAGGCTGGCACCAACATCCTGAAGCGCCTGGCTGATAATCTCGAAACAACGCCGCGCCTGGGCCTCTGGGTCGCCGGGAGCAAAGACCTCGCCGGCCTCATTGCTGGCGACCGTCCCGGTCACCCAGACATGCGGTCCAGGGCGCACGGCACGGCAATACCCGACCTTCGCCTCCCAGGGCGCACCGGAAAACGTACGTCGAACCGGACCGGCCACCTAGCCCTCCGTCGGCAAGGCGAGAAGGTCGAGCGCGACCGCCGTGCTCGCCTCGATTGCCATGGTGATGCTGGCTTGCGGGTCATCCGGCGCGAAGAGCGGTGAATGATTGGACGGCGCAGCAACATTGCGTGCCGCGAAATCCGCGAGCCGCTCCTGAGTCGTGCCACCAACCCAGAACATGAAGCTCGGAATCGCTGCCTCGGTGCGGTGGAATTGCGCGAAGTCCTCGCCGCCCATGACCGGGCTGGCCTCGGTGACGGCACCGGCGCCAAACCTGGCCTGCATCGCGGCTACGGCACGGGCCGTCAGCGCCGGATCATTATACATGGCAGGTGTATAGGGCAGTTCGACCTCGACATCGGGATATTCCTCCGGCGTCAGGCCGTAGGATGCGGCCTGGCCATGCGCGATCCGCTCAATACCATCGAGAAGATGGCCGCGAACCTCGTCGGTATAAGAGCGCACGGTGAGCTGGAGATGGACTTCATCGCTGATGATATTGTGCTTGGTGCCGCCATGGATCGCGCCAACCGTGACCACGCCCGGATCCAGCGGCGACAATTCGCGCGAGACCAGTGATTGCAGCGCGGTGATGATCTGGGCCGAAAGGAAGATCGGATCCTTGGTCGTCTGCGGATAGGCGCCGTGACCGCCGCGGCCATGCACGGTGATATCCACCGAATCCACGTTCGCCATCGCATAGCCCGGCACATAGGCGATATGGCCGGTGGGGATGCCGGAGAAGGTGTGGAAAGACAGATTGTAGTCGGGCAGCGGGAAGCGCTCGAACAGACCATCCTCGATCATCATCCCGGCACCCAGGCCAATCTCCTCTGCAGGCTGCCCGATCAGAACCAGCGTGCCGGCCCATTGATCGCGCTGTTCCATCATCTGACGTGCCGTGCCGACCAGCGCGGTGATATGCGTGTCGTGGGCACAGGCGTGCATGACATGGCTTTCCAGTCCGCGCCGGTCGGTGCCGGTCACGGTCGAGGCATAGGGCACGCCGGTCTGTTCCTCCAGCGGAAGAGCATCCATATCGGCGCGCATCATTACGGTCGGGCCATCGCCATTCGCGAGCACCGCAACGATCCCGGTACCGCCGACACCTTCGGTGACCTCATAGCCCAGCGCACGCAATTCAGCCGACAACCGGGCCGCGGTCTCGACCTCCATCAGGGAGAGCTCCGGATTGGCGTGAAAATGCTCATAGAGCGATTGCAGATTTGCCGTGTAGTCAGCTGCGATCGCGGCGCGCAAAGCATCGTCACCGGGCGCGACGACAGCTGGCGCTACGGTCCCGGCGGCGGCTGTGCTGGACGGTATGTCGGCCTCAGTCGGTGTCTCGGCGGGAGGCTGCGAGCAGGCCATCAGGGCCAGTGTCGCGACGGCACACAAAAATTGGCGTTTCATATCGGTCCAGTTCCCATAATCTTCAGCTGGGCCCATTCGACCTGTGACTCGCCGTGAGGTCAATCACCGTTTGGGGATTTGCGCGGCTGCGGCGTACCCAGCAAGCGCTCATAGCGCGCCGCGACATGGCTCAGATCGATCTCATTGAGGAAGGTGGAATAGGCCAGGTAGGACAGGAGATAGCGCAGATCCGTGGCCCAGGGCGGCATGAAGGTCGGCTCGGCGATCAATCCCTGCTCGCGCAGCATTTTCATCGCCTCCAGATCCTGCAGGTCGATCTTGCCGACAAAGAGCAGGCGGATATAGGCCGGATCCCCTGCCCTCACCGCAGTGCGCAGGTAATTGTGCACCTCCAGCAAACCGCCGAGATAGATCGAATCCTTGGTGCAGGGCGCACCGCCGCCCACCAGCCCGCCGCGCACGACCCGGCGCGCATTCTCGAACGCCTCGATGGGCGCATCATGGCTGCCGCGCTCGCGGAAGAATTCGAACAATTGAATGAAGTCGGCACCCTCTGCCGCCATATCGATGGCGATGGTGCGATCCGCCAGGCGCCGGAAGCGGCGCGGATCGAGGGCCCCGGAGATGAACTCGGCAAACACGGCCAACCCCTCCTGGGTGCGCGCATTTCCCGGATGGGCCTCGCCCAGAATCGGAAACCGGCTCTGGGCAGCACCATTCATATTGGTGGCGATGTGGATCAGCGCCTCGTGCTGGAGGAGCTGGATCACGTCGAGATCGGAGAAGGCCGCGTCAGCGCGCAATTTGATGTAATCGCGGCCCGCTGCCGCCTTGGCCGACACATTCAGCGTCACTTCGACCTGGGGCGCCGCCTGTCCGAAATAACGCGGCAATTCCGCGTCGAGACGACGCTTGAGATCGTCAGCGGTGAGGCGCTCGGGCGGTTCCAGCCGGATACTGCCCTCCTCGAAATCCGCCAGCAGCGTATCCAGCCGGCGTGCGAGATCGAGGGCATTGCGTTTGCCGTCGGCGATCGGCGTTCTGGGATCTCCATACAGGGCGCGCGAATGCAGGTGGAAGGCCTTGGTTCCGGTATTGGCCAGCAGGGCTGCTGTTTCCGCGGTCGTGTCCGCGAGACGGCGCAGCCAGTCGTGCACCGGGCTGTCGCCATCAATCAGAGCCCGTGCCGCAGCGACGCGCTCGAGCGACGGTGCCGGATCAATGCGCGGATAGACCGGCTTGGGCAATTCACGCCCGCCCGCCGCGAAGAAGGCATCAGCATGGGTGCGGTCCCAGGCGATGGTCCGGAGCACAGGCAAGCGGTCTTCGGCTTCCAGCAACATCCAGGCCGCGCGCGACAAGCGCTCGACCTCAGCCTCTGCAAGCCGGTTCGACATCAGTTCACACGCCGGGCCCGCGCCGGAACATGGCAGGCCTCGATCACCGCAGGCGGCGTCTCGAAGAAGAACTCGCCGGTGCGATGGCGCCGCGCCGTCTTGAGGTCGAAGAAGGCCTGACCATCAGTGCGCATGATCTCATAGGTGGGACGCTGTGCTTCCGGCAGATCGGCAGCCACCCGGATCGACAGGATCGGGTCACGCAGGGCTGGATCGGCAATGACACCGGAATCAACCATTGGATCGCCGCGATTGAGCGCCTGGACATGATCCATGCCGTCAATCACGCGCCCGAACACGCTCATATTGCGATCGAGATAGCGCGGCCCCTGCCCGAGCACGATATAGAATTCGACATCGCCGGTATCAGGTCCGGTTTCGCGCGCCATCGCCATGGTGCCCGGACAATGAAGCAGCCAGGCCTGCGAGCCATCGGCGCTCTGGCCGGCCGGAAATCCGTTCACATGACCGACCCTGGGTGCGTAGAGATCGTCATCAATCATGGCGGTGAAGACGATCCCCGCAGTCGGCCGGGCGAACTCGCCCGCCAGAACCGGGTATTGCGGCAGAGTGTCAGAATCCGCCTGCCCGCTGCGGCCGCCCTGGGCGACGAACCCGTCAATCACCCGGTAAAATTCACGTCCGTCAAAAAATTCGGCCCGCGCCGCTTGGCGCATGCGCTCGGCATGGTTAGGGGCAAATTCCGGCGCCAGCTCAATGGTGACCATGCCATGCCGCGTCTCAATCAGAAGCAGGTTTTCCGGATCGGCCTGGCGCCAGTCGGGAATACCCGTGAAATCGGGGATCTCGACCTCGGCCATTGCGTGCTCGGCTTCGTCGGGACCAAAGGCAGCGTCGTCCATGGCAGCCACATCACTCGCCGGCGCGCACGCCGCCAAGGCGAAAACTGCCATCCCCAAGACAGACTGTGTAAAAGCCAATGCGCGCATCGATCATTCCCCGCTTACTGATAGTCCCATTCGAGACGGTTGCGCGCGCGAGGTCAATTGCCCTTGCCGGTCTCCCCCGGAGGTATGGCGGGACGTGGCGGTATCATTTCCCGGTTTCCCCACCCGGGGCACTGCGCTAGTCGGAGGTATGGACAATTTCGCGATTCAAACATCGAGGCTGACAAGGCGCTTTGGCGAGGTGGCAGCGGTCAATAATCTTGACCTCGAAGTGCCGGCTGGCAGCGTATGTGGGTTCCTCGGCCCCAATGGCGCGGGCAAGACCACGACAATCCGGATGCTGCTCGGTCTGATCCGGCCCGATGCCGGTGAAATCTCGATCTTCGGTCACGATATCCGGCATGCACGCGCCCTGGCTCTGGCGAGCACCGGTTCGCTGGTTGAAACCCCGGCCCACTACCCCAATCTGACCGGAACCGAGAACCTGGATATCACGCGGCATTTGCTTGGCCTGCCAAAGGTCGCCGTCTCGCGGGCGCTTGATCTGGTCGATCTGGCCCAGGCCGCACACCGCAAGGTGTCCGGCTATTCGCTCGGCATGCGCCAGCGCCTCGGCCTCGCGCGGGCCCTGATCGATACGCCGAAGCTCCTCATCCTCGACGAGCCCACCAATGGGCTCGATCCGGCCGGCATCCATGATATGCGCAATCTGATCCGCGAAGCCCCGGCCCGGTTCGGCGCCACGGTGCTGGTTTCCAGCCACCTGCTCAGCGAGATTGAACAGATTGCCGACCGCATGGCGCTGATGCATCGCGGCCATTTATTGTTCCAGGGAAGCACGCAAAGCCTGCACGACGCCCATCCCGGCGGTTTGGCGATCACGGTTGATCGCCCATCCGAGGCCTCCAGCCTGTTGCAGGCGAACGGCATCGCCGCCGCGCTGACGGATGGACAAATTCTCATCCCCGGCCTGCACGAAGCAGCCAGCATTGCCGCCTTCAATACGCGTCTGGTCGAGGCCGGGTTTGCCGTGTCCGGCTTGCGCACCGTCCGGCCATCACTGGAGGACCTGTTCATGAAACTGACGGCAGACGACGTAACCGTGCCCCAAGGCGGTGCATCATGATCGGCGCGCTGCGAGCCGAGGCGCTCAAATTGCGACGCTCGCTGGTCATGCTGGTGCTGGCCGTTCCCCCGGTGATGATCGCCATCCTGTCGGTGCTGGTCAGACTGTCGGGCAATGGGCCGCCGGACTGGACCGTTTACGCCATGTCGACCGCCGCCATCTGGGCCTATTTCCTGCTGCCGATGACGGCAACCGGCATGACGGCCCTGCTCGCCCAGCTCGAGCATTCGAACGGGATGTGGTCGCATATCCTCGCGGTGCGGACGCCGAAATGGAAAATCTTCACCGCCAAGGGCGTGATGGCTGCTTTGTTGATGGCGGTTGCGAGCCTTGGCGTGTGGACGGCGATTTTCATCTCCGGACACCTCGCCAATGCCCTCACTCCAGCCGACGCCCTCGCCGGCGATCCCGGATATCTCGCTGCGGCGCTGCTGCTGGCGAAAATGTATCTGGCATCGCTGCTGCTCGTCGCCATCCAGCTGACGATCGCCCTGCGCTTTTCCAGCTTCGCCCTGCCAGTCTCGGTCGGGATTGGCGGCACCTTCGTGGCTGTCGCCGCGACCTCGTCGAAATACGGGGTCTACTTTCCCTGGCTATTGCCAATCAACATGCTGGCGAGCGAGGCCACGCGGGCCGAGCTGGCACTCTGGATCGGCGGGCTCGGTGGCGGCGTGATGCTGATCGCCCTGGTCCTGTGGCTATCGGGCCGCGACTGGCGCTGATCAGTCCGGCGCCCCGCCGAAGCGCTCCGTCCAGTCCGCGATATCGTCTTCCTCGATCTTCTTGAACAGGACGTCCGGTGGCTCTACCGACAAGCCGACCGGCATGGCCGTCAACATCGCCTTGGCATCGCCCTTGGGCCAGCTGCGGTGCTGGTCGGGGATGCTCAACGCATCCAGGATCGTCTTGGCCGAGACCGGAATAATCGGCTGGGCGACGATCGCCATAATGCCCATGAAATTGAGCGCCGTGCGCACGCCGATCGCGGCGCCCTCCGGGTCGGTCTTGAACTTGGTCCAGGGTTCGGCACGGGTGAGATACTCATTGCCGAGCGCCCACAGGCCGCGCACTTCGGCCGCCGCCTTGCGAAACTCCATCGCCTCGAAATTGGCCGCCGCGGCCTCGAGCCGGACGGTCATCTCGGCGGCTAGCCAGTCCTCATTCTCGCCCCATGTCCCGCCAACCGGCACGACCGCCTCGAAGCGCGATTTGTTGAAGCGCAGGACGCGATTGACGTAATTGCCCAGCACATCGGCCAGGTCCTTGTTGATCACCGACTGGAAATGCTCCCAGGTGAATTGCGCGTCGGAGCCTTCCGGCGCATTGGCGGTGAGATACCAACGCCAGTAATCGCCCGGCATGATCTCGAGCGCCTTGTCCATGAAGACGCCGCGCTTTTCCGAAGTCGAGAACTTGCCGCCATACCAGGTCAGCCAGTTGAAGGCCTTCAGCTTGTCGACCGTCTTCCACGGTTCTTCCGAACCGAGAATGGTCGCCGGGAAGCTGACCGTGTGGAAGGCGACATTATCCTTGCCCATGAACTGGACATAGGTGACGTCATCGGCACCCTTGTCGGTGCGCCACCAGCTCTCCCAATCGGCCTTGTTGAGCGCGGCCCATTCGGCCGTGGCGCCGAGATAGCCGATCGGTGCATCGAACCAGACATAGAAGACCTTGTCCTCGAAGCCGTCACGCGGCGCGCCATTGCGGGTCACCGGCACGCCCCATTTGAGGTCGCGGGTAATCGCCCGGTCGCGCAGGCCTTCATCAAGCCATTTATAGGCGATGGATTTGGCCAGGGAGGGCCAGCCAACCGCAGCATCGACCCAGGCGCGGATACGCTCGGCCATCTTGGTCTGCATCAGGTGCAAATGCTTGGTGCCGCGGACTTCGAGATTTTTCGAGCCGGATACTTTCGAATAGGGTTCGATCAGATCGGTTGGCTCAAGCAGACGGCCGCAACTGTCGCACTGATCGCCGCGGGCGCGCTCAAATGCGCAATGCGGGCAGGTGCCCTCGACATAGCGATCGGGCAGGAAGCGATCATCATCGATCGAGAAGATCTGATGTTCGAGCACTTCCTCGATCAGGCCCTGATCTTCAAGCACATCCGCGAAATGCTGGGTCAGCCGGGCGGTCTCGGGATTGGAGGTGCGGCCGAAATAATCATAGCTCAGTGAAAAACCTTCACCGGAGCGCTTCTGGATTTCGTGCTGCTCGTCGCAATAGGCGCGCACATCCATCCCCGCCTCGGCGGCGGCCAGTTCGGCCGGCGTGCCGTGCTCGTCGGTGGCGCAGATATACAGGACCTCATGGCCGCCCAGCCGCTGGAAGCGCGCATAGACATCGGCCGGCAG
>TARA_R110000868_G_scaffold97468_1_pt1 | contig 12538 bp, 12 predicted proteins | sample TARA_R110000868 | Tara Oceans TARA_R110000868 (sample SAMEA4397489) | marine metagenome | biome: Polar Biome; feature: [SRF] surface water layer (ENVO:00010504); material: water (ENVO:00002006), including particulate matter (ENVO:01000060) such as... | depth 5 m | reverse complement strand
GCAGCTTGCCCAAATATCGCATTCATCTCAACAGCACCTTGAACACCCATAGCGCTTAATTTGGTTACATTTTTTTGAATTTCACTTGTAATTGCTGAAGTGGTTCCATAGTAATCAGCCGTTGACTTTGCTGCTGTAGCGAGAGCTTCCCCTCCATACAACAACCCTTCCATAGAGAACATTGACTTCATGGTCTCCGCGCCAACTCTTGCGGATTCAGCAGCAGTAGCACCGGTTTGTGTATATAATTCTTTAGAGAGACCTACTGTTGATTCAAAACCAGCGGTTACCATAGCTACTGCTTTGTTAGCGATAGCCATTCCCACTCCGAACGCTATACCATTCTTTAGCATATCTTTCGATAATCCAACTGAACCTAATAGTGAATCTTGAACGCCATCGGTTAAATCTTTAATTTCTTGAGTTTTGTCTTTTCTCTTTTTCTCAAGTTTAAGGTACTCTTCCATAGTTTCAAGTTGTTCAATCAACTTTTTACCCAAGTCCGCATTTGCGCCTACATATTTTTTAAATATCTCGTCTTTTTTGCCTTGAATGGCTAGTAATTTATCTTCAAGGTCTTTAGTGCCTAATAAAGTTTCAGATAACTCTTTTTGAGAGTTTGTTAACTCTTTACTTTTAGTAAGTTTTTCGCTCAATATCTTTTGCAGACTCCGTTGGAGTTGCTCTTCTTGCTTTATAGAGTTTAATCTATCTTGGCTATCTTTATTGAGTGCCACTTATACTCCTACAATTAATAATCATAGTTTTTAGACCAATCTACTGGCTTGATATTGTATTGTTTAAGGATTTTTTGATAGTCAGGGTCCTTACTCAATTTATCAAGTTGTTTTGTCTTGATAGCAATTTGAATCTTTTTTAAAAAATCACCAATACCGCCTTCGGTCATACCTCGTTTGTGAAGTGATTCTATGATGGTTTCTAATTTTTGTAATTTCATACTATTCTCCTAATATACTATAAATATAGAAATACCCAACAAATCTGTTGGGTATTCTTTATCTTCTTGTTTTAGACCGAATTTTTCCGGCCTCCTTGTCGTGAACTTTCTTTTCTTCTTGTTTAAATTCTATAATTTTACTAATATAAAACTTTCTAGCCCATACAGGCATATTATAAACATCAGAAAAGGTAAACCCACCATTTCCATGATATATTAAATCAAAAATGTGTGAGTGAAGATGCTGTCTGTAATTAGGTCCCAGGCCAAAAAAAGGACACCCCCATCGGCAGTAGCATCTCTCTCCTCTCCCCAGTTTCCTCTGATACAAATTCCCATTGTAGGTCTATATCAGGGACAACTTCATTAATATACGCTCGTAACGCTTTAGAATCAATTGCAAATAACTCATTATCAACAAAATGGTTAATAGTTTTTAATTCCGAATCACCATCTACTGATAAAATCATAGTTTTTAATCTAGTAGTCAACTCACGAGACGTTTCGTCTTTTAATTTACGATTTGCCTTTTTTAAAGTCTCTACATCATGTTTAACTTTTCTCTCTTTAGATTCGCTCATAGCCATGAATGTAATAACACGATTTGATTGTGGTAATTTAAACTCAAATTCATTTTTATGAAGTTCGATTTGTTTAGAACCATCGTATTCTTTGTTTTCAAACTGAGTAAGGTCAATAACCTCTTTTTGTGTGTTATCACTAAACGGGTCGTCGACCTCAACTTCATAATCTTTACCATACCCAAGAACACGAGCAGCAATCATGACTGCATTTTTGTCACCAGTTACCAAGTCAACATATTTGATTGGAGTACCATCACCATTACTGATGATTAACGCTTGAAATAGTCGGTCAAGAACGGAACCATCTTTAATATATGATTGTGTAGTGAGGATATCCTCTTCTTTAGCAGTCATATATTTCATTTCGACTTTACCACTTGAAAGCGGGTTGTCTTTTGAATATATGAATCCATTTGATGGTAATTCAATGATTTCAGTTGGAAACTTATAATCACGAACTTGTTGAACTTCATGCGATTGTCTCAGCTGAGCTGCGAGCTCTTGGTCTGACATCTTATAGTCATCTTGTAAATCTACCATAACTAACTCTTTTTTTTATTAAGATAATTCGATTGAATAGTTACCATCAGTACCTACTAATTTAGATACACCTGTTTGAAACCCATCGGTAATTTCAATATCTGATGAGATACAATCCATGTAACGAGTATCCCATCCACCAGATGGTAACTGCCACTCTGACGTAGCTTCATCAATTGTTTTAAAATTTTCATCAATAGCAGTAAAGCTACCTTCAGAATTGTAGTATTCTACTACATTGTCACTTTGTCTTCTAACGAAATTGTTCATAATATTTTTCCTTTATTTTGATTAATCATATATAAATATGGAACTAGTGCATTTATAATACAAAAACCCCCAACAAAATGTTGAGGGTTTCAATTTACAATTTTTATTTACAATCCGTAATTTAATATTTTAGTATTGTAGTATTGCGTAATCATAAGTAAGTGTTAATTCAACAGTAGCAAGGTCTTCACCAGAATAATCCATGTCAGAGAATTTAGCTGATTGAATGAATGCACCTTTAAGTGTCCACTCTTCTACTTTATCACCAACCGGACCTAACGAGTTGAAAGTGATATCTTTTTTGTAGAAATCAGAATAACCATCACGGCCTGTTACTGATTCGTGATGTAAACGTACCCATTCCATAGTTGCTTGTGCCGCTGATGGAACAACTGCGTCATACAGTGTTACTGAAATGTCTTGCCATTCAGAGCGACCTTTTATATATCTACGAGTGTTGATATGGTCGATAGTAACTTTACCATTTTGAATTTCTGGTCTAGCGGCTGTTTTCACCAAGTACGCGGGGATTCCCTCAACATACATAATGAACCGGTTTGACATTTTTGGTTCAAAGTTGGTGAACATGATTTCATTTGGGTCTAATAATTGTGCCATTTATATTCTCCTATTGTCTCTTTCTAATAAGTATTCATTTTCTAAATTTACGCGCCAGGAAATGCAGCACCCGTTGGAAGGATGTTAAAGTCAAGTACAATAAATTCAGCAGTTTTAGCAGGTTGTAAGAAAATTTCACCAACCATGATGTTTCTATCGATTACATCAGGTGTATTATTGGTGTCATCCATTACAACACGGAAAGCGTATAATCCGTTTCTTTGTTGGATTGATTCCAAGTATGGGTTAACAATCGCCAAGAAACGATTTCTTGTAGCAGCTGTGTTGTTTTCAAATACCAAGTACCTTGTAGAAGATGCGATGTATTTTTTAACAGCAATTAACAATCTACGAACATTGATTCTATCAAGAGCAGATGGTTTAGCTTGTAAGGTCTTTTGACCAAATACAGTAGCGCCTTGTCCAGGGAATGTAGCAATTGGGTTAACACGGCCTACATAAAGAGTATCTCTCTCATCATGAGTTAATCGTGTATCAACTTCAATAACATTTGATAATCCACCACGATTCAAACCAGCGGGAGCGTACCATTCAGCAGCAACAGCATCGTTGAAAGCAATAACGCCAGGAAGAACTACTGAAGGTGGAACCCAAACAGGTTTGTTCTTATCGGTGTCGAGGATTTTTACCCATGGGTGGTAAGTAGCAACATAATTAGAGTCAAATGAACTCAATGAGTTAACTACCGTTGAAATTGAATCAGGCTTAGCACCAGCATCCATTACATAGAAACAATCTTGTCTGTCTTCACACATATCTTTAGCGAATGTGGTAACTGATGAGTGTAATCTATTTAACATACCTGGAAGTACAATCATATTGATATCGAACTCGTCGGGGTTAGATACAGCATTAATACCTTTTCTCATAGCAACAGTTCCAGCAGAGGTAGCGGAAGTACAATCTAACCCTTGCGTGTTTCCAGCAAGAATGTTAGCTCCGGTGTAAACTACTCGGTTTGGTTCCCATCCATCAAAACCACCTTGGAATGGTACGATGAATTTTTTAGCATCTACATTAGATGTTAATGTAATTGGCGAACCATTTGACTCACACGTAGCCAAATCAAAGTCAGAACCTACTGTTTCAGTAGTTCCATCTGGAGTTGGCATCAAGAAGTTTAAGTTGTCACTTGTTACAAAGTCAAATGAGTAACCTAAGAATGTTCTTTTGTTATATTCATTTGAAACTGATTGTGATACAACATAAGTTGGTGATGGTAAGTTATAAGCAGTAGCAATTGGTGAAGTTACAGCACCAAACCCAAAGGGTATAAGTGTTGAATCAACAGCACCAGAATCGACATTGGTATCAACTTCGATACGGATGTGAGCTGAATTGTTAGAATAGTCACCATTAGTTGATAATTTACCATTAACATCAACAGTTATATATTTGTCACCAATTACTCTTTTAATGTAATTTGCTGAATTAGGGTCAAGGTTTACGCCTTGGAATTGTTCAATAATACTTGGTCTAACATCACTATCTTGTACAAGTTGACCAAATACTGAATTAGGAATGTTACCCGTGTCTACTCGTCTTACAGTTAATGTAAATGTACCATAGTTTGAACCAGGAACTTCCGAAGCAGCTTTTACATCACTAATACCTACTTTAAATTCGTAGTTAGTAGCAGTACCATGTGAAAGAGTATGTACTTTAAATAAATTAGTAGCAACACCACCAACTTTTTGAGATTTAATCCATGGGGTTGAAGCTTCTGAGTATGCTTTAGTATAATCTACTGAAGTAGTACCAAGTGAAACCGTTACAATTTCACCAGTAGCAAATGATGCCGATTGGAATGTTGAAAAGTTTAACATTGTATATGCTACTTTTGATGACTTTGGAACATATCCATAAGTCTTAGTAATATATCCAGCATCAGATGGATTAAGTGATACGCCAGTTGTTTGAGTTGACGCAATAGAACTACCACTCAATAGTAACGTAAAGTTACTAGCAGTAACACCGGTTTGAGTTGATTCGGTAAAATCACCACCATTGGTTTGGGTAGTTGGGTGTAATAAAGCACCAATATACTCACCTTGAGACGATGAAATTATTAAAGCTATTGGGTTAGCGGTATACCCACCTTGACCTAATACTCTAACGATTGTTGCAGCACCAGCATCTTCTAAATACGCTTGAGCTGTATACGGAAGATATGAATCTTCAGTCAATCCTCCAAATTTTTGTTGGTATTCGTTAAATGATTCTACTTTTGTTGGTACAAAGGCAGGACCTTTAACAGTTTGTCCAATAAGAGCCGCACCAATCTCACCAATACCAACAGGTAAGAATGAGAGGTCTTTCTCTCTTGTGAATACACCAGGACTTACAATTCTTTCAGCCATTATTTTCTCCTAAATTCTATTTTCGGGTTTTCCTTATAATAAATACACAAAAAATTACTGAAACGAATACTTATTTGTTGGGAGTGAATTGGTTTGTGTTGATATCATATGTACCATCACCATATTTCTCTCTCAACCGCTTACCCAACTCAACTTCTTGAGCTCTCACATCGTTGTATCCACTAATCAAGTTTGCTTTTTCAGTTTTTAATTCCTGAAATGTAGATTCTAATTCATGAATGTTTAATTCAGTTTCACCGATACGGGATGTGATTGTCAAAACGTTTTGTTGTAGTTCACGAACTTCGTTTACTTCTTCTTTGGTAAATTCTATTATTACTTTTTCTTCCATAACACTTATATTAGGTTGTTCACATTATAAATATGTAAAAATTATTCATTACCACTTATTTATGAAGATTCACCCCAATATATCTTTCCAACTGAGATTCTTCGTTTAGTATTGTTGGTCTGAGCTGCATATTCAGGAACAATATATGCCTTTGCCGTTAATGATACATTAGCTCTAACAATTCTATCCTCACCTACACCAGTTGTGGTTTCAAATGAGTAAGAATCACCTTTGATTACAAACTTATATCGGTCACCAAAAGACCTACCTTGGAAATAAATAATTTGTTCAACAATTTTATTAACCTGTTCCATATAGTCACACCAGATAATCACCTCATATTCTAAATTTACATAATCAGGTCGTTCAACTGACATATATTCAGTTTTTGGTTGCTGGTTTGTCATTATAGAAAATTGATTGTATCTATTTTCATTTGTATATTTTCTTTCAAACATTTGATGAGCATCTTCGTTTTGTGCTACCTTTAATTTTGAAAGTTCGGTGTTTATTGATAAATTATTTCTTTTAAATGAAATGACAGGTGTTAATATCATACCATTATCATCCCTCATATAACCATCCCGTTGAGCACTTGCCCATTTTTCAGGAGAGGCATACATTACAGGAACAGGAAAATACCTACCATCAGATTCAACAGTTGGTTTTACTTCTTTTTCCAAAAAATCTTTAAAAGCTGAATCTACATCATATATACCAACTGATATGTTTTTTACATTATCTTGGTCTCTACGAACTTGTTTGGCTTTATTTAACTTGGGGTCTTCGGTTGTAGAAGACTGTGTTTGCGTAATTATTGGCTTTGAAGCGTCTGTATTTCTATATTTAGTAGCCATTATAATCCCATCGGTATTATGTTAGTGTTTTGATTAGAGTTACCAAAACGAGTATCTACCAAATTTAAAGTGCTTAATCGTGTAGCATGTGCATCACATATAATAGAAACGGAATACCCTTGTGCGTCACCACCATCCCAAGTTTCAGGATTTTTACCTGCAACGAATTGTCGTTCGTAGGTGGTATCTAATAAGAAGTAAGTTTCATTATATAATACGATATCACCAATTTCAGGTTTAATACCTAAATCAATTAATGTATCTTTTAAGAAATTAAATGTAACTTCACGTGTATAGGTTTGCCCAAACTCTTCTGAGATTTGAGTTGCTTGAACATATTCAAATAATGCTGGTACTTTAATAGGTTGGTGGTATATTTTAGTTGACGACTCACCATATAAATTTGAATTGGTGTCCTCAACCGATAGCATGAAATAATACACTTGCGTATCAATAATATCATTGATAAGTTCTTTGTTTAATTTACTAAACAAACTCATATCTCTTGCGCCGCCAAATAAAGCCATTTACTTATCCTATAAAAATTGGTCGTGGTACTCTATTAAGAGTTTCTTCTAAATACTCAGATTCTTCTTTTTTAGCTTCCATTAAAGCTCTACGAGAAGTCGCTTCTAACATTTCTTTTAATTCACTTAATAAGTTTTCTTTTTCAGCGGAAGCTTCAGAACGTAAATCAGCGCCGTCTAAAGTTACATCAGCGCCTGGAATTGGAATTGATGAGAATTTAGCACGAACAGCACCTAACATTTCTTTAGAAAGTGCTAAAGCGAATTTAGAAATCCATTGTTTGCCAGCTGAATTAATTGCTGTGTATACTAATCTATTAAATGGTGCATTTGAAAAATCACTAACTACACTCACATTTGCAATTGGCGAATTTACTTCAGTATCCAACGTATAATCAAAATGTACAAGCGCTCCGGTATCACTATTTGTTGGTAATGGGAATAATCTAATTCTGCTACCATCAATGTGGAATCCAAATGATGATTTACGAATATAATCGTTAAACTCAATAGCCTGTAGTCTTAATAAGTCATCAAACATGGGTTGCATCATAAACGAAACCCCGGGAGAATATGCGCCCCATCCAAATCCAGCTAACATTTGTTGAGAACCCATACCAGTACCTACAAACGGGTCAAAGTATCGAACAATTGCAGGTGGTTGGGTATGGTACACTCTACGTAACGTTATACCATTAGTAACTGACCCATTTTCAAGATTTACAATACTTGAATCACCTAAGTCATAAATTTGTTGGCCACCTTGCATTATAAATGAGCCGGTGTAAACAGTTACACGACCACCACTTAAAGCTTCAGTACCATAATCTTTAGCAAGGTTTATAACCCCTGACATATTATTATTTAATTGGGTATCTCTCAAATCAAGGGTTAAATCGGACCCTTGGAGTGATAACATATTTTCTTTAGCACGATACTGATTTATTTGTGATGAATATTCGTTGACCGCTTCTTCAAAACAAGTAAAAAAGTTAATATCTTGTAATTCAATATCAATAATTGGGTATCCCAATCGTTTAGCGCACCATTGAGCTACCTTCGGTGCGTCACTTTGAAATTGTGCATCCGAATCAAAAAACCCCCAAGGTGTTGATGAACCACTTGTAAAGGTCGCTGTACCGTCCCAAATTGGAATGTTTACTGCCATTAGTTCTCCTATAGTATTATCTCACTATATAAATAGTAGTGTACTTATCTTTCCGTGTTCATCATAAAAGATACTACAATATATCGTGTACCTTTCGTAACGGCTCTAGCCCCATGCTTATGTGTAATATTACCAGGGTGAATAGTACAATACCCAATGGGGCACTTTACTAATTGTTTTTGTCTTCTAAAGTAAGTACCACCACCCTCATACTCATCTTCAGCTGAAAGTTGGACTAAACAAGTAATATCTGACATATCATGGTGGATTGATAAATGACCCTGTGCATTTGGAACATATTTAGCTAAAAAGTTTTCCGACCTCAACGAATCCCAACCCTTACCCTCAAGAGCCCACATATAAATTGAGAATTGCATAATGTATTCTTTTAATACATCATTATAAATTTCATCCATACCAATCATACTAATTAACATATCAGTAGTTGGGTAGTTATCATGTCGGTCAGTTGTCCAGCATTTACAATTCTCAGCTTCTTCACGAATCATTCTACAAAAGTCCTCAGTAAATAGTGGAAATGTAAAACAATTATCAAATGGTTCATCGGTAATTAAATCCCATTCTTTTGTTCTAACTGAATATGTTAGAAATTTAGATTTCCAAACTTCTTTATTTTCAAAATATGAATATAATTCAGGGTGCAATTTATTTCCGATGTTCATAAGCTTAATCCACGACTCGACTCTAACTGACCATCCTTGTTTTTTAGCATATTCATGCGAATTATATATAGTTTCAAGTTGTAATGTTTTATTATTATACAAATATTCAAATTCTTTAAAAATCTGGTCTTGTAATAATACTTCATCACTTGGGGTTGAAATTAAAGAAGCTCTTCCTGATAATAAATTCATTAAATTACCAGTATCGGTGGAAACTATCTTAACCTTACCATACATCATCTCCAATGCTGTAATACAATATGTCTCATTGTATTGGGATGGGTATAGCCAATAATCTGATGATTTTATATGTGTGTATAGTTCCGTTGGAGATAGATTGCCTATAAAATTCACATCCGGCAAGTCTACTTTATAATTATCATACCATTCCAATCCATATGGAGGTGTGGCTACCCACAAACTTGCGTTTGGAATCTTTTCTTTAATCTTTGGCCAGATTTTAAGTAAATTTGATAAACCTCGGTCTGCCGCAGAAGTGTATATAAATTTATTTTCAATTTTTTTAACTTTAATATCTCCCCAATCGAATGGGTCAATTGCATTTTCAATAACCACCAATTTATCTTTGATTTGTGGGTATGTCGTTTCCAACATCAACTTATGATAGTGTGAAACCGCGACTACTTTAGTTAATCTTGAATCGGTTAAATAATCCATCCCATTATTTGGAAGAGATTCCCCATTATACCATGGATAGAATGCTTCGTTGTGAATCCAAAAGAAAGACTTGTCATATGTAATGTTCAAATCTTCTAATAACTTGATATAATGTATATATGATGTGGCTATGACTACATCAAAATGCTGATGTGTTTCAAGCTCTCTAATGTTTTGATATATCACACCATTAGCAACTTCTGATATTACTTCACCACTTACAATGACAGTATGTCCTTCTGAAAATAAATAATCTGCAAGTTTAATTGCTGAATATTCAGTTCCACCTGTACCAAACTCTTTCCAAGTAGTTTTATTAAATGGTACTTTTTGATAACCCGTGTAAATTAATACTTTCATTTTGTCTCCACAATATAATTTAAAACTTCTTCTTTGTCATAATACCGTGACCTATCCATCCAATTTTGAAGTGGATGGGCCCTGTTTAATAAGGTATCCCATGCCCAATCATACTTACCAAGTTCAATAATTCGTTGGTGAATAAGTGGGTCATAGTAATCTTTTATCAATCGTGCTCTACGATTTATGTCTTTTACATTATTGTCAACAGTAGAATCTCCGTTGTTATACTGAACATATAACATTTTTTTAAGGTGGACCATACGTGTCTCTAAAAATGTTTTAACAATTAATTCATAATCATCAGCTACTGATATGTTTCTACTATGACCACGAATTTTGTGATAGGTATCTCGGTGCCATACTCTACAATGATTTGGCATTCCAATATTAAAACGGATTGTTTTAGGATTTATGTCAGGATAATGATGAGTCAACCATAGCTTACCATCAAATTCTTGCCACGTGTGGCCAGCATAAGCCCAATCAAACCAATTATCAGGATGACCATACCAATCATCCCCAATACGACCATATTGTCGTGGTGTCCCATCCTCATATACCTCAGTTACATCGGTATAAATAAACCCAACATCATCATATTGTTTACTTGCATCTAAAACATCTTCCAAACAAGTTGATATAAGAACATCATCGTGGTCTAATTCAAATAACCACTCACCATTACACAACATAGCAGCTCTATGTTTAACCTCTCCGACATTTCCATTTGAATTTGGGGTCATTCGATAGACATTTATACGATGGTCTGTAGATGCTAGTTGTTTTAGATACTCCCACGTCTTATAATCACCCTCCGGCGAATCATCAACAACAACCCATTCCCAATTCTGATATGTTTGGCGATTTAATGAGTCGTAAGTTCTGAATATTCTTTCATTTGTTTTGTAAGCTGGTGTAAATACCGACAATATAGGAGTTTCTTTATTGGCATATATCTCTTTTTGTGATTTACATGCCCAAAATGTAGATTGACATACAATGACGTTAGCAAACACGTTATCTATTAAATACTCATCATATTGTATTAACTTTGAAGCAATAACACTATCGTATATCGTGATATCAGATATTTCTCTTGGAATGTCACCAAAAACAACAATAATATCACTTCTGTGTTTGGCGAAGTCAGTTTTAAAGTTTTCTGATGATTGGTATGATTGAATTATAACATTTTCTTGAAGATTCTCTTCCCAATATACATCGGATTGTAACGTTACTTCTCCAAATCTATCCCACCCATAAACTAATGCAGTTGGTAAACTTGTTTTCATATGATTATCTGTATGGTTCACCACCTACCCAAAGAACAAATGACTTACGTGTTCCTTTGGTTACTGGTGTTACTCTATGTAAGTAAAATGATGGGAATATTACAGCAGCACCTTTAGCTCTTGGAGCAGTTAACTCACCACCTCCCATGTTAAAGTCTAAATTACCACCTTCGTAGTCAGATGGGTCTGATAATTGAACAGTTACTGATATTTTACGTTGATTTTGTATACCAATACCACAATCCATATGCCAGTCGTACTGGCCACCATCTTCATAATATTCTGTATATTGAATTGATTCATTCATGGCGGTTAAATCAAACTTCCACATAATATTATTTGCTTCAGAAATCATATTATGCAGTTTTTCATAAACCCACTTCCACTCTTCATTTTGCGGGCACCATTTAATTCGGGAGGTCCGATAGTCTGATATTTTTGATGAATCATCTTCACCAGTACTTGCTTTTTCAAATGGTAATCTTAATGTCATTCCTTCAATACGATGTAATTCATCAGAAGTAAATCCATCAGCAAACCAATAGTAATCGGTGTAGTTTACATCTAACCGATTTGAATTTCTATCAAATATAAATTTTGAATCCATAACTTACAATTCTATTTACATATAAATATAGAAATAGAATTAATAAAATACAATTAATAAAATAGAATTAATAAGAACCACTTGGATATGTTTCAACAATCCAAATTTCTGAGCCGGGGGTATATCCGTGTTGTTTAAAAGTAAGTTTATTTAAAGCCTCGCTCCATTCAAAATAACCACCAGCCAAAATATTACCTTTAGCGCCATTATTGCCGGTAATACCTTTAAGACCCACGTGGCCAGATTGTCCCTTGTTGCCAACAGCACCAGTTACACCTTTTGAGGCTGTAATACCAATAGCGCCTTTAGGACCAAATGCGCCAGAAAGACCTTGAGCACCAGCAGCACCTTTAGCACCAATATCACCTTGAGCTCCTGTGATTCCAGCATTACCTTGTGACCCAATAACACCAGCAGTACCTATTACGCCTGTAATACCTTTATCCCCATCATTACCAGTAGAACCTTTAGTACCACCAGCACCTTGAGCACCTTTAGCTTCACCTTCGGTAGCTGCATAGTTTTCACCCGCGTCACCCTTTTCACCTTGTAGTCCTTTTTGACCGAACTCACCTTTAGCACCAGTGTCCCCATCAGAACCTTGTGAACCGATAGAACCTTGAGCACCTAATATACCTTGAGCGCCTAAATTACCAGCAG
>TARA_R110000868_G_scaffold304854_1_pt1 | contig 12538 bp, 14 predicted proteins | sample TARA_R110000868 | Tara Oceans TARA_R110000868 (sample SAMEA4397489) | marine metagenome | biome: Polar Biome; feature: [SRF] surface water layer (ENVO:00010504); material: water (ENVO:00002006), including particulate matter (ENVO:01000060) such as... | depth 5 m | reverse complement strand
TTCGATGAGTTGTTCGAGCACATCCTTCATGGACGCCAATCCTTCTGCATCAATCAATGCTGATCGATAGCAGAGGTCGCGCTGCAAGGGCAATCAATCGACCTGCTGCCGGCTCAGACACATGTCAGGGCCGCTCCGGTGCGTTTCTTGCATTTTCCAGCGCAAGACAGCTGAAAAGGTGCCCATGGCACAGAGCGCCATCACGACGGAACTGGTCCCGATCTCCGGGCTGACGGCAGCGCAACGCGCCGCCTGGCGGGGGATGCGCGCCGAAAATCCGGCGCTGGCCTCACCGTATTTCGCGCTCGAATTTGCCGATCTGATCGCCGACCGGCGTCACGACGCCCAGGCACTTGTGCTGACCCGCAAGGGCCGCACGGCCGGTTTTCTGCCAATGCAATTGTCGGGTTGGGGTGTGGCCCGCCCGCTCGGCGGTCCGCTCGGCGACCATCATGGCCTGATCACCGATGATGACACACTCGACCTCGGCGCCGCCCTGCGCGGCAGCGCCGCTTCGGTGTTCTGCTTCCACGGCGCGCCAGCGAGCCAGACCGGCTTCGCCGCGGCAGCGTCGCAAATTGAACCATCCTGGTCGATCGATCTGAGCGATGGCTGCGATGCCTGGCTCGAAAACCGGCGCCTGGCCGATGCCAAGGCGATGCGCAATATCCGGGCTCGCCAGCGCAAACTCGCCGAATCCGGCCTCGACATCACCTATCGCCTCGATGATCGCCGCCCCGAAGCGCTCGCCGCCACCTTCGCCAACAAGCGCGAGCAATACCGGCGCACCAATGCCTTCGACGTTTTCATCGCCAAATGGGCCCGCGATCTGATCGATGATCTGTTCGAGCACCAGACACCACAATTGCGCGGCTGCCTGTCGACGCTCGAAATCAATGGCCAGCTGGCAGCAGCGCATTTCGGCATGCGCTCGGAAACCGTGCTGCACTACTGGTTCCCGGTCTTCTGGCCGGAATACGCGAATTACGGGCCCGGCCTGCAGCTCTTGCTGGAGATGGCGCGCGAAATGGCCAGCGACGGCATCGACACCATCCATCTCGGACCGGGCGATGTCGATTTCAAACGCAAGCTGGCGAATGCCTCCTTCGATGTCGCCAGCGGACGGATCCAACGTCCCTCCATGGCAGCCAGTCTGATGGCGGCCGGAGCGGGCATGGATGCCTTCGCCCGCAAACTGCCGCTCGGCCGTGTGGCGCGCTGGCCGGGCAAGGCCCTGCACCGCCTCGACACCCTCGCCGCCGCCTATGGCATCTAGCGCAATACGCCGCCCCCGGTAATCTGACGGAGACGCGACATGGAATATCTATCCCCCGACGGCAATGTCGGATCGCCACTGCAAGCAGCCGGGCTTCTGGCCATGGCGCTGACCGGCGCGCTCATCCTGCTCCGCAGCCTGGTTTCCCGAACACGCTCAGCCGGCCTTGGCGGGCTAGCATCAAGCCTCTGGCGCTTTGACACCGCCGTCGCGCTGAGCCTGGCAGCGCTGGCCGTGCTCAATCTTGTGCATAATTTCACACCGCTGGCCGGCGTGTTTCGCCCCGAGGTCGGCGATGGAGGGCTGGTCGAGAACCTGACCATCACGGTGATGCTTTTCCCGGCGGTGATTTTCCTTGGTCATCTGGTGACCGGCCGCTCGCGCAGCGGCCATTTCGGCCCGGTGGTGATGATTGTGATCAGCCTGGTCCTGATCGCCGGTTTCGGTGAGGAAGTCAGCTGGGGGCAGCACTGGTTCGGCCTGGCCGTGCCCGAGGCGATTGCGCAAACCAATCTGCAGTCAGAAATCAATCTGCACAATTACATCCGCCCCGGCGTGATGGAGGCGATCTATTTCGCGGTCGGACTTGTGCTCATGCTGATCGCCGGCAATCTGCGGCTGATCCTGCAGCCGGCCGATGATGCGCCCGGCTTTGTTGCCCTGAAAGCCCTGCTGGTGCTCAGCGCCGTGCTGCTCTGTCACCACGTCTTCCAGGAGCTGGGAGAACTGGCGGTCATCACCGCCGGCTTCGTGATCTGGAAACGGCTCGATGATGGACGGCTGAACTTCAAGCCGGGCTGGCTACAGACGATGACGGCCTACTGAAACGGGTTCAGCTTCTTGAGGAAATACTGCAACCCGCCGCGGTTTTCCTTGCGGTCAAGCTCGGCCTGCGACGTCAGGAACGTCGTCTGCACCACATAGCGCTCGCCCTCGAAGGGCAGATGGCCGTGCCAGGAATTATCCGCGCGCAGGAAGGCGAAGACATATCCGGCCAGCGGCGGGACTTCCTCGGTGAAATCGTCGAAATCCGTCGGCCCGTTGAGGACGCGGATACAGCCCGCGCCAGTGCCATCCCAATCGGCATTGAGATAGGTCAGCATGGTCAGGATCTTGGATTTTGAATCATTGTGGATCGGACCATCGGAGAGCTGTGACACCTTGCGCACCGTTATCATGCGCGGCTTGTCGGTGAAATCGACGCCAAACTTGTCGGTCATCAATTGGGCCAGTTCCGGCGAATTGAGGTCCTGCATCAGTTGATCGAAAGTGCCACTGGATTCCAGCTTGGACAGTGGCAGATAGCCCGGCTTGTTGATCTCGGGATAATCGCGGCGAATATCGGCCGCCTCGGCCTCGCTCAGCGAGCCTGGCGCGACGAAATAATTATAGGGCTCGGTGCGCAGCTCGGCTGCCCGCAAGGCGGCGAAGTCGAGAATGCCGCCCGGACCGGTCTTGCCGCCATTTGTCGTGCTCGTCTCAGCCATGTCGAAATCTTTCACTTGCGCCCTGGCACCACATTAGCGCGGTGCCCGCCGCCTTCAAGCGGTCAGGACGCGTCCAATGCACGCAGCAGGCGCTCGGCGGCAATCAATTCGGTCTTGAGAAGCTCGAGCCGCTGCGCCGCGTCCTCGTCATGGCCCCATTGGGCAATCTGATAAGCCTCGTCGATGATGGAGAGCGCGAACACCTCTTCGCCGCCGCGTTTCCCCTCGAGCAGGGCAAAGCCGAGCACGGCCGAGCTGCACACCGCTGTCGCATGCGCCAGCGCCGTCAGACGCCAGACATCGAGCGCCGCGGCGCGGGCATGCACGGCCTGCAGCGCCGCCGCATCTTGGTCGATTGGCAGAACGCCGGTGGCCGAGCGCAGGGTGACGCCGAGTTCGCGCGCCGCCCACTCCAGCATCGGATCCCAGGCCGCGGCCTGGGCGGCGACGAGATCGGATGGATCGGGCGCACGGAAACAGAGCTGATCGGTGGAGGCATAGCGCGTCACTTCGGCGACGGTGGCGCCATGCGCGTCGGCCATCAGATCAATCGCCACAAAGCACAGCCGGTTGGCTGGCATGGCGGGCGCATTGATACGCTCGCCCTGGGCATCCCACTCGGCCGCGAGCAATTCGGCCAGGGCGCGGGTTGGGACCTGCAGCAGCTTCTTGGCCGGCGTCTTGACCGAACGGCCATCGAGCTGGACCAGCCAACCGCCCTCGCCTTCAGCGATGCTGACATCGGTGTAGAAGCGCTTGGGCCGGTTATCTTCCGGCTTGGGCATGCGCACGCCCGGCTTGGTCTCATAGGCCAATGAATTACCCAGTGCTCTTTCGTTACGGCCTGAACACGTAGAAATGCCGTTCAACCGCTTCACGCCGGGCTATATAGCGCTGTGCGTCCTGCGGATCATTTTCGATCAGCAGTACGAATTGCCGGCACGACCTGGCCTGTGCCTCTACAGAGACCGGGCGCACAAGGGATTCGAAGGCCGCAATGCCCAGCTGGAGGGCCGGCTGATCAGGCAGATCGGTGAAACCGCGAAGCCGCGCCGCCTCCATCCCGCCGGCGAGCGGACGCAGCGACACGGTGTCATCGCGATCGAGCGTGATCGCATACAGGAAGGTCGGGAAGACGCGATCGCCCTCATGCCGCACCGGCAGGCAGGCGGCCTCACCGATGCGGTCCATTTGCGCACCCGGCACCGGCAACGCAGCGAGGCGCGCCCAGAGCTCGGCAACTTCATCATCCAGCACGCCCAGGCGCCGCGCGGCCTCGGCATCGGCCAGTTCGCCTGTCGCCACTTGATCGCGCAGCGCCTGATCCGTCTGCGCCATCAGCGCCAACCGGGCCTGAAGACGATCCCATTCGTCAGGGTCGATATGGTCCTCGAACTGCAGGAAGTGAGGCCGCAATTCAGGCACTGCCACGAGAACGGCCGCGGTAGCCATCAGCGAAGCGAATACGGTGAAGCCGATGATCCAGAGCCACCAGGCCCAGCGTTTGCGGCGCTTGGGCAAGGGCGTGGGGAAGATCTCGTGAATCAGCGATTTGATGACTTCGCTGGCGAGACGATGAAATGTGGGCTGTACCCGCCAGCGGCTGAATTCCGGCTCACAGCCCTTGTCGACCGCCTTCTCGGAGCGTGCCAGCACGATATGGCGATGAAACGGCGCTTCGCGGTATTCGGGCACGCAATCGGGTGCCATTTTCTCGAGCGTTTCCGGGATCAGATTGGAAGTCTTGAAGAACACCACCCGTTCGAGTGCGTAATTGCGCTCCCGCTTGTGGACATAGCGTTCGAGCACGGTCGCGAGGCTCAACCGCCGCAATCGCGCTTTCGAGACGTCCCTGCGTTGCGGAATCTTCGCGAGGCGGTCGACTTCCTGATCAACCGCCCGGCTACGCCAGTAGTCGAGATCACCCACCCAGGACAGAGTCAGGAATTCGCGGTGTGCGGACGCGTCAACCGAGCGGTGGATCTTGCGCTGGGAGGTCTTGTCCTGGACCTCCTGGTCGAGCTGAACCTTCAACTCCTTGAAGCGACACTGTACCCCCACAGCTTGCTCCCCCGAGTCACTGATTCCCTTCAGAGGTGATACACTATTAGCGGGCTGGTCGAAAGAATTCGCGCTTACAGCGAGTGGCGAGGCGCCACTATTCGATCACACAACCCCCCTCAGGCCCGGGCTGCGAAGGCGTCGAGGGCCTGGCCCAATGTCTCGAAATCATGGTGCAATTCGTGGGCGCCGCCTTCGCTGACCTCGTCGGCGGTATGAAATCCCCAGGAAACGCCGAGCGTATGCACGCCGGCATTGCGGCCCATCGCCATGTCAAAACCGGTATCGCCGATCATCACGGCGCGAGCCGCCTCGGTGCCGGTTTCCTTGATGGCGTCGAGCACCATGCGCGGGTGCGGCTTGCCGGGGCCATGATCGGCGGTCTGGAAGGTATCGAAATAACGGTGAAGCCCGTGATGGTTGAAGACTTCATCAAGCCCGCGCCGCGGCTTGCCGGTGGCAACGCCGAGCAGCCAGCCCTCATCGCGCAGCCTGTCGAGCATGTCGCGAGCCCCCTCATAGAGCGGTTCGGAAAAGCCCGGCTCGGTGCGCATTTCGACAAAGGCCTGTTTGTAGAACTCCGCCAGCTGCGGCATGCGTTCGGCGGGATAGTCCGCCGGCGCCAGACGCGTGACCGCCTCGGTCAGTTCCAGCCCGACAATCGTGCGGGTGCGCTCATAGGCAATAGGGCCCAGACCGGCGCGTTTGAAGGCGCGCACCATGGCTTCCTGGATCACAACGCGGCTATCGACCAGCGTGCCGTCAATATCCCAGATGGCGAGTTTGAGCGCCGGCATCAGGCCAGCTGCGCCTCGATCTCGGCCTCGTCGATTTCGCGCGGATTGAAACCGAGCGTATCGAAGACCTTGGCCAGCGGTTTGGGCAAATCGGCCTCGATCACCAGCGGATTGCCATTATCGCGCGGAATTTCCAGCCGGCGGGCGTGCAGGCACAGCCTTTGGCCGAGATCTTCCGGCGCCGGACGATCGCAGGTGTATTTGCGGTCGCCGAGAATGGCGGTGCCCATCGCGGCCAGATGGACGCGCAATTGGTGGGTCCGGCCGGTAACAGGCCGCAGCGCGACCCAGCTGGCTTTCTGGCCGGCATCGGCGATGACGGTGTAGCGCGTCAGGGCGTGGTGGGAGCCGGGATCGCCATGCGAGGCCCCGACCATCAATTCACGATCCGGATCGCCGCCAGCGCCGGCAGCTTTCTTGAGAAAGCCCTTGATCTCGCCCATGCGGGGCTTGGGAACGCCAATGGCGATCGCCCAATAAGTTTTCTTGGTGCGGTGCTGCTGGAAGGCCTTGGCGAGCCGCGCCGTCGCCTTTGGGGTCCGGCCGACGACGAGAACGCCGGACGTGTCCTTGTCGAGCCGGTGCACCAGGCGCGGCCGCTGCATGCCCTCGCCGAAAGCGTCGAGCAGGCGGTCCAGATGCTTGGTGGTTTTCGAACCGCCCTGCACCGCGAGGCCCGACGGCTTGTTGAAGGCGATCAGCTCGTCATCTTCATAGATGACGAGGCCACGCACATAATGGATTTCTTCCGGGGTCAGGATGTCGACCCGTTCGACCTCGCCGGGCTCGGGCAGAGGCGGGACGCGGATTTCCATCCCCATCTCGACGCGCAGATCGGTCTTGGCGCGGCGGCCATCGACGCGGATATCGCCTTTACGGCACAGCTTCTGGATCAGGCCCTGACCGACATGCGGGAAGCGGCGCTTGAACCAGCGATCCAGCCGCGAGCCATCCTCGCCCTGGTCGACTGTCAGTAATTGAACGCCACTCATGGATAAACTTTCCGCATGATCATCATGCCAATCATCAGCGCTGCCAGCGCCAGAATTACAGAACCCGCCGCATAGGCGAAGGCATTGAGCCAGGCCTTGCGCTCGATCATCAGGGCGATATCGAGGGAATAGGCCGAGAATGTGGTGAAGCCGCCGAGAAAGCCGACAGCGCCGAATGTACGCAGCATATGGTGATCACCGCGATCGGTTGCCACCAGCCAGCCGATCAGCAGACCCATCATCAGTCCACCGGCGATATTGACCGCCAACGTGCCCCAGGGCTGATCCGGCCCGAGCCATTTCAGCGCCGCACGCCCGACCAGATGCCGGGAGATCGCGCCCAGCGCGCCGCCTGTGCCAATGAGAAGAATGCTTTGCATCGCGGCTCGATAGGCTGTGCGGGCCGTATTGGCAAGGGTGTGGCAGGTTTTGTCCCGCGTATCCAGGCCACCCCGGCCGGTGCAAAATCGCCGGACTTATCCCCGCCCCGCCAGTTGCGCGTATCATGGGCCTGCCAGCCTTGTCAGCGCAGAGAGGTTTTCCCTGCCCTGCCCCGGTGCCCGCCCGAATTCCCGCTCCACCAATATCCCCGGCGAAATTCGCCCAACCTTGCCGAATTTTCATACTAACAATCTGTTAATATGCAATTTCGCATGGCTGCCTTGGCATAACGGAGGTTGTGAAACACGGCTAACCCCTTATTTACCATGGCGTGAACCGGGAAGGCTCGGCTCACCAAGAACAAATGGAACTAGTATTATGAACCGCCTCTCTTCTACCCTCAATGCCGTCATCAATGTCCTCTTCCTCGCCGGCGCGTTCGGCGCCATGGCTGTCGCTCTCGGCGGCACCATCGCCTAGAACGCCCATCCGGACGGGATCGCGCCTCGCGCTCCCGGCAGAGATGACTACGCAGACAAAAAGCGGGACCAGGCTCTTACCTGATCCCGCTTTTGTTTTGTCCGGGTGCGCGTTACACGTGTGACGATGAGCGCGTTCAACCCGATACCGACAAGGCGAGACTTTGATTTCGCGCGCCGCACCGGGCCGATTGCCCTCAATCGGCGAGCCTATTGGGGTCACACTCTGACCGGTGTGGTTATGTGGCGCTTTTTAGTCGCCTGGAATCTGGGCCTGTTTCTAAAACCAGTTATCAGTCTCCTCTCCAGCTGGGTCTGGCATCTCTGGCGGCCCGTGAGCGACCACGTCTATGGCTGGATCGAGGTGATCGCTCAGGCACCCTTTCTGTTTTTGATGCTGGCACATCAGAGCCTTTTGCCCCTCTGGGCAATTCGGAGGCTGCACGATCTTGGCAAGCCTGCCTGGTGGGCAGCACCGCTCTGGTTGAGCCTGGCTGTCAATATCGCCCTCGGAATTGGAAGCCTCCAGGCCGGCTTCCCCGAATGGGCCTACGACACACTACCGCTCCTCTGGCTCGCCATCTTCCTGCTGCCCCTGCCGCAAATGCTCTGGCTCGCGATTGCCCCCTCCGATCCTGACGTCAACCGCAATGGCCCGCCACCGTCAGGCGACGGCGCCGCGGCGACCGACGCAGATCCCGGCTTGGCAGCGCGCCAATACCCCCTAGACTGACCGCAATCGCTTTCGAGGTTCCAGCGCCATGCTTCTCATCACCGCCATTGCCGCAACCCTCGCCCTGCAGGCCACCGAGCCGCCCACCGGCGCGACCGAGGCCCCTGTACAGATCGACGAGACGGTCACCACACCCGCGCCGCCGCCCACAGACGCGGCCACGCTGATCGCCGGGTTCGATACGCAATCCACCCAATGGGGCGATCTGATCGCCGAACTGGCGGGGCGCAAGGCGCGTGAGCGCTATCTGGCGGAATTGCTATTGCCGGTGATCACCCGCTCCGATCTCGATGAGGGTGCCAGCGGCGAGATCCTGCGCGAGACGCGCGACACGATTGCCGAGGTCGAAACCGCCAATACGCGTTGGGCGATCGCCCAGCTGGAGCCGGAGCGCTTCGCCGCACTTGAACAGGCACAGCCCCGCCTCGCAGCCGATATCCTGCGCTGGGCCGAACGCGATGAAGCCGGCCGTGGTCGCATCATCGCCGCGCTGGAGCCGCTTGCCCTGGCGGGCCGCTATGATCCACAAGCCTTTGCGCAAATGGCCGACGCGTTCGCGATCGCCGAAAGCCGTCCACAAATCTACGGCACGGTTTCGGCCTGCATTGACGGACATCGCGAACCGGCGCCGCTGCGGGCACCGGATAATCTCGATGCCCGCCGCATTGCGCTTGGTCTGGCGCCGATGGCCGAAGTCTGGGCCGCGCTGATCGCCGCCGAGGGTGAGGCCTGTGAGGCTAGTCCTTCGCCTTGACGACCAGAAACAGCATCAGCAGGACCGACAGCATCACAGCCGTCCCGGCTATCCCCAGGATCGGGCCGAGTGTCGCAGGATCGCCCGCACCGCCATAGAGGCAGTAGAGCGCCACGATCATCACACCGACGCCGATATGATGCGCGGCGGCCTGCACCAGACCAATCAGCTTGGCGGGCAGGTTGAGTAATTTGTAGAGCAGTCCCCAAGTGATCGACAGCACGCCGCCAACCAGCATGATATGCGCATGGGTCGGCAATTGGCCGTGATCGCCGCTCTCACCCATGATCTGACCCAGCGTCATGCCGGCCAGGAGCCAGGCCAAGCCCAGCACGAGATGGATTTTGTAGAGCTTCATGTTCTCCTCCCCAGGATGAATGCGCGACGCTAATCTGGGAGAGTGTGTATTGGCAAGCCGCAATCGCTACGACTTTGCGGGCCCCTTGCCGCGCCGCAAGGCCCGCCAGCGCTGCAGTCGCTCGCCGATCGCCGCCTCGCGGCCGGCATCCCTGGGCTCATAGAAGGCCGGACGATCACGCATACCCTCGGGGAAATAATCCTGACCCGACACGCCGCCCTCGACATCATGATCATATTGATAGCCGGCACCATAGCCCTGCTCCTTCATCATCGAGGTCGGGGCATTGAGGATATGGGCGGGCGGCATCAACGAGCCGGTTTCGCGGGCCGACTTCTGGGCCCGTTTCCAGGCGGTATAGACGGCGTTTGATTTCGGCGAACAGGCCAGATGCACCACGGCCTGGGCCAGCGCCAGATCGCCCTCGGGACTGCCAAGGAATTGATAGGTGTCCTTGGCGGCCAGGGCAGAATGGATGGCGGCACTATCGGCCAGGCCAATATCCTCGATCGCCATGCGCACAATGCGCCGGGCGAGATAGAGCGGGTCCTCGCCGCCCTCGATCATGCGGGCGAGCCAGTAGAGCGCCGCATCCGGGTCAGAGCCGCGGACGGATTTGTGCAGGGCGGAGATCAGATTGAAATGCTCGTCGCGCGACTTGTCATAGACCGGCGCGCGCTTGTTGAGCAGACGGCCGAGCTCGATGCGGTCAATCGGCGTGTCGCGCTGGAAGGTGAAGACTTCCTCAGCCAGATTGAGCAGATAACGGCCATCGCCGTCTGCCATCGCGGCGAGCGCGTGGCGGGCATCCTCATCGAGCGGCAGCTTGCTGCCCATCTCTTCTTCGGCGCGGGCGATCAGATCGTCGAGCGCCGCATCATCGAGCCGTTTGAGCACCAGGACCTGGCAGCGCGACAGCAAAGCCGCATTGAGCTCGAAGGACGGGTTTTCCGTCGTCGCTCCGACGAGAGTGACCACCCCCTCCTCCACCACCGGCAGGAAGCCGTCCTGCTGGGCGCGATTGAAGCGATGGATCTCGTCGACGAAGAGCAAGGTGCCGCGGCCGGCAGCACGGCGGGCGCGGGCGCGTTCGAAAACTTTCTTGAGATCGGCAACGCCGGAGAAGACTGCTGAGAGCGGCTCGAATTCCAGCCCGCTATCCTCGGCCAGCAGACGCGCAATCGTGGTCTTGCCGACACCGGGCGGGCCCCACAGGATCAGCGATGCCAGCCGGCCCTGGGCGCGCATACGGGCAATCGGCCCATCGCCCTTGAGCAGATGGTCCTGACCGACGACCTCATCGAGCACGCGCGGACGCAAACGGTCCGCCAATGGGCGCGGCGCTTCGGTCTCGAGACCGGCAGCTTCAAACAGACTCGACATGGCGCTAGGCTAAAGCGCCTCGACCGGGTTGCAAGTGGCAGCGACCGTAGATCATACGGTCGCCCCTCACCGGCATGCTGAGGCGGCCTAGTAGAGCCGCAAAGTCGGCTCATAGCGCTGGCCACGACGGTCCAGCACGATTGGCCAATCGCGTTCGCCATCGAAGCGTTCGACAATGCCCTCGGCATCGTCCAGCGTCGTGATCGTCTCGCCCATCAGGGAAACCAGCCGGTCACCCGGGCGGAAGCCGTAACGCGATGCCACAGAGCGACGCAGGACATTCATCACCACGACGCCATCCAGGAAGGGGTCGAGCCCGACGGTCTCGTTGAAGGCCGGCGAGAGCTGGACCAGGCTGACGCCTGAGAGCGGATTGCGGCCTTCGATCCGCAGCGGATCGGGACCGGCTGCGCCCGGTGCAGGGATGACCGGCACATCAAGATTGATCTCCTCGCCGTCACGCAGAACCGTGAAGCGGGCATCCTCGCCCGCCGCGCGAATCGCCAGACGGAAGCGGGCACCGGCATCATTGCTGATCTCATGGCCATCAACGGCCAGCACGATATCGCCCTGCCGCAAGCGGCCCTGATCGGCGGCGGCATTCGGATAGATCTCGCTGACCAGCGCGCCGCGCGGACGCAGCATGTTGAAGGTTGAGGCAATATCGCTGGTGACGGGCTGCAAACGCGCGCCCAGCCATGGCCGGATCAGTTCGCCCTCGCTCAGCGCGGTATCGACCACGCGTCTCACCATCTCGACCGGGATGGCAAAGCCGATCCCGTTCGAGCCGCCGGAACGCGAGAAGATCATCGAATTGATGCCGATCAGCTGGCCACGCATATCCACCAGCGCGCCGCCGGAATTGCCCGGATTGATCGCTGCATCGGTCTGGATGAAGGAGGCCACGTCGCTCTCACCCACATCGGTGCGCGCCAGGGCCGAGACGATACCGCTGGTGACGGTCTGACCGACCCCAAAGGGATTGCCGATCGCCAGTACGAGATCGCCAACTTCCGGATCATCGGTCATGTTGAAGGGCAGCGTCGTGAGCGGCTCTTCGGTCTCGATTTTCAGAATGGCCAGATCGGTCGCCTCATCGGTCAACAGGACCTCGGCTTCAAATTCACGCCGGTCAGCGAGCACGACACGCAGCTCGGTGGCGCCGGCAACGACATGGTAATTGGTGACGATCACGCCCGACTGATCAACGATCACACCGGAGCCGAGCGAGTTCTGTTCGCGTGGCTGCGAGCGGAACATGCGCGAGAAGACCGGGTCATTGGCAAAGGGGCTGCGATTATTCACGACCCGGCGGGAATAGACATTCACCACGGCCGGGGCGACATCACGCACGATCGGCGCGAAAGAAAGCTGCATCTCGGCGCGGCTGTCCGGGACGATGCGGGACTGGTCCGCGGTGAGGTCGGTATCCTGGGCCGCAGCGGGCGCCGCGAGCAGGACGATAGCTAAAAGCAGATGTTTGATCATCATGTCTATATATCCCTGATTTTCGGCATGAAAAAGGCGGCTAGCCTGAGCTAACCGCCTTGATCTGATCGTTTGATGACCGAAGTCTTACTCGTCAGTCATGTCGCTCGAAGCGGCGGCACGGGCGCGGTCGACGGCACCCTTGGCAGCAGCGTCGCGATCGACGAGCTCGATGACAGCCATTGGCGCATTATCGCCATGACGGTAACCAGCCTTGAGCACACGGGTATAACCGCCATTGCGCTCAGTGTAGCGGCCGCCCAGGACGTCAAACAACTTCTTGACCTGGGTCTCGTCGCGAACTTTCGACATCGCCTGACGGCGACCATGAATATCGCCACGTTTCGCG
>TARA_R110000868_G_scaffold14088_10_pt1 | contig 12547 bp, 12 predicted proteins | sample TARA_R110000868 | Tara Oceans TARA_R110000868 (sample SAMEA4397489) | marine metagenome | biome: Polar Biome; feature: [SRF] surface water layer (ENVO:00010504); material: water (ENVO:00002006), including particulate matter (ENVO:01000060) such as... | depth 5 m | reverse complement strand
AAACCCTTGACCGCCACTGATTTTATCATCTGGGTCAAACATATCTTGTGAAGCATATGTATGATTGGTACATACCATACCAATGTTATAATCACCAAACATGTTTACGCAGTTACGAACAAGTGCAGCAAGTGCTTTGGGCTTACGTCCCATATCGCCTTTGAGATCACCTTTTTCGAACTGGTTAACGTCTGTTGGTGTAAGCATCATACCAAGAGAGTCTAGTACAAAAAGAATCTTAGGGCGATCGTCGTTTGCTTTATCTGCGTATTCTTTTTTGTAGTCTGTTACAAACTCGTGGATAACTTTAGCAACATCGTCGATCATTGCCAAGTTAAGTTTTAGCAATTTAGATTCCGATGTATCAACATCTAATGCATGAAGCCATTTTTCGTCTAGCGCATTTTCTGTGTCGATTAGAACAACAAAAATACCTTGACGTTGTGCTTCACGTACTAAGTTACCAGAGCAGATAAACGACTTACCTGCGCCCGATTCACCTGCAAACACAGTAACTTTACCTAGTGGAATACCACCATAAAAGTCACCGCTTACAAGTTTGTTCAAGCAATAGTTACCTGTGCTAATCCAAGTGTCAGGATCTCTAAATCCAACGCTTAGACCCGGAACGCTTTTAGTAATAGCTTTACGAAACTTTGAAATATCAAAAGGTTTAGACAATTGTTTACTCTCTTTCCATATTTGTTGCTTCTTGCACAAGTGCAATTAGGTCTTCAGAAGTACACATAATTTTTGCAGTTGCCCATTCATCTTCGTGGTCTCTGCCACCAACTTCTACCATAAATCCATTGTCGTACATATTGATGGTAAAGCTGTCGTTTACTTTTGCAAGTACATCGCTGATTGTTTTAACTGATTTTTTAGCCATAAAAATATCTCCTATAAAGGCATATAGGGCGACTTGTGCCGCCCTATAAAGTTATATTTTATTAGTTATTGCCACGAGCACGAATTGCTGCAAGGATATCTTGAGCGCTCGGCTTTGCATCACCACTTGCAGGAGTTTGTACTGGCGCCGCTGCTTTTGGCGCTGACTCAAAAGGGATGTCATCCTCGTCAACGTGTGCTACTGGTGCAGGACGCATAGCAGGTTGTGCTACGCTTTGTGCGGGTGGTTTTGGCGCACTGTTGTTTGTTGCACTATTACTAGTGTCAATTTGAACACCAGCTGGGCGATAGAAGTTGCCCCAACGTGCAGGATCATACATCTGACCATCAACACTTGCTTCGAACATTTCATGCATTGCATTTAGTTCATCTGCATTTGGTTGCTTTGGAAGATAGTCGTTAAGTGTAAACAATCCATGTGCATCAATTGCAGCACGTTCATTGCTGTCTAGACTACGTTCACGACGAGCCCAGGTACTTGTGCTATAATCAGCATACTGACCTTTTTGCGATTTAGTAAGACGGAAGTCTGTACCTGCTTCATAATCAGTTGGAATATTTTCAAAATCAGTATCCATCAATGCACCTTTGATAATTTTAAAGATGCTAGGATTAATGATAAAGCGACGAATCGGATTCTCTGGTGTTGTTTCTTCTTGTAAGCTATTTTCAACTACAAAGCCTTGGAATACAAAGCTCTTTTTCTTCCAATACTTACGTCCCATTTCTTCAAGATTGGGATCCTTAAACCAGCCACGAACTTCGCTAAGGATTGGGCAGCTACCTACCGGTCCCCACATTTCGTTACAAGGAACGTTAACAGTAACCTTGCGGCTTTCTGGTTGTCCTTTAACGCCTGCAAAGTCCAAGCGAATCATCTGACGCTCGCGCCAAAAGTAAGTGTTACTTGCATCACCATCTGGGAGGAAGCGGAATGTACTAGATGTATTTTCGGGGATGTTCCAGAACGGGAAAATAGCGTTATCGCCGCCGCTTGTGCCGCCTGGTGTGCGGGATTCTTGTTCTTTGAGCTTTGCTCTAATTTCTGCCAATGAAGCCATATGTTTTCTCCTTAATGTGCCTATGTATTGTGCCTAAGTAAACTAATGATAACTTACTTATTATCACTAGTATATTACATTTTATTTATCGTGTCAATTAAAAAGTTTGTTAATATCGTAACTTCCGAACATTTCTTCAATTCTTTGTTCCCATGGGTTACGATTACTAATAACTGTCGTTTCTTCACTTGCTTTGGTTGTAAACTTAGGCATCATCTGTCTAATAGCATTTGCTGCTGTGTTTAACATAGCACGATCTTTGACATTGTCAACCAAATCGTTCATCCTAGCAAGTAATACTGATAGTTGGTCTTGATCCTTGCCGCCGTCGATAACACTGCTAAAATATTCGAAGATAGCACCAAGTTGTACTTGTGGTGCAGCGTTCTTAACTGTATTGTTCACTAGTGGATTTTCTGGATCATTTTTGATATCAGTTCCGGGTCTTAGTCTAATAGCTTTAGCGTTATTAATACTCGCTACCAGACTGTCAAGTGTTTCACGAGCAAAGTCATCTGCTTCGCGAACTGCTTGCATCTCTTTAATAAGTGCGTTTACATAAGGAAGGGCTTCGTCTAATCCTTCATCAAATGTTCTAACTGTAAACTTATCTTTAATTTCGCTTAAATCATCTTCATTAATAGTTGATTCTTTTGCTTTGAATTCTTCAACAAACCGAGCATATCCTTTGCTCCCTTTGCTTTTGCTCAGTGATTCACGAATTGAATTAATTCTGTTAGTTACTGCTTCGAGTATGTCTGAGGTATCTTCATTAACCAAGCCGTTACGCTCAGTATAGCGTTTAAATTCTTTTAATTTTTTAAGTTCGTTGCACTGTTCAGCAAGGTGTTGACCAAATTCGTCATATGGTGTGCCGCCTTCTTTAACATGGCGTAGCATAGCACGACCACCAGCTAAGTTGTTAGTTGCAAGTTTATAACGCTCGCCATCTGCATTTTCAATATAAATTGCTTGAATGTTACGGCTGCGGCTTCCACGTTGTTCTTCATTAACTGCTTTATTATGCTTGATAATAAGTTTAGCTGATTCTAATTTTTGATAGCTGCTTTTTGTGCTGCCGTAAGCGGCGCCTATTGCTTCTGATACAGTATTCATGTCTCTTACCTTTTGTGCTTGGTAATCAAAGTCTTTGGGTTTAATTTGCTTAGAATATGTCTTTAGAGTATACTCTATAATGCTTTGATTAGCTAAATTTTTAAGTTGTTTTAATGTGTCTTTTAGTTGATCTAATTGTGTACCTGCACTAATGCTTACTTTTAATTCACGACGATTATCTGTTTCATCTAAGTTAACCATAGTAAATGCATCTGGCAAATAGAAACGTCTAGCCTCTGTTGTATCAACAGTTGACTTGCCTTCGTCAGTAAATACCTCTACTATATGACCGTTGCCTTTGAGTATCTTAAAAATCTTATCTGCAACTGTTTCTGAACTCAACATCTTTTAAAACTTTCTCTTTGTAGTATTTATGTTAGAAAGACAAAAGGCATCGGTGCCATATCATCTTCATCACTAAAGGTATCTCTTAACTCGTTATATGTAACTTCGTCGTACTGTGCAACTTCTTGTGTAATACGAACAACTAGTAACAGTGCCATAACTAAATCGTCTGTTTCGCCGTCTTTTGCAGCAAATCCAGCGCCACGGGCAACAAATGTTTTTAACTCACGTAACAATGCACTACTTGCGATTTCAATACGTTCACTCTCTACCCAGGTTTTTAATTTGCTACATGCACTAAGTTTTGATTTGTTAGTAGTAGTAAACCCTTTTCTGTATCTTCTGTTGATGTTATTTCCTTTAGGTTGACTTAAGAACGTACCTGGGATATTTTCTTCTCCCATTTCTTCAATAACAACAAGAGCTGCTTCGCCCAGTGTGTTGTTTTCAACACTCCAGTATATCTCTGAATCAGGTGCTTCGTCTTTTATTTGGTGAAGCATGCCTTTAAGTATTCTGATTTGTTCTGTAATTGTAGTTTTATTGTGTTTCCACTCTGCTACTTGTTTCATATTAGGAAGTTCAAATATTTGTATTGCAGCATTATCGCCGCCTGTTCCTAAACTAGGATCAAGCCCTGCAATATATGTTTTTGTTTTGTCTACGGGCTTATACCATCTGACTTGCCCTGTGCGCTTCCACGGTTCTCTAGTTTCCATAATGTTAAGTTTTAGACTGTTAATAAGTGTTTCGTCTGCAGTAATAAATTCGCAGCCATGCTCACGACGGAATCTTTCTTCGCCGATTTTACCTTGTTCTTCTGCTGCCCATTTTTCATCTCTGTCCGGGTGTTCGCGCCAATTAACTACTATACTTTTAAACCCGTTAACACCAACTTCGGTTTCGTTGCCATACTCGTCTTGTGTTTTATTTGATTGTTTCCAAATTTGTGCAAACTGGTCATTGTCTTGGTTTGGGGTCGATGTAATAAAGCATTTACCACCAGTTGACAGTGTTGGACTTATTGATGTCCAAAACTCACTTGCTACACGTGGAGGAACAAACGCAAACTCGTCTAAGTAAACTAGCGTAATACTCATACCACGACCAGTATTTTCTGTGGTTGCTTGTGCTACAATACGTGAACCGTTGTCAAACTCTAAACTACCTTTGTTATATGCTGTTGCACCTGCACGAATGTGATCTGGACACATTTCATACATATAACGCACACGTTGCATAATTTCCTGTGCGCCGCTGTATTTGTGTGCTGCGATAAGGATAACGCTGTCTGGTTTAAACATTGCATACCATAGCAAGTATGCTGCTGCACAAGTGGACTTACCTGTTTGTCTAGGTAGCATTGCTATGCTGTAGCGATAGTTGTGATACACATCAACTAAGCGGTCTTGGTATCCGTACAATTCAAACTTCAAGCGCCCTTTGGTGGGGTGTTGAATGTAACAAAAGTTTTTAATGAAGTATTTTGGATCAACTGTGCAACGTGCAAGTTCTTGCAATTGAGTTGAAGTAAACTTTTCTTTACTATATGGCTTTTTGACTAAATCTGTGTTTGCTGACATATATATACTTATCAAGGGAAAGGGTTACACTTACTCAGAAATGTAACCCTTCTTAGTGTAAACCCTTAAATGCCTGCTAGTTTTTTAAGGTAATCAATGTTTTCTTGCATGTCTTCTTCGCTTTGGACTTGATCCCAAACACGAGCTTGACTATCGCCATGTGCTTTAATGAATTCTGCTCTTGTCATTTCTTGTGCATCTTGGTGCATGTCTGACAGTTTGCCTTCGTTGACTGATTCATTTGTTGCTAACAATGCCTCTAGTTCTTCTGGCTCCGTGACGTTGTCCATTAGTTCTGCTGATTCTTTCTTTAGGAAAGCTGGCTTGTCATCTTTGGTACCCATCTTGCCATCTTTACCTGCATCCATTGGCATTTTACCATTGCTTGCGTTAGTGTCTTTATCATCCGACTTTTTACCAGATTTTTTGTCTTGATAGGCTTTTAGTCCTGCTGGAATTTCACCTTCCGCAACACTTCTGTTAGCAGCTTTTGCTGCAGTATACGCTTCGTATGACTCTAACACATCATCAACAGTATAATTCGGATAAGTTGCTTCGTCAACACTTACTGGGTGTCCTTTAGCTTTTAAATAACGTCTTAAGCTAGTGTCGCTAACGCTGCCTAAGTTGCTAATGCCATCTGGGAACATTTGTGGGTCAGGTTTAGTGTTAGCTTCACCTGGCACGCCTTCTTCGTCGACTTCTGTTTGGGCCTCTGGTCGCTGTGCTGCTAACCCAGCAAGTTTGAGTAGATTATTTAAATCCATATTACTTCACCTTATATTCTGTGTAATGCTCTGACTTAGGTAAATTTTTCACAAACTTAGCAACAAAGTCGTTGCCAAAATTATCTTCATGTTTTACTTTAGGAGAGTCTTTATATTCTGCATCGGCAAGCACACTAGTAGGCTCAGTTTCTTTTCCTGGCTTCTCATTCCAGAATTCTTCGCTTTCTTGTTTGCTGTGAACTACAAATGATTGCATAGAAATACCAGTTGCTTTGGATACTTCTTCGTGCATTATATTTGCAGTTATATGTAACTTTGTTGTTATGTCGATAATATAAACTTCAGCAGGACCAAATTCAGCAAAGCCGTAAGGTGACTTCTGCATGATAGTTTTTTTAGGAGAACTTACGCTCTCTACATTGTATTTCAATAAGTGTGTTTCTAGTCTATCAAATTGTTCATCTGATAGTTCAGTAACACTACGAACTCTGAACTCGTATGTTTTTTCAGATTCGGCCAAATAGTGCTTTAAAGTTTTCATCTCGTATAATCCTTGCTACAGTTATTTATCACACATTGCCAGATTTCATTCTGTTGATCACAGCATCAATTAAACTGTTTCGGTCTTCGAATTCTTCTGCGTTGCCTTCTATTGGATCATCGTCATCTGTTTTAGATAACAGTGCATCCATTTTTCGAGTGTCGAGATCAAGTTTTGCCTTACGCATTTGTAACTCAATCATTTTTAATTTCTTGTCCATCTTTGCAGTCTTAGCAGTGATAGCATTAGTCATCATCTTGCTAGCAGTATCAAATACTGCAGCGGCATTCCTATCGTCAACATTTGCACCTAAGTCCATTAATGTTTTAAATGCTTTCATTGCTTCTGCTGCATAGTTATCCATGTCTTTGTCATGTGTTTCCATGTCACGAACTTGCGGTAATGCAGCATCAATCTTATCTGCATCCTCTAGTGTGCTTTGTAAAGAAGTTAGATCAAATCCAGTTTCATCATCACGGACAGGAGCATTCAATTCTTCCATATCTGCTGCAGATGGCAAATTGAATATTTCTTCTATTTTTCTGCTCATTATTTTTTTCCTGCGTTGTTAAATAATTCATTCTCAGTAAGCACTCTGAATCCAACTCCTTGTCGTTCTGCAAATGCTCTTGCTGCTTGCCACTTTGCTTCATTTATTATAGCAGCGGCTTTCTGTTGTACACTTTTTGCTTTACCTATAATCTGCCCTGCAGGCTTAATTTCAATAAACTCTGCTTTGCGATTACCTGCCTTATCTTCATAAACCATGAAGAAATCCGGCACATATACTGTGGATTTACGAGTTAATGGATTAACATAAGGTATTCTGTGGCTTTCGCTAGCCCATGCAACAACGTTAGGGTGTGCATCTAATACTCGCATAAACTTTAATTCCCAACTACTACGATATCGGGGTGTATGCTTTCCTATATATTTGCTTGGGTTCTTCATTTCAAACAACCCTTGTTGATATTTACTTGCCATTATATAGGTATTTATGTATTATCTCGATAGCATAATTTATATTTCAGCTTCATAATTAACATGTTCTGCTTGAAATGTAGCTTGCCATAATACACCGCCAGAATCGGCATAGTCTAATCTGTCATGGTCTACACTAACTATCATACAATTATGCATAGAAATTGTTCTACTTGCATTTGCAGTATCTTGACTGAATACTTTTATCACAGGAAAGAAATATCGTTGTGCTGTCGATACAGGTTTTACTCCGAAATCATTAATCATTGATGGTGTAATAGTATCATATGAATTTATACTTTCACTAGATAAATTATGTCCGTGATAATAATGATTTGCATACGCCTGTAATAAAAATTGAAATTGGTTGTCTTTTGTGTCATAGAATGAAATTGTAAATGGTGAGATATCTACTCTAGTCGGAACATGTCTGAATCTGTTATACTGATTAACTTTTACTAGGTTATATTGTAAGTCTGGTAGAGTAACACCTTGCACTCTATGAAAGGTGAAATCTCTACCAAAACTATCATTAACTAATTCGACTGTAGAATCTATCGAAAATTTAACTTCGAATTGAAATTTTTGCCTAGGAAGTTTAGTCATTACTTGATCATCGACGCCATAATGTTCTGCGGCAGCATTATACAAGCCAGTATTAGAAGCTAATCCCATCAGTTATTCAATCCTTATTAGCTAGTAGCGTTACTTGTAGTTTGATCTGGGCTGATACCTGTTAACGTTGCATTGCCAGCAGCATCATAAATCTCTGCATTATCATATCTGATAGTCGCAGTGATAGTGATCTGATCGCTTGTTGCATAGCTAAGATCACCGTATGTAATACTACTAATAAAACAGCCCGACAATTCATAAGTATCTAAAATTCCAGGGGTTGGACTTGCACCGTCTAGAGTTTCTACTTTAATAGTAAATTTATACCCTGCACCTGAACGTGCTGAACTTTGATTAGCGTGGTCAACTTGTCTGTTAAGTTGGTTGTTTAATTCTTTAACCACAGCACTGTCAACATCATCTCTGAGTATAACTTGAACTTCGTTCCATGTATGTTTTCCTGCTAGGAAAATTCTACTGTTATACGCTTCTATTTGTACTGGGTCGTGTGTTAATGATGGTCTGCCTGCACTTATTACGCTACGTGTTGGCGTTGCGCTAAAACCGTCACCAATGAATGTTACACGGAATCTATATTGTAGTTTTGGCATGATTGTTGTGGTGTTACCTGTGTTATCCGGAACACCTAGTGTTGTTAATACTGCCATCGAAATCTCCTCTTACTGGCTTATACATATTTAGCATATTTTAGTCAAAAAAATGGATGCCCGAAGGCACCCATTAAGTATTATGTTAATATTATATTATACTGTACCTGCTAGTGAACCAGTGTTAACAATTCTGATAGGAATGTAAATAAATTCCACAGATTTTGCTGGTTCAATGGCAACGTCAATATAAAGTTCGTTACGATCGATACGTGCAGGTGTATTGTTTGTTGTGTCACAAACAACTGCAAAGTCATATATACCTCTGCGACTTAATATATCGGCTAAGAAACGTTCGAACACTAGTTTTGCTCTATCTCTAGTTTGTGTATCATTTTGCTCAAACAAGAATGGACGAGCAAGACTATCGAACCGCTCACGCAAGTATGCTACTAAACGTGCAACGTTTACACGATCAAGTGCGCTATTACCAGAGTGTAATGTTTTTTGTCCGAAGATAATAGTACCTTGACCTACAAAAGTAGCAATTGGGTTTAATTTAGATGAATACATAGCATCACGTTGTCCTTGTGTCAATGCAACTGCTTTGAATTCACCCTCAGATGTAATATAACCCACTGCACTTGCGTTTTGAACAACACCACGTGTAGTACCAGCTGGAGCAAACCATTGGAAACTAATGTTGTCATTATATGCATAAGTGTATAGTGCCATATGACTTGGAGGAACAACAACAGTAGCGCCATTTAATGGTTCTGTTGAAGTACCTGCTGGATAATATACTGCACTATAAGTGTTGTTAGTTACAAGTCCATCTTCGCCGTTCTCTGTTGCTACATTACTGTTACTAACCCATGTAATCGCTTCAGTTGGATTTTTACGCATTGGTGTATCAATAATAATGAAGCCTGTTTCGCCACGATCACTATTTAGAGTTACTAGTTCATCGGTAAGTTCGGGATAGTTAGGAGCGCATAGTAAGCTAAATGTATACTGCTCATCACGTAAATCTGTTCCTGCGGTCACCGCTTGCATTGCTTGAGCAATAACTGATCTTTGTGCATAACGACCAAAACGACCACTACCGTCCATATGATTAGATGTGGCATTTCTCCAAGCAGTACCATTCCACGTACGAACTGTATTAGAACTTTGTGCCATGTTAACAACAATCATACCATCTGGATAAACTGTTGCACTTGGTGCTCCACTAATTGGTGAACTTGCATCGGCTGCAGTGTCACTGATATCAGCAAATAAAACACCACGTTCTGTTGTTTGATCTATGTTATCGTGTGATACCCATGCTGATAATCCAGAACTATATACGCTAATCGCAGGATATGTTCTTTCATTTAATTGTCCTGATGCAGCATTTGAAGTATTAACCCATACGTCGCCGTTAGTAGGAGCAGCAGGAGCAGTTGTTGCATAAGTTGGTGTTACTGCATCGAAGTCGCCTGCATTGATAACATACATGTCGAGCGCATTAATAGTATTATCGAACCAAAGTTGATTTGTTGTTGCAGTTGCAGTTGGAGTAGATGTCTGTACAAATTTAGTTGTATAGCTGCTTAATGTAGCAGGCGCACTTGCTGTAATTGTTTGAACAATAATAAGAGCGTTCGTGTTAGCATCTAAATCAAGTAATAATCTGCTATTGGTTGCAGATACACTTGTTAATGCACTTGTACTAGAACCGTCTTGTGGATAGAAATCACCAATGGCGGTGCTTACACCTGCAGTTTGTGCAGTAGTAACACCTTGTACAGTTTTACTTACCCACGCACTTGTGAATTCAGAGAACACTAAGCTAATACCGTTGCCTGGGCTAGTAGTTTTAATCCATACATCGCCATCGCCTGGTGCTGATGGTGTATTAAAGTGTCTTGCCCATGTTACTGTGTCGCCGGTTGTTAAAGTAGCATCGCTGTTTAACAATTCCCATGCACCAACTACTCCAATGAAGTATTCAAGTGATAGGTTACCTGATTGATGTGCATGAATGACGACCAAGTAGCCGCCAACTACTACTGTTGCAGTAGGAGTATATGTGCCGCCAGCAGCTTCAGGTGCTGATGCAGTAGAGTTTACTTCGATCGCTGGTGTTTTTGCAACCCATAACCCTGTAGTAGCGTTATATTGATGAATACCATATCTGCTTGCATCTGTGTCTAACCAAATTGAATTAGCGGTGCTGTAGCTAGCAGTAGGTTCTGTTGTTGTTGATTGTAATTCTGCTAGATCAATATCGGCACGAACAATATATGCTTGTGAGCCTTGACCTAAAAAGCTGTACGCTGCTAATAGACCATATTCGCTAGTCTCACTGCCTTGTACAATTGCGCTTCCGTTAGTAGTGAATGTAGGGTTACCAAAATATTGGGTTAACTCACGTTGAGAAGTCACTCTCACTACATTGCCTGCATACGCACTCTTTGTATACTTAGCGATGCCATCCGATTCACTATTAGTTGGATCTGTTTTATTTTCTATTGTGGCTAGTACAAGTAATGGGATAGTGCCGGCGCCTGGCGCACCGTAAGCACTCTCGTCAACTACTGTTACTGACACACCTGGGGATACTAAAGTAACCATATTTTCACTCCTCTGGGTTAGTATTCTTACTAATAGTATTTACCAAAGAAGCTATATATTCGTGGTGTTTAGGTGGTTAACTGCATACTTAATAAATAGTTATATGACAACTCCAATTGAATGTATATTTTTAAAAGATGTAGATATTACAGCAGACGGACATCTGACACATTGCTGTAAAATGAATATGGTTATACCGTTTACTAAAAAGGATATTACAGAAGATCCATTATGGTTTATGAACAATCCTGTATCTACTAGGATAAGGGATGATTTTAAAAATGGTATACGTAATTCGGCATGCACTGAGTGTTGGAAGGCAGAAGATGCAGGCATAGATAGTCACCGAACATTGCATTTAAATCAAATAAATGAAGCAACTACATTTTCAATGAATGTGCAATTACCAGGTTATTGTAATGGTACTTGTTTTTATTGCTCTCCGGATCTTAGTTCAAGTATTGCATCATATCGTGCTTGGATAGACCATGCTGGGGAGGAAATGAAACCTGTTGCAGCGACGCTAAATGTGGCTGCTGATATGTCAGACATTGCAAATTTCGTCGATGCGTTAGAGTTAACAGGTCCGTATGCATCTGTAAGTTTTACTGGAGGCGAACCTTTTTTACAAGATAACTTTAGCGAACGATTGCCATTATTAATTAATGCTTTTTTTAAAACACAGCAAAGGGCAAATTATTTGCGTGGGTTAGAAATTATAGTTAGTACAAATTGTAATACTAAATTAGGTTACTTAGACAATTTTTACAATCTAATAGACGAACTTAACAAAAAATATAACAATAAAATTATTATAAGTATAAATGTTAGTATAGAAAATACAGAAGCAAAAGCAGAATATTGTAGAGGCATAGACTGGGATAATTTTATTAACACATTAAATTATCATTTTAAAAGAGCAGTATCAGTATCAGTAAAACCTACATTTAATGTATTAACTGTTACTAATTTACCCGAATACATAAAATTTTTGTCAGATTACGATTTTAAGTATATAAATTGGGGTGCAGTTAATCAAACATTTATGAGAGTAGATGTACTAGATACATCATTCTGTAAGTATGTTGATGATGCTATCAATGTAGCAAACAATATGCACAGTGAGAATAAAGAAAAGTTGATAACTTATATGAATCAACTTAATGCACTTATTGGCACAAATACCGTCGAAGCTGCTAAATTTAAACAAACTATCACAGCGTTAGATAAGATAAAAGGCACTGATGTTCTAAGTGCCTTTCCAGAAATGAAAGAGTGGTTCGATTCACTTTAATATATGATGCATCAGTTCATTGATGTTAAAATGCAAATCTTCCGGTGTGCCGTTATTATCAATAGTGTAATCTGCCATCCACTGTTCTAGACTCATACTGTCTTTAGATTCAATTGGAAGATAATCACTACGGTCAACCCAAATAGC
>TARA_R110000868_G_scaffold58122_3_pt1 | contig 12548 bp, 9 predicted proteins | sample TARA_R110000868 | Tara Oceans TARA_R110000868 (sample SAMEA4397489) | marine metagenome | biome: Polar Biome; feature: [SRF] surface water layer (ENVO:00010504); material: water (ENVO:00002006), including particulate matter (ENVO:01000060) such as... | depth 5 m | reverse complement strand
AATCTGATTGACCATTTCAAACAAATTAAGGGGTCCTGACCCTAAATGATCTGCCGATTCTTTTAGGAAAAACAGTCGGAGCAGCCTGAAACAGGGCGGCTCCGGTTTTGTATTTTGGCTGTTCTTTTATTGTGTGCGCCAAGCCTCTGGCAGTTCTTGGCGGGCAATGCTATAGCAGGGTTTATGGAACCAATTACAAATACAGAAGAACTGCGCACGCTGTGTGAAAAGCTCCGGCAGTTCGAATATGTTACCGTCGATACGGAATTTATGCGCGATTCGACCTATTGGCCGCAGCTTTGTCTGGTGCAGGTGGCCGGGCCGGACCCGACCGATAATGGTGCGGCGATTGACCCGCTGGCACCGGGCATCGACCTGACGCCGTTATTCGATATGATGCAGGATGAAAGCGTGGTCAAAGTGTTCCACGCGGCCCGTCAGGATATCGAGATTTTTGTTCATCTGTCGGGCAAGGTCCCCCATCCGGTATTTGATACCCAGGTGGCGGCGATGGTGTTGGGCTATGGCGATCAGGTTGGCTATGAAACGCTGGTCAACAAGGTGGTGCGCAAGAATATCGATAAATCCATGCGCTTTACCGATTGGTCGCACCGGCCGCTTTCGACCAAGCAGCTAAGCTATGCGCTTTCGGATGTGACGCATTTGCGTGTGATCTATGAAGAATTCCACGAACGCCTTGCGGCAAACGGTCGTTCCTATTGGCTGGCCGAGGAAATGGATCGCCTGACCGATCCGTCGATCTATTCGATCGAGCCAAAGGATGCGTGGCTGCGGCTTAAAACCCGATCCAACAGTCCGAAATTCCTGGCGGTGGCGCGGGCGCTTGGCGAATGGCGCGAGACCGAGGCCCAGCGCAAGAACCTGCCGCGTAATCGGGTTTTGCGCGATGACACGTTGCTTGATATCGCGGCGCGTCAGCCAATGACGGAAAAAGACCTTGATAAGACGCGCGGTGTTGGCCGCAACTTTGGCAGCAGCAAACCCGGACAATCGATTGTCGAGGCAATCCAGGCAGCACTTGATAGTCCGCAGGAAGATTGGCCGCAGCCCAAATTTCGGCCGGAATTGCCGGCTGGTATCGGCCCGACGGTCGAACTGCTTAAGGTGTTGCTGAAGCTTTGTTCCGAGGAAAAAGGTGTTGCGCAGCGCCTTGTCGCATCAAGCGATGATTTGCAAAACATTGCCGCAGATGACAATGCGGATGTTGCCGCCATGCATGGCTGGCGGCGGGAAATGTTCGGTGAATATGCCTTGCAACTTAAACATGGCAAGATCGGGCTTAAGCTTAAGAATGGCGAGGTCGTTTTTGTCGAAATAGAATAGAAATGTTTTTGGGCCGATCGGAAGATAGTTGTTGATATGGTTGATGTTAGTTATGTGGTGACTGTATATAACAAGGAGCCATACATAAAAGATATGGTTCAAGGACTTCTACGGCAAAAAGGAGATTTTTCTCGAGAATTTATTTTTATAGATGATGGATCTTCCGATGGAAGTAAATTCTTGATCGAGAGTTTGCTAAAAGGGGTTGAAAATTGTCGTATTATTTCTCAAGAGAATAAGGGGCCAAGTATCGCTTTTAATTTGGGTTTATCTCTTGCAAAAGGAAAGTATATAAAAGCACTAGATGGTGATGATGTTCTTTCTCTTGACGCGACCAGGTTTTTGTTGTCTGCAATAAAGGATAGCGGCTGTGATTTTTCATTTGGCCGTATGGGTGGGGCTAGTGTTGTTGAAAGTCTTGATGAATCCAATAATGAATTGATTGTGATTTCTGATCCTCTAAGAAATAGTTTAAAAAGAGCAGTAACAACACCGTCAATGTGGTTGGCAACCAAAGATTTGGTTTTTCGATCTGGAGGCTGTGATGAGAGGGTTTTTATTCAAGATTATTCTATAGAATTGAGAATGGCTAGGTTGTCTCCTTTCGCAAAAATAAATGCAGTGGTTTTTGATGCTCCAAAAGAAGCACCTGGCAGACTTTCGGATAATGAGGCTCAAACATTACATGACGTAAACTTAGCCTTGGCGTATTTTTTTGATGATTTTCCAAATTTACATGATGATTATAAAAAAATTGCTTTGAAAAGAGCTTCAGGACGGGCATGGAAATGGGACAAACGACATCTCGGGACAGGTTATATTTCTCGATGTTTTGTTCGATATTTAATGAACCGTCTTTGTCCGCATGAAAATATATCGGAGGCACTTTTCGAAACATGTCAGGTTTTTTCAAAAAGTGCTGCAATCCGAAAAGTAACTTTGTGATCATGTCTTCTGCGTCAGGTTGACTGAGCATCGCATTGTGAAATGCGGTGACATTAGCTGTGTTACGTTCTTCGATTTTACTAACATCAACCGACCGGATAACGCGATGTTGAGAGCGTAGCAGGCTTGTTGTGGGAGGTTTTAAAACGTATCACTTCAGCGCGTCTTTCAGGAAAATTGCTGTGGTTTGTGGTTCTCGACCAACGAGTTTAGCGAAATCATCGCTGGTCTGGTTGTAATCGCCATTGCGGGTGCCGGTATACATGCCGGTCAGGGCCTCGACCAGATGGCCGGGCAGGCCGAGGCTTGCCAGAATGCCGGTATGAACTTCGGGGGGCAGATTGGTATATCGGATTTCCTTGCCCGTCGCATCGGCAATGGCGGCGGCAATTTCGGTAAAGCTGACCGGGGTGCCCGACAGATCATAGGTTTTGTTGAGGTGATCGGCCGGGGTGGCAAGGACAACTGCGGCGGCTTCGGCCAGATCATTGCGCGGGATATAGCTTACCTTCCCAGTCCCGGCCGGTGCACCGAAATCGCCGGTTTCCAAAGCATGCGGGACGCCCGCCATCAGAAGATCGGTATAGAAACTGTTGCGCAGCAAGGTAAAGGACAGGCCGCTTGCCTTGATATGGTTTTCCGTGTCCGCATGGATGGCACCATAGGTAAACGGGCTTTCGGGGCGGGCATCGATGAAGCTGGTATAGACCAGATGTTTGACGCCAGCGGCCTTGGCAGCATCGACTGCGGTTCTGTGTTGACGGATGCGGGTTTCGTTATCGGTTTCGCCCGAAACGATCAGGGCAGTATCGATGCCTTTGAAGGCGTTGGTCATCAGGGCAAGGTCATCATAATCACCGTGACGGACATCAATCCCGGCTGCGGCCAGATCGGCGGCCTTGGCGGTGTCGCGGACACTGACCGCGATCTGATCGGTTGAAACGCGGTTTTGCAGATGTTTGACGACAAGGCGGCCAAGTTGGCCGGTCGCGCCGGTGACAAGGATTTTCATGGTTTTCATTTCCAGTTCGGTTATGGGCATGGGCCCGTCAATGATCTGAAACTGCGCCTGATTTCCCATATGATCAATTCGATCAAGATGATAATATTCATGCATGAATATCGATGAGTTAGATCTTGATTATCGTTTGCTGCGGCTTTTCCTGATGATCTATGACGAAGGATCGGTCACAGGGGCGGCCAATCGCCTTGGCGTCGGGCAACCCACCGTCAGCCACGGGCTTGACCGGTTGCGCCAGATTGTTGGTGATCCGCTTTTTGTCCGGTCGGGACGGGGGATTACGCCAACCGCCCATGCCGATGAAATGGTCGAACGGGTGCGGGTTGTTTTGCAGGATTTACGTAATCTTGCACGCGTGGACGGGTTTGACCCCCATGATTCGAACCAGTCAGCGCGATTTGTCATCGGCACCAATGATTACGAAGTGGCGGTGATCCTGCCCGAGCTGGTCCGTATTGTTCGGGGATGTGCGGCTGATATCCGGCTTAAGGTTTTACCGGTCCACGGGGATGGCGATGTCATTGACCGGTTGCGCAATGGTCAGCTTGATCTGGCGATTGGCCTGCATATGATCGAAAATGTCGGCGATATTGCGCAGCAGACATTGTTTCGCGAACATATGGCGTGCTTTTATGATGCCGATTATCATGATGTGGCACCCGATACATTGGACCGATATTGCGCCGTACCGCATGCGCGCGTGATCATCGGCAATAACGATCATTCGGCCGTTGACGACGCCCTGCAGGCCATCGGGCGCAAACGCAAAACCGTTTTGCAGGCATCCACATTTGCCAGCATTGCCAGCCTGATCCGCGGCACGGATGTGATTGCATCCCTGCCATCGCGGTTGGAACGGCACGTCATGGCAGGCTTTGCCAAATGTGCTTTTCCGGTTGAGTTCCCCGAGTACAGCTTTGCCCAGGCATGGCATGTGCGCAACGCAGCCAGTGCCCCGCACAAATGGCTGCGCGGGGAAATATTCAAGATTTCAAGGCGGCTTTAGTGCGATCCTTTGCCGGTAATCCCGATGCCGCCGACCCAGCGTTTTCCCGTGTAGACATCAAGGAAGGACAAGCTGCCATTCAGGATGTTTTGCCCGGTTGAGGTCAGGGTCAGCATACGGTCGGGCCATGGGATTGGTTTTGAGGTTGGTTGTGGGGTGTGTGCCGGGGGTGGTGTGATGTCAAACAGCGGTGTGGTGGCATTGCCCATATTGTTCAGGACATGCCAGAACATCATATCGCCAAGATAGGGCAAGGGATCGTCGGTTTGCATCAGATGGGCAAAGATTTTGCCCGCCGAAAGCGGACCATGATTGGCAAGGATTTGCAGGGTCAGTTTTTGCGTCAGGCCAAGGCCGGTTTGTGGATCGGGCAATTCGGCAAGGTGGCGTTTAAGGGCCGGGATCATGCCGGGAATGGCGGATATGTCGCGATGGATAATCGCATTTAAGGCATCGGGGGCCGGGGCACGGATGGCGGCCCAGCATTCCTGCCCGGCTAAAAGCATGTCATCTGTTATCGGTTGGCGGGCACTTTCCCAGCACCAGATCAGAAGTTCCGGCGACAATTGACCAAGGCCGATGAAGCGTTTCACGCCGGGGACATGATCAACCGCGATCAGTTCCAGCCGGGTTTTCGGGCGCAGGATGGCAAGGAAATCAAGCAGGAAAGCCAGAATAAGTTGATCGTAGCTGTCATGTTCGAACCATAAAACAACATGATCATAATCGCCCAGCCGGGTCAGGGCGGCGTATTCGCGGTGCAGGCGGGCCAATGCATCCTTGAATTCAAGGTCATAGGCATCGGCGATAAAACGCGCGCGGGTTTCGATGAATTGCGGCAAAGGCAGATCGGGGACCGGTCCCTGACAGAATGGATCGGCGAATTCAAGGAAGTCGCCGACAAATCCGGCCAGTTTAAGGGCATGGGCGATATCAGAACCACAGCGTAGATGCAGGGTGGTTTGATCATCAAGGGTGGGGATATGGCCCGATGCGATTTGGCGGTTATGTTCGGTGATGCGGTCGATATGGGATTTCAGTTTTGGCCAACTGGCAAAACCATTTTCGCGTGCGATGACATATTGGGCATCGGCCAGACAAGCATCATCGGCGGTTTTGGTCTGGAAATATGCGGCAAGGCGTTGTTGGGCGGTGGGGTCTTGATGGTACAGGGCCTTAAGCAGTTCCTTGGCGCGTTTGCGTTGCTGTTCAAGGTTCAGACGGCCATCAAAGACCGGGCTTTTGCGTCGGGCATTTGGGGTGTTTTTGGATTTCGATGCGCGTGATGCGGACATGCGATTCCCCTTGCGTAAAAGCCTGTGTCCGCCTGACAGGCAAGGAAACCGTTATGGAAATCGATTTGGTGAAACGGGCGCAGCCCTTTCCGCGAACAGGTCGCTTTGTGCAAAGCGTTCAAATGGATAGCATCCGATTTGCCACGGGGCAAAGGTAAATTGCAACCTGTCGATGCATCAGTCTTAGATCTGGGTGGCTTTCAGGGCGGAGAGAAGCGCGAGCATCGTGTTTGGCGTGTCGCTTTGGGCGATTTTGTTGCTTGCACCGGTTTCGGGAAGCATGTTGATCAGTTCGGCAAGGGTGTCGAGTTCCATCTGACGCAGGGCTTGAAGGGCATCGAAGGTCGCGGTGATGTCTTCAAACAATTTGTCGCGCAGGATTTCAACCTGTTTGGGGTCCTTGGGCAGCAGGGCGAGGAGTTCGGCCAATGTGCCGAGGTTGGATGCGGCAAGGGCGTGCAGAATGCTTATCTGAGGGGATGGGGTGTTGGTATTCATTTTATTCATGCTGTTGATGGGGGTGTTCGTTGTGGCCCGAAGAGCAGCCAAAAGAGCCAGCATGTTATCGGGGACATCACTGACGGCAATTTTTGATGTCGATTTTTTTCTGGCCATGCCGCTGAACCCTATTGTGAAACCGTCAGGCAAGATTGAACCCAAAGAGAGGGTTTGTCAAAAAACACGCTTTCAGGTTGTGGTTCTGCAGGAAATTACAGCGTGTTACAGCGTGTCTGTAATCCTGACTTCGCTTTCGCGGTCCATCAGTTTTGCCAGTTTTGCCAGACGTTGATCGACGACTTCACCGGAAAGCGATGAGGCATTTGCATGAATTTGCAGCACAAGCTTGCCTTCTTCGAGGACAAGCGCAGTGTTGGTCAGAAGTCCTTCGACCCCGCCCGACAGGGTATGGCCAAGGCGAATGGCATGGCCAAACAGGCGGCCGGTTGCATGGGTTTCATCGTCTAACAGGCGGTTGCTTGACTCGTCACCCTTGAAGTTGCCGGTATAGCGCGAACCAATCGTGTAGGCGAGGAACACCCGATCATGATGGTTGAGATCAAGATAGGGGTGGTGAAGGATGCGGTTATAGCTTTGTATCGCGCGGTAATCGGGATGTTCGTTCCAGCCAACATCGCCAATGATACAGGCGGCAAGGCGCAACCGTTCAAGGTTTTCCGGTTGATCGCGGAAGATCGGTGCCGACCAGCGAAACAGTTCTTCGCCGTGCTGGTGGAAGCGTTCGCCGTCTTTGGCAAAGCTTAGGCAGGCATCAAGCAGCGGATCGCGTTGACGCAATTCTTCGGGCAGGACTTCATGCATCCAGCCTTCGCGCAGGCCGTGACTGGAAAACACAACTTCCTTGGCCTTCATGCGACCGAGCAACATGTTCATCACAAGGGCGGCATGGGGCAGGCTGTCGATACGGCGTTTGGAAACACCGCCGATTTTATCCAGCGACACGCGGCTTTGCTGGGAAATGATATGGGTCAGTTCAGCAATTTCAGCACGTGGCATGGCCAAATTATGCACAACCGAGATCGGATAGTTTTCCTGGGCGATGTAAAGTTTGGCGATGGAACGCCACGAGCCACCAACGGCGATAAGTGGTTTTCCCGCCCCTTCATGGAGCCAGTCAATACTATCAAGATGGGTTTTGACTTCGGCTTCAAGCCGGGCACGGTCGCCATCAAAGACCGCATGCAGACGCATTGCACCCAACGGGACGCTGACGCGTTTTTTGATTTCGCCCTGTTCGAGCAGAACCAGTTCAAGCGACCCGCCGCCGATATCGCCCATGATACCGGTGGCACGTGGATCGCCCGATATAATGCCAAGGGCGGAAAGCCGGGCTTCTTCAAGCCCGTCGATCACCTTGACGGTCAATCCGGTTTCGGCATGGATGCGCGCGCAGAAGTCCGCACCGTCGCTGGCGGCCCGCACGGCGGCGGTGGCCAGAGTATCGACACGGGCAATTTTCATCGCGCGCAGCAGACAGGCAAAGCGTCGCAAGGCGGTAACCGCCATTTCGACGCCTTCGGGGTTAAGCTTGCCGGTGTTTTCGGGGTCTCGCCCCAGGCCGCACATCACCTTTTCGTTGAAAATCGGGGCCGGTGCGCGCGTCATGCCATCAAACACAACAAGACGCACCGAGTTCGAGCCAACATCAATGATGGCGATACGGTTGGAAACCCTTTGGTCAGTCAGCATGCGGTTGGTTGAACCTGTCTAGGGTATGCACGTGTTAATCATCAAGTTGCAGTACGGGGACGTTGGGATCTTCCTCGTCCAAAGCACTGCCACGGCCCGAAAGGGATGGGTTGGTCATGAAATATTGATGCGACGAGAACGCATTTTCATCCGCTTCGCAGCGTTCATAAGACCCGTCTGGCTGTAGGTACCAAGCCTGCGCCGTATCTTTTAGATTTGCAATCATGATCTGGTCAACAATCTGGCGCTGGCAAGTCGGGTTTTCGATCGGCACCAGCGTTTCGACACGCCGGTTAAGGTTGCGCGGCATCCAGTCGGCCGATGAAATAAACACCTTGGCCTTGCGTGAGGGCAGTTTTGCGCCGTTTGCAAAGACAACGATACGTGAATGTTCAAGGAAACGACCCACAATCGATTTAACGCGAATATTTTCGGACAAGCCCGGAACGCCCGGCCGCAAACAGCAAATGCCGCGAATGACCAGTTCGATGTTAACCCCGGCCTCGCTGGCGCGGTACAATGCATCAATCACCACCGGATCGACCAGACTGTTCATTTTTGCCCAGATGCCCGACGGTTTCCCGGCCTTGCAGTTTTCAACCTCGGTATCGATATGGGCCAAAAGGGTCGGGCGCATTGTATGCGGGGCAATTGCGATTTTTTCAAGAGATCGCGGTGTGGCATAGCCGGTCATGAAATTAAAGATGGCCGCCGCATCACGCCCCAGTGCCGGATCGCACGAGAAGAACGAGATATCGGTATAGAATTTCGCGGTGATCGGATGATAGTTGCCGGTCCCGAAGTGGACATAGGTGCGAAGCCCGTGGGTTTCGCGGCGCACAACAAGCGACACCTTGGCATGGGTTTTCCAATCAAGGAAGCCATAGACCACCTGACAGCCAGCCCGTTCAAGATCAGCCGCCCAGCGCAGGTTGGCTTCTTCGTCAAAGCGGGCTTTGAGTTCGACCATGGCGGTGACGGATTTTCCCGCCTCGGCGGCGGCAATCAACGCCTTGACGATCGGGCTGTTTTCCGATGTGCGATACAGGGTTTGTTTGATGGTTACGACATCTGGATCGCGGGCGGCTTGTAACAGGAACTGCACAACCACGTCGAAATCTTCGAACGGGTGATGAACCACCAGATCCTTTTTGCCAATCGCGGCAAAGCAATCACCGCCAAAATCGCGGACCCGTTCGGGATAGCGCGCGGCATAAGGGGGGAACAGCAAATCGTGATGCTGATCAGAATCGATTAGCTGTTTGACATCAACCACACCTAAAAGGCCGTCAACCTTGACGACTTCTTCGGGGGCAACGGCCATTTCATCAAGCACAAAGTCCAGAAGGTCTTCTGGCATTTTTGCATTAACTTTAAGGCGGATGATGCTGCCACGGCGGCGACGTTTCAGCGCGGTTTTGAAAACGCGCACCAGATCTTCGGCTTCTTCTTCGATCTCTACATCCGAGTCACGGATCACACGGAACAGGCCGTGTTCGATCATATCAAAGCCCGGGAACAGCTTGTTCAGATACAGGACAATCGCCTGTTCGAGCGGCAGATAGCGTTCCGTTCGGCCCGGCAGGCGCAGGAAACGGCCGATCTTTGGCGGAACCGGGATCAGGCCGCGCATATTGTGCCCGTCGGCCGGGTCGAACAATTGCATGACAATCGCAAAGCCCAAATTCGGAATGAACGGGAAGGGATGCGACGGATCAATGGCAAGCGGGGTCAGAGTCGGGAAGATTTCGCGCGTGAAATAGCCATCAAGCCATTTGCGGTCGGTCTGGGTCAAATCGTCGGGACCGATCACGGAAATGCCGTGGTTTTCCATTTCGTGGCTGAGTTGCTGCCAGATGCGTTGCTGATCCTGCAAAAGCTGATTCGCATCATAGGTAATGGAGCGTAACTGTTCGGATGGGCTCATGCCATCCTGACTGACCTTGGTCATGCCCGCGCGCAATTGCCCAACCAGACCCGCGACGCGGACCATATAGAATTCGTCAAGGTTGCTGGCCGATATCGACAGGAAACGCACGCGTTCCAGCAAGGGATGACGTTTGTTTTGCGCCTCTTCAAGGACCCGGCCATTAAAGGCCAGCCACGAAAGTTCGCGGTTGATAAAGCGCTTTTCCGACTCAATGGTGATCGCGCTTGACTGAATTGCCGCGGCGTGTGTCACGCTATGCCTCCTGCGAAAGTGGGTTTGTGTCCTTGAAATAAAGCGACAGTTCCCGGTTACGGTTGGAGTATAGGATAACTGCTTGCGGGGGTGCAATTTTCTTAAACTTTTAAGTCAGTTTTCATGATGGCTTCACAGAGGCCATCATGGCGTGCAAAAGTCTGCCTTTCCAAATTTGGGTCGACGGTCGGATACGTATTGATGAAAACACTGCTTTTGCTTAGGCATGCCAAATCGAGTTGGGCCGATCCGGCCCGCGCCGATCATGACCGAGAATTAAACCGGCGCGGTGAAAATGCTGCCCCCGCCATGGGGCGGTTCCTGCGTGATAAGGGGTTGGTGCCCAATCTGATCTGGTGTTCGACGGCGGCGCGCACGGTTCAGACGCTTGGCCTTTTGGGGCGCGATTTCGCCAATCAGGCCGATGTGATCTATAGCGAAGATCTTTATATGGCCAATGAGAAGACATTGCTGGAATGCCTTCATCAGACCCATGACGAAGCGGAATCCGTGATGATGATCGGCCATAATCCGGGGTTCGAGGATTTTGCCGCGGAATTGTTCGGCGACGGGGATGGCGAGGCGCTTTTGGAAATGAACCGCAAATTTCCGACCTGTGGTCTGTGCCATTTTGAATTTGATATCGATCACTGGGCCGATGTTGCCCCGGATACCGGGCGTCTTGTCCGGTTCGTAAAGGTTAAGGATTTGCAAGCCGCAAGTGCCGCTGTAAACTGATATACGGTCTTGCAAGGCTGTCATAAACGACGGGCACTTGACGCCGAGGCGCTGGCAGCGTTTTATACCGCAGAATTTCAAGCGCCGTGCGAAAGCAGACAGGCAGGCCATCACATTTGAACGCCACGATTTAAAGGTGGCGGCGCGAATGGGGTGCTTTTTTGTTTGACAGCGCGGTGCAGCCATGCCCCTTTGCGCCAAATTTTGTGGCCCAAAATACCACGCATAGAAAGCAACCTGGAAAGCCCATGCATCCTTATCGTTCACACAATTGTAATGCGTTGCGCGCCTCTGACGCCGAAGCGCAAGTGCGCCTGTCTGGCTGGATCCACCGCAAGCGCGATCACGGCAACCTTCTATTTGTCGATCTGCGCGACCATTACGGCATCACCCAGATCGTGATTGACATTTCGAGCCCGCTTTTTGCCGTGCTTGAAAAATCACGTGCCGAAAGTGTGATCACCGTGGACGGCAAGGTCGTCAAACGGACGGCCGAAACTGTGAACCCGAACTTGCCGACCGGCGAGATCGAGGTTTATGCATCCAATATCGAAGTTCAGTCTTCGGCCGACGTTTTGCCGATGCCGGTCTTTGGCGATGCCGAATATGGCGAGGAAATCCGCCTGCGCCACCGTTATCTTGATCTGCGTCGCGAAAGTGTTCATGCGAATATCGTTCTGCGGTCACAGGTGATTTCGGCGATGCGTCAGAAAATGACCGCGCAGGGTTTCCTTGAAATCCAGACACCGATCCTGACCGCAAGTTCGCCGGAAGGCGCACGTGACTTCCTGGTGCCGTCACGTATGCATCCGGGCAAGTTTTATGCCCTGCCGCAAGCACCGCAGCAGTTTAAACAGCTGCTGATGGTGTCGGGCTTTGATAAATATTTCCAGATCGCACCGTGCTTCCGCGATGAAGATGCACGTGCGGATCGGTCGCCGGGCGAGTTCTATCAGCTTGATTTCGAGATGGCTTTTGCCGATCAGGATGACGTCTTTGCTGCGATTGAGCCGGTTCTGCATGACATCTTTGTCGAGTTCGGTGGTGGTCGTGATGTTACGCCGTTCCCGTTCCCGCGCATTCCGTTTGATGAATCGATGGCGAAATACGGTTCGGACAAGCCCGACCTTCGCAACCCGTTGATCATTTCCGATGTGACCGAGCCGTTCCGTGGTTCGAGCTTTGGCATCTTTGCTGCCAACATCGAAAAAGGTTCGGTGGTTCGCGCTATTCCGGCAACCGGTGCGGCCAGCCGTCCGCGCAGCTTCTTTGACAAGCTTAATTCATGGTCACGTGATGAAGGTGCGGCAGGACTTGGTTACATTGTGTTTGCCGAAGGCGGCGAAACCAAAGGCCCGATTGCCAAGAACCTTGATGCAGATCGCATTGCACAGATCAAGGAAATCACCGGTGTTGCCGATGGCGATGCGGTGTTCTTTGTCTGTGACAAGGAACTTCCGGCGGCGAAATTCGCAGGCAAAGTCCGTGACAAAGTTTGTGACGAGCTTGGCATTCGCGAAGATGGCATGTTCAAATTCTGCTGGATCGTTGATTTCCCGATGTTTGAGGAAGACGACGACGGCAAGATCGAATTCAGCCACAACCCGTTCTCGATGCCGCAAGGTGGACTTGAAGCGCTTGAAGGCATGAACCCGCTGGATATCAAGGCTTGGCAGTATGATATCGTGTGTAACGGTATTGAATTGTCGTCGGGTGCCATTCGTAACCACCGCCCGGACATCATGTATAAGGCGTTCGAAATTGCCGGTTATGGCAAGGAAGTGGTCGAAGACCGGTTTGGTGGCATGT
>TARA_R110000868_G_scaffold350693_2_pt1 | contig 12552 bp, 12 predicted proteins | sample TARA_R110000868 | Tara Oceans TARA_R110000868 (sample SAMEA4397489) | marine metagenome | biome: Polar Biome; feature: [SRF] surface water layer (ENVO:00010504); material: water (ENVO:00002006), including particulate matter (ENVO:01000060) such as... | depth 5 m | reverse complement strand
TTTCTACATCACGACGGCCATTTCCTATCCCAATGGCGCGCCGCATATCGGTCACGCCTATGAGCTGATCACCACCGATGTCATCGCGCGCTTCAAGCGCCACGACGGCTACAAAGTGCATTTCCTCACCGGCGTCGATGATCACGGCCAGAAGATGGTGCAGACGGCCAAGGCGCGCGGCATCACGGCACAAGAGCTGGCCGACGAGATGGCGCCCAAATTCAAGGCGATGGCCGAGCGTCTCAACGCCTCCAACGATGATTTCATCCGCACCACCGAGAAACGCCACGAAAAAGCTTGTCAGGCGATCTGGAAAGCCATTGCCGCAAACGAAAGCAGCAAGGGGCCGGATATTTATCTCGGCGCGTATAAGGGCTGGTATTCGGTGCGCGACGAAGCCTTCTACGGAGAAGACGAACTCACCAAAGGCGAGAACGGCGAGAAGCTTGCACCCACCGGCACGCCTGTCGAATGGATGGAAGACGAAACTTATTTTTTCCGCCTGTCGGAATATCAGGAACGCCTGCTGAAACTCTACGAAGACAATCCGGATTTCATCCAGCCGCCGCATCGCCGTAATGAAGTCATGGCTTTTGTGAAACGCGGCCTGATCGATCTCTCGATCTCGCGCTCCAAAGCCAAACTCGATTGGGGCGTCGAAGTGCCCGGTGACGCAAACCACGTCATGTATGTCTGGTTCGACGCGCTGACCAATTACATCACCGCGCTCGGCTATCCCGACACCGACGCCAAACTCTTCAAACGCTTCTGGCCCGCTGACGCGCATATCATCGGCAAAGACGTGGTGCGCTTTCACGCCATCATCTGGCCCGCCATGCTGATGGCCGCGCAGATCGAAATTCCGAAAGTTATTTACGGCCACGGCTTCCTGAACAACCGCGGCGAGAAAATGTCGAAGTCGGTCGGCAATGTCATCGACCCGTTCACGATCACCGACACTTACGGCGTCGATCCTGTGCGCTATTTCTTCTGCCGCGATGTGCCATACGGGGCCGACGGCACATACAGCCACGAATCCATCGTCAACCGCATCAACGCCGACCTCGCCAATGACATCGGCAATCTCGCACAGCGTTCGCTGTCGATGATCGCCAAAAATTGCGATGCCAAAGTGCCGTTCCGCAGTTCATTCTCCGACGAGGATAATGAGTTACTGCGCGCGGCGGCAGCATTGCTCGAAACCGTCCGTAAACAGATGGATAGATTCGAGATTCATAATTATCTCGGCTCCGTCTTCGAAGTCGTCAGCGCCGCTAACCGTTACTTCGCCGGTCAGGAACCATGGGCGCTCAAAAAGACCGATCCCGAACGCATGGCGACTGTGCTTTATGTCACCATCGAAGTTGTGCGCTACGCGGCGATCTTGCTTCAGCCGGTGGTGCCGGAAAGCGCCGCCAAGCTGCTCGATCTGCTGGGTGTTGATCCTGAAGACCGTACCTTTGAGGACCTAGAAGGTTCGCCACTGAAACCGGGCACAGACCTTCCGGCACCCTCCGGCGTCTTCCCGCGTCTCGTCGATGCGGAGGAGGCCGAAGCCGCCGAAAAAGCACCCGCCAAAGGTAAAGCGAAGAAAGAAAAGTAGGTCATCGCGTGAAACCCGTACTCGTCGATAGTCATTGCCATCTCGACTTTCCCGACTTCGCCGCCGAAGTCGATGCGGTTGTCGCGCGGGCGCATGACGCGGGCATCGGCCTCATGGTGACGATTTCAACCAAGGTCAGCGAGTTTGACCGCGTGCTCGCCATCGCCGAACGCTTCCCCAATGTCTATTGCTCGGTCGGCATCCATCCGCATGAAGCCGCGACCGAGCCGGAAACCGACGCCGCACGCCTGATCGAATTGGCCAAGCACCCCAAGGTTGTCGGCATCGGCGAAACGGGCCTCGATTATTTCTACGAACACAGCCCCCGCGAGCCGCAGCAGCGATGCTTCCTCGCGCATATCGCGGCCGCACGCGAAACCGGTCTGCCGCTCATCGTCCACACGCGCGACGCTGACGACGATACGGCCCGTATTTTGTCCGAAGAAATGGGGAAGGGGGCTTTCACCGGCCTTCTGCATTGCTTCACCTCAAGTCAGAAGCTCGCCACCCATGCGCTCGGCCTCGGCTTCTATATTTCACTGTCGGGCATTCTGACCTTCAAAAGCGCCGCCGATTTGCAGGTCACCGCCAGCGGTGTGCCGCTTGATCGGTTGCTCGTTGAAACCGACGCGCCTTATCTGGCGCCCGTGCCCAAACGCGGCAAACGCAACGAGCCGTCCTTTGTAGTTCACACAGCAGCCAAACTTGCCGAATTGCAAAACATCAGCGGCGATGAACTGGCGCTGCAAACGTCCGAAAATTTTCTGCGTCTCTTTTCCCGCGTGCCGCGCGAAGCGGTGTTCCGGCCATGAAGCTGCGCGCCACCATTCTGGGTTGCGGTTCGTCCGGCGGCGTCCCGCGCATCGGCAATCACTGGGGCGCCTGCGACCCCAAGGAACCACGCAACCGCCGTCGTCGCTGTTCGCTCCTCGTCGAACAATGGGATCAGGACGAAAGCCAAAAGACCACCGTGCTTGTCGATACGTCACCAGACATGCGCGACCAACTCCTTGACGCCAACGTCAACTGGATCGACGGCGTGCTGATGACGCATGACCATGCCGACCAGACACACGGCATCGACGATCTGCGCATGGTCGCACTCAACGGTCGCCGCCGTGTCGATGTATGGATGGACGAGCCGACCTCGGCGACGCTGACGCGGCGTTTTGATTATTGCTTCACGCAGACGCCCGGCAGCGGCTATCCGGCCATCCTGAACGAACACCGGATCACGACCTTCGGCGAACCGATCCGCATCGAGGGCGCTGGCGGCATCATCGAGGCGATCCCGTTCGATCAGGACCACGGCAGCATCCGCTCGCTGGGGTTCAGATTCGGGCCGCTGGCTTATTCAGCAGATGTGGTCGGCGTACCTGAGGATAGTTTTGCCATTTTGCAGGGTGTGGATACGTGGATTTTGGACGCGCTGCGCTACACGCCGCATCCGACCCATGCTCACTTAGACCTCAGCATGAAATGGCTCGAAAACACTCGGATTAGGCTCGGAATCCTCACCAACATGCATGTCGATCTCGACTATCAGACACTGGTCCGCGACCTGCCAGATTCCGTGCGTCCGGCCTATGACGGCATGACGGTCGAGTTCGACATCTGATACAAAAACGGCCCGACATGACGCCGGGCCGTTCTAAATTTTTACAATAAAATCAATGGACTGAGGCACCAGCCTCAACGTCCGCATCAACATCGGCGCCAAGCTGGCCCGAGGCCGAAGCGCCGCCATCCTTGGCCGAATTCGTGGCTTTCACGGCCGTTTCCTTGGCCATATCCGCCGCGCCAGTCGCCTGAGCTTCCAGGGCATCAGGCGTACCAAGAACATGGGGAGTAGTCGTGCTCACGGCGTCTCCGGCACCAGGCGTCGCACCATCAGCGCCGCCAGTAATCCCAGCAGATCCGCCAATAACGCCCGCATAAGCAGGTGCCGCCAACAGCGCGACACTGGCCACACCAGCAAGAGCAATCTGTTTGAATCTGGTCATCTGCGTCATCCTTTTGTCGTTTCAATCACGTCCGTCGATCAACGGAACGGCGACTAAAACGCAGGACAAAACGCATAGCAACCCATGCACGAAAAGATCACCTGTCGAACACAAAACAGACGCATACGTGATCGCAAAGGTTCAATAAACGGCTCAACTCAGCCCGTTTTTGAGCCAGACGACATAATTGGTCATTATCATTTCAAGCCCAAAATCCATCCGATCCGAATCTATTTGCACAGAACCGATAACGTATTTTTATTCCATAATATACATTATCGGCTAAATATATTCATGGAATTCAGCCGATCTGTCGGGTCTGACCTTCCCAGTAAGGCTTGCGTAATTCGACCTTCAATATCTTTCCGGCACCCGACAATGGCAAAGGCTCGGTGCGTATCTCGGCTGTCCTCGGGCATTTGTAGCCTGCGATCAACACCTTACAATGCGCGATCAACTCATCGGCACTGGCCGCCGAACCGGCTTTCAAACGCACAATGGCGTGAACCCGCTCGCCCCATTTTTCGTCCGGCACGCCGATCACCGCGCATTCCGCCACCGCCTCATGCGCCGCCAAAGCATTCTCGACTTCCGCCGAAAACACATTCTCGCCACCCGAAACAATCATGTCCTTCACGCGATCCACCAGATAGACAAAGCCCTCATCGTCCATATATCCGGCGTCGCCCGTGCGCAGCCAACCGTCCACGATAGTCTTCTGCGTCAGTTCCGGTTGGTTCCAGTAGCCCAGCATCGTGCCCGGGCTGCGCACTGCAATCTCGCCAACCTGACCACGCGCGCATTCCCCCATGTCTTCATCGACGATCTTCACTTCGACACCAAACACGGCACGTCCCGCCGAGCGTAAATAGGATTTTCCGCCCGGTACTGACTTATGAAACTGCGGCTCCAGAATGGTCGCACATGGCGACAATTCCGTCTGCCCATAGGCCTGCATGAAAGCAGCATTGGGAAACATCGCCATCGCGTTGCGCAAAAGCGACTCCGATATGGCCGACGCGCCATATTTGATTTGCGTGACCGACGTCAGATCTGCCGGATGCGACGCCAGATATTCATGCAGCATGCCAAACATGGTCGGCACAAGAACCAGCGCGGTTACCTGCTCGGCTTCGATAGCCTTGATCACATTTTCCGGACTGAAAAACGGCACAATTACATGCGTCCCGCCTGCCATCGTCACGCTCACAATGGCCGACGCATCAGCCAGATGAAACATCGGCGGCGAATGCAAAAATGAAAGACGCCCGTGGTACGGCACCGTCGCGGTCGAGCAAAGGCAATTGGAAATCAAATTCCGATGCGACAGCATCACCCCTTTTGATCGGCCTGTCGTGCCCCCGGTATAGAAAAGACCGACGAGTTCATCGCCCTCCCCGCACGCATCTTCAACAGGTGTCGCCTTGTCGATGAGCAACGGCGCGCTCACCGTGCCGTCGGGCGCCACACCATCATCGAGATAGACGGTCGCTCGCAGCGAACAGGTCTCAGAAATCGGACCAACCAAACCGGCAAAGGTCTTGTCAACCAAAAGGAAGCGCGCGCCACAATCCTGCATCGCATGAATATGCTCATGCGCGGTCCAGCGCACATTGCCGGGAACAATAACGCCACCGGCCCACGCAACAGCATAATAAGTTTCGAGATAGTAATCGCTGTTCATGGCGATCACGGCCACACGATCACCGCGTTCAAGACCCAGAGAAATCAGCACCGACGCAAAGCGCGCCACACGATCTTTCAATTCCAGCCACGTCCGTCGCCGGTCACCAAAAACCGTCGCTTCGCGGCCAGAAAAAATTTGTGCCGAACGATGCAAGCCTTGTGTCAGATACATTTTGGATCCTCCCCGACCCTGAATGCCGATTACATATTAATGCCGCCACCTACAATCAGCACTTGTCCGCTGACATAGTTGCTCTCGGGGATGCAGAACAGATAGACCGCACCCGCCGCTTCATCGGGTGTTCCGGCCCGTCCGAGCGGCACGAGCGCCGGCAGCATGGCACGTGTCTGGCCCGGCACACCGACCTGAAGCTCGCGCCCGTCAATGTTCACTTTGGTGTCTTCCGATTCCATCGCCTGCGTTAGCCGCGTGTCGATGAAACCGTAAGCCACGCAATTGACGTTGACCTTGTAGCGGCCCCATTCCTTCGACATGGTTTTGGTAAGGCCGACGAGCGCCGATTTGGCCGACGAATAATTGGCCTGTCCGGCATTGCCGTTGGTGCCCGCCATCGACGAGATATTGACGACCTTGCGGAATACCTCGCGGCCTTCCTGCGCCTCTTTTTTGGCGAGCACGCGAATGGGCTCCGCGGCCGCCCGCAGAATGCGGAACGGTGCCACAAGATGCACGTCGAGCATGGTCTGAAACTGTTCATCACTCATCTTCTGAACAACACTGTCCCACGTGTAGCCCGCATTGTTGACGATGATGTCGAGCCCGCCGAATTTCTCCATCGCCATGCCGACGAAGCGATCGGCGAAACCGTCCGCCGTGACGCTGCCAACGCAAGCCACGGCATCGCCACCGGATTTTTTGATGAGATCGACAACTTCCGCCGCAGGTGCTTCGTCGAGATCGTTGACTACAACGCGTGCGCCGTCCGCTGCAAGCTTCAGCGCAAGCGCCCGCCCGATGCCGCGTCCTGATCCTGTGATCAGCGCGACCTTACCTTGCAATTTCGTCATTTTGTTTTTCCTGACTTACGCCAAAGCGATGACAGCATCGCCCGCCAATGTATGCACGCCACCGTCGGTGACTGCGTTGATTTCCAGCCGCACGCGCTTTTCGCCGTCGGCCTCAAATTTCTCGACCACCTTGCCGGTGCAGATGACTTTGGCGTGTACCGGCGTGATCGAGGTGAAGCGCACCGCCCAATGACGGAGTTGTTCCTGCGGCACCCACTTGGTCAGAAGCTGAGCCAGAAAAGCCATCGACAACATGCCGTGTGCGAAAACATCGGGCATGCCGAATTTCTTGGCGAAGTCGATATCTACGTGCATCGGATTGTGATCGCCCGATGCGCCGCAATAGAGCGCCAGCGTATGGCGGGAAATGGGTGCACTCGCGTGCTCGGGTAATTCATCGCCGACTTTGATTTGATCGTATTTCAATAACATGGGCTCACCCGTTCCGCACGACGATGACAGTGCGGGCAACGCCCACCTTCTCGCCTTTTTGATTTTGCGCCTGTGTGTCCTGCACGATGAAATCCAGCGCACCACCCTTTTTGTCGTATATGTCGGTGATCTTGGTTGTCATCGTGATCGTGTCGCCGGCATAGATCGGCTTTTCATAGGTGAACTGTTGCTCGCCGTGCAGCACGCGGCCGATGTCCACACCGAGTTTGCCCATCACATTTTCATCGCCTGGTGCCATCGTGCCGAGGCAAAACAAAAATGTCGGCGGCGCGGGGATGGCGGGATGACCGGCGGCTTTGGCTGCCGCCTCATCAAAGTAAATGGGATTTTTCTCGCCCGTGGCATGGGCAAAGAACGCGAGCTGCCCTTTTTCCACGTCCACTGAGCGCGGCTTTGTCTCAAGCCCGATAAAAGACTTATCGAGCATTGATCACGCCTTTCCGTAAAGCGTCACGACGCAAGCGCCGCCAAGCCCGAGATTGTGCTGAAGCGCATGCGTCACACCATCGACCTGACGTTTATCCGCCTGCCCGCGCAACTGCCACACCAGCTCCGCGCATTGGGCAAGGCCCGTGGCACCGAGCGGGTGACCTTTGGAGAGCAAACCGCCCGACGGGTTGGTGACGTATTTACCGCCATAGGTGTTGTCGCCGTCCCAAATGAATTTCTCGGCGGTGCCTTCAGGTGTCAGGCCAAGGGCTTCATAGGTCAGAAGTTCGTTTGCCGTGAAGCAATCATGCAGCTCGACAACCTGAATATCTTCCGGTCCGACACCCGCCTTTTCATAAACACGACGCGCGGCTTCCTTGGCCATGTCGTAGCCGATGAGCTTGATCATCGAGTGATCATCAAAGGTGCTCTTGAAGTCAGTCGTCATGGACTGCGCCTTGATCACGACATCAGCGTTGATGCCGTGCTTCTTGGCGAATTCGGGTGTGCAGATGATGGCCGCCGCCGCGCCGCAGGTCGGTGGGCAGCACTGGTAGCGTGTCAGCGGACCGAAAATCTGCGGCGAGCCGAGCACTTCTTCGACCGTCAACTGCTCTTTGAATATGGCGAAAGGATTGTGCTGAGCATGGACGCGCGCCTTCGAGGCGATCTTCGCAAAGGTTTCGCGGCGCGTGCCGTATTTCTTGGAATACTCAACGCCAGCACCACCAAAGAACTGCGCCGCGCCGGGTGCCTTCTCGTCGAAATCTTGTAAGTCGACCATCTCGCGAAACGAACGCTCCATCGGGCTCGGACGATCAGAGAAGACCGCGCCAAGCGCGCCTGGACGCATTTCCTCAAAGCCGAGCGCCAGTGCGCAATCAACCATGCCGCTTTCGACAGCTTGACGCGCAAGGAAGAGCGCCGACGAACCCGTGGCGCAATTGTTGTTCACATTGATGATCGGCACGCCCGAAAGCCCGAGCGGATAGACGGCAGCCTGACCGGCGGTCGAGTCACCATAGACATAGCCAACATAAATCTGCTCGACGGCTTCGTAAGGCAGGCCTGCGTCTTTGAACGCCGCTGCCGCTGCTTTCGCACCCATCACATTATAGGTTTCGCTAGCACCGGGTTTGGTGAAAGGGATCATCCCAACGCCCGCAACGCGCACTTCATTCGTCATGATATTGTCTCCGTTGTTTGAGGTTCGCGTCGCCGCTCAAAGCGTGCGGGCGATCAGCATTTTCATCACTTCATTTGTTCCGGCGTAGATTTTCTGTACCCGCGCGTCGGCATACATGCGGGCAATCGGATATTCCGTCATGTAGCCGTAGCCGCCGAAAAACTGCAGACACTCGTCAACCACTTTGCATTGCGCATCGGTGGTCCACCATTTCGCCATGGCCGCCGTGGTCGGATCGAGCGTGCCGTCGAGCAGCTTCACCATCAACTGATCAACAAAGCTGCGACCGATCACGGCCTGCGTTTTGGCTTCAGCAAGTTTGAATTGGGTATTCTGGAAATCCATGACCGTCGCGCCAAAGGCTTTGCGGTCTTTGACATACTCTACAGTCATTTCGACGGCGCGTTCCATCGCCACCACCGCTCCAAAGGCACAGGACAGGCGCTCCCACGCAAGCTGCACCATCAATTGCTTGAAGCCCTTCCCCTCTTCGTCGCCGAGAAGATTGGCGACCGGCACACGCACATCGTCGAAGAAAAGTTCCGACGTGTCCTGCGCATGCATCCCGATCTTGTCGAGATTGCGCCCGCGACGGTAGCCTTGCACCTTCTCGGTTTCCACTACGACAATCGACACGCCCTTTGCGCCGGCGTTCACATCTGTCTTGGCAACAACGAATACGATATTGGCGTTCTGGCCGTTTGTGATGAATGTCTTCTGACCATTGATGACGTAATCGCTGCCCTCGCGCCGCGCTGTGGTGCGCACTGATTGCAGATCCGATCCCGTGCCCGGTTCCGTCATGGCGATGGCACCGATCAGCTCGCCCGATGTCATCTTGGGAAGCCATTCGAGCTTCTGTGCTTCGGTGCCATAGGCGAGCAGATAATGCGCAACGATATTCGAATGGACGCCGTTGCCCGCGCCGAAGCCACCACCAAGACCGAGCCTGCCGATTTCTTCGGAGATGACAACATCGTGAGCCCGCGTACCGCCACCGCCGCCATAGTTTTCCGGGATGCTGGCACACAGGAGGCCCGCCTCTCCCGCCTTCAGCCATGCGGCACGGTCAACCACGCCTGCGGCTTCCCATTTTTCTCGATGCGGCAGCATTTCGCGCTCAAGAAACCGACGCGTTTGATCGCGAACGATCGCCAGTTCCTCATTCATCCAAGGTGACGTGTAGTCGCCCATCGCATGCACCCGCTTTGGCTGGCTATTTTTTCTACTGTCTGGTAAGTAGAATTAAATGGCGAACCATGAGAGAGTCAAGCGGCATTTGAAAAACACTCTGGCTGGGCTGCAAATCCTCAAACACGCAGCGTCAACCGAGCAACACAAACGAGACCTTAATTCATGGCTGGCCGTCCTAAACTGAAAAACCAGACCGAAAAATACGACCAACGGCGTCAGGAAGTGCTGCGCGCGGCGGCACGCACGTTCAACCGAATGGGATTTCACATTGCCACCCTCGACGATGTGGCGGACGAACTCGGCGTCACCAAACCGGCGATCTACTACTATGCAAAAAGCAAAGACGAGCTTCTATTCGCTTGCGGACAAATGGCGCTTGAGGCGCTGAACGCCGCGCTCGATGTATCGGAGCCGACGGATCGCAATGGTCGCGAACGGCTTGAAGATTTTTTCCGCATCTACGCTGCCACCATTTGCGAGGATTTCGGTCGCTGCCTGGTGCTGACAGAGCCGCGCGATCTCGCCCCGAAGTCGCGTAAAGAAAATGTCGCGGGCCGCCGCAATCTCAATCACGCCATCCGCCAGATCATCCGCGACGGCATCAAGGACGGGTCGATCAGGCGTTGCGATGAGCGCGTGTTGTCCATTGCCTTGTTCGACGCCTTCAATGGCGTCGGCAGGTGGCACAATCCGCAAGGGGCATCGAGCCTCAAAACAGTTGTCGACCAGTATATGTCCATTTTTCTTACGGGCATTTCGCCTGCATAAGCGTTCAACTCCGGAAGAGAGATAAACACAATGAACCTTTCCCGACGACGCACACATCTGGTATCCACCACCCTTGCCCTGATCGGCCTCCTTGGCGCTGGCGGCACAGGGGCTTTTGCCGCTGAGCCTACGAGCTGTCAGGAACTGAAAGCGCTTTCGCTCGACCACGTGACGATCACCTCGGTTGAGGAAGTGTCGGCAGGTCGCAGCTTTTCATTCGCCGCCACCTTCATTGGCTTGCCTTTCGTCAAAACGCCGGCGTCCTGCCGCGTCAAAGGCACAATCGCGCCCACCGATGATTCTGATATCCGGTTTGAACTGTGGATGCCGCAAAGCGAATGGAACGGAAAATTTCAAGGTATCGGTAACGGCGGTTTGGCAGGTGCTATCGACAAGCTGAGCCTGCGCAATGCGCTGAGCAGAGGCTATGCCGCAGTGGCCACAGATACAGGCCATGAGGCGAGCGACCTCGACGGAAGATGGGCACTCGGTCGTCCGGAGAAGATCATCGACTTTGGTTATCGCGCCATCCACGAAACAACCGTCGCAGGCAAAGCCATCGCCACCGCCTTCTATGGCAAGGCACCAGAATTCAGCTATTTCGGCAGTTGTTCCAATGGGGGCCGTGAAGGTCTGATGGAGGCGCAGCGTTACCCAGATGATTATGACGGCATCCTCGCCGGTGCCCCCGCCTTTGACGGTGTCAACAACATCGCTTCGGTCTCATGGATGCAACAGATACTGTTAAAGGACGACGCGAGCTATATCCCCTCCTACAAACTCTCGGCGATTGGCGCGACTTCGCTTGCCGCCTGTGATGCTAATGATGGCGTCAAGGACGGCGTTATCGACGATCCGCGCACCTGCAATTTCAAACCGGAAGACATGCTCTGCAAAGGCGCGGACAATATGTCGTGCCTGACGTCGGCACAGGTCGCTTCACTTCATTCAGTCTATGACGGACCTCCCGGCGGATTGGGCGACAGCACCAATCACGGATATGAACCCGGCGGTGAAGCAGGCTGGTCTGATTGGGTCAGCGGCCCCTCCCCGCGCAAGAGCATCGCCTATCGTTTCTCGCATGAGTTCCACCGCTATCTCATTCTCAATGATCCGGAATGGACATTGAATAAGTTCGACTACGCCGTTGACCGCAAGCGCGATGAAGAGATTTTCGGCCATACCTACAATGCGCGTGATCCCGACCTCACACGCTTCTTCGCGCACGGTGGCAAGCTGATGCTCTATCACGGCTGGAACGATCCTGCCCTGCAACCGCGCATCACAATCGACTATTACAATCGCGTGCAGGCTAAAATGGGCGCGGCTAAAACCGAGCAATCGGTGAGGCTCTACATGGTCCCCGGCATGGAGCATTGTTTCGGCGGACCGGGGGCCAACACATTCGGCCAGCTTCCCGCCGGTGGCACAGGCGAGCCGTCGCATGACATCGACAAGGCACTGGAAGTCTGGGTCGAAACCGGCAAAGCACCGGACGCAATCATCGCCACAAAATACGATGAGAGTTTCCGTCCGCTCTTTGCACCTGAGAAGGCCACAGCCTTGCGTACAAGGCCGCTCTGCCCTTATCCGCAGGTGGCGCGCTGGAGCGGCGAAGGCAGCACGGACGACGCGGCAAACTTCACCTGCGTCGCTCCGTAGTCATTGGAAATGAAAAGGGGGCGAATAACATTCGCCCCCCGGATTTCCATCACCATTAAAGCGCGGCGTGAACCTGCACTTCGACTTTCCACGACGGCATCACCAGCGGCGACTGAACGCAAGCACGCGCGGGCGGGTTCTGCTGATCGACCCAGCCGTCCCACACTTCGTTGAATGCAGCATAATCGGCAATGTCGGCCAGAAAAATCTGGGCAAACAGCATCTTCGATTTGTCGCTGCCCGCATCCTTCAGAAGCGCGTCGATCTGGGCGAGAACCTGCACGGCCTGACCTTTGATGTCGGCCGGACCGTCAACGGCCACCTGACCCGCGAGAATAATCCGGTCGCCATGCACAACGCCTTCGCTCATACGCTTGCCGGGGCTCAGCCGCTTGATCGCCATTTCTGAATTCCTCTGAAGTGCCCGTTCGGGCCATAAATACGGCGCTCTGATAGCAGCACGAGCCCCCGCCCCGCAAGCCCAGAACTAAACACGCAACGCGCAAACACAAAGGGCGACCCCGAAGGATCGCCCTTTG
>TARA_R110000868_G_scaffold101771_10_pt1 | contig 12552 bp, 18 predicted proteins | sample TARA_R110000868 | Tara Oceans TARA_R110000868 (sample SAMEA4397489) | marine metagenome | biome: Polar Biome; feature: [SRF] surface water layer (ENVO:00010504); material: water (ENVO:00002006), including particulate matter (ENVO:01000060) such as... | depth 5 m | reverse complement strand
CTTGGGTGATTTCTTGGCCTGTTTCGCGCTCACGGGCGGCTTGATGTCCTGCCCCTGAGCCCGCAGCGACGCGCGGCCCTTGGCGTTGAGACCGCCCTCGGGGTTCTTGCCTTCCTTGCGCGTCCACACGCCGCCGCCCTTGGCGTAGGCGTGCTTGCCCGCAATCTCGCGCATGTGCTGGTTGCGGGTGCTGATGAAGTCGATGTCGCGGTCGTGGTAGAGCGGGTCGTTGCGGACGGAGGAGGCGAGGCCGCCCTCTTGGAACGCCTGCATCGGCTGCTGCATCGGCTGCTGCATCGGCTGCTGCATGGGCTGCTGCATGGGCTGCTGCATCTGCGGGTAGGACTGCTGCATGGGCTGCTGCATGGGCTGATAGGGTTGCATTGGCTGCTGCATCTGCGGGTAGGACTGCTGCATCGGCATCTGCTGCATCGGCATCTGCTGCATAGGCATCTGCGGCATCGGCTGCATCGGCCGCTGCCCAAGCGCCTCGTTGATGTCTTCTCTGGCCCTCTGGAGGCGAAGGTCAAAGGGACCGGGCATCAGGCGATCCGCTCAGCGGCGAGGATGACAGACGGGATGGCCGGAGCAATCGCACCCGCCGCAGTGAAGTCGATGGTTACGTTCACGTTCTCGGGTAGCCACATGATCTCAATGTACTGACCCGCCGTCACCTGCTCGTATATCACGATCTGGAAGAACTGCGCGCCGCCGTCTGCCACCTTGGGGACGTTCGTGATAGTCGCAGAGTTGGCGATGTTCGTGCCGTTCAGGCGGAACCAGACAGTGGCATCGTGGTCATTCGCGGTGGAGTTTGCGAACTGAATGCTCGGCGCGAGGGCGTAGGTGCCCGCCGCCGCAAACGTGATGCGCGTCGGGTTGCCGCTGCCGTCATTGGCGATGGTGATGCCCGCGCCAAAGTCTGTATTCTCTAGCTTGATCGCCGTGGCCGCCGAGACACTGCCCGTCTGGTCAGTGTTGCTGTACGCTTGGATGTACGCGCGGCCGGCAAGCGACAGGAACGGCACCGCAGTGGCGCTGTTGCCGATGTCGGCCGCAGCCACCTTCTTGCTGTCGCCACCCTGCACCGTCTCGAACAGCTCCGTGCCGGCAAGCGGCGTGGTTGCTGCTGTGAGGTCGGTAATCTTGACGTTGGCCATGCGGTGCCCCTCTTAGGCGGTGGATTGCTGGGTCACAGTTACGCGCAGAACGCCAGTGCCCGACGCGGTGTTGATACGCACGGCGCGCATCAGCGTGGTCGTGGATCCCGTCTGGCTGGTCGTCGCGCCGACAAGCGCGGCAACGGGGTGCGACACGGCCTGCTGGGTGATCGACGTGTTGAACGGATCTTCGTTGGTGTACTGCACGGTGTAGTTCGCGCTGCCGCTCACCAGCGTGACCGAAATGGTCGTCACCTGATTGGGCGTGTAGATGTCCAGCGGCCACCACGGGCCAGTCGAGGCACCGCTCACCGCGAGGGTCTGTTCAATGGGGCGCATTGGCGTCTCCTCTTATGGCAGGGAGCAGGCCGAAACCTGCTCCCCATACCGATTACGCGAGGGTGCAACCGTAGTTGCTGATGATCATCCAGCCGATGGTGGTCAGATACTGAAGGACAATCGTGTCGCCCACGTCGTTGAACGCGATGGTGTTGTAGCCGGTCTTGGTGGTCGGGGTCAGGGTGCCTTCGCCGCCGTCAACAACCATGATGATGGTCAGGATCTGGCCGTTTGCGCCGTTGGCCAGCGTCAGGGCGTCAGCGCCCGTCGTGGTCAGGCGGACAGTGCCGGCGGTGATCGGCACAGCGCCAGCACCCGAGCGGGTGGTGACAGTGCCGAATACGCGGCCGGTCAGGTCGCCCGTGACGTTGCCAGTGACGTTGCCCGTCACGTTGCCCGTGACGTTACCAGTGACGGTGCCGACGAAGCCGTTCAGCGAGGTTACTGGACCGGAGAAAGTAGTCGAGCCCATGCTCTATCCTTTATGCACAAGTTGCTCGCCAGTCTGTGCACCGTCCGCTGGGCCGGTCTGACGAGCTGGTTTGTCCCAGATCACCTATGGTATAGCACATAGCTTTGGGCCTTGGCTAGTAGCGCCACATCGTCGTTGAAAAGGCCAATGGCGGTGTTGCAGGCCGAGCAAAGCAACGCCCGGACAGCGCCGGTGGCGTGGTCGTGGTCTACGGCGAGGTCCTTAGGCTTGCCCGAGAGGCCGTCCGCCGTTCTTTCAGGTTGGCTACAGATAGCGCACACGCCGCCCTGCTCGCGCAGCATCTCCTGATAGCGGGTGGCGTCAACGCCCGCCGCCTGCCACTTGCGCTGCTTGATGTAGTGAGCGTGGCACAGACTTTTGGCGTACAGAACGCTGTCACAATCGCTGATCACACACTGCTTCGCCGGTTTCTTGCGGTTGCGGTACATGGTGTGACCGTGGCGCAGAAAGCGCTGGTAGTGCATCTTGCACAGGCCCTTGGACTTCACGGGTTCGGAGCAGCCATCCTCAACACACTCGACCGGCTTTTCGCGGACGCGGGTGCGGATGGGCCCGACGGGCGTGATGCCTCGCTTAAACTGCATATAGTGCGTCTGGCAGTAGCCGCGCGCTTTGTGCGGCCGATCACACCCGGCCAGCGTGCAAACGTCGTGTTCTTTGAGCATAAAAAGACCCCCATCGGTTCGTAGGATGTGTATCCTAGTCACCGATGGGGGCTTTTGCAAGTGGCTTTTAAGCCCTTGTTTTACAAGGACTTATACGCCGGGTGTGCCAAAAACACCGCGCGGGTCCGTCCAACCAAACGCGTAGCGCTCGGTTGCCTTGTAGCGCATGCTATCGGTTTCGAAGTCGCCTTCCATGGACTTTTCCAGACCACGGCGGGTTGCGAGCTTCAGACCTTCCGGCGCATCAGTCTGCACCCACCATGCGGTGGCCGAGGTGATACGCGACAGGTTCGCCTGACCTTCTGCCAGCAAATTCATAGACTTAACTGGGTTGATGTCATTGTCGGCGGTGCCTGCACGCAGAACGCTCTTCAGCAGCACTTCGGCTTGGAAGACGTTCGACGGGCCGGTGACGATCTTCTTCGGCGTCAGGCGGATACGCTTGCCGTTGTTGTCAACGGCGTTGCGGATCTGGATCAGCAACTGCTCAAGCGAGGTCTGCGACAGGGCCGCAGCGGTGTTGAGCTGGTTGCTGAAGGTCGCACCGTTAGCCAGCGGGTGATCCGTGGCAACGAGGGACTTGCCGTCGCCGCCGACATACGAACCGTTGAACGCGCGGTTCAGGATGTTGGCACCGAGGGTTTCCTTCGTTTCGATCAGCGACTGCGCGAGGTGACGCGCGTAGGTCTGACCGATACGGATGTGGTCACCGTCTTCCACGAGGACCTTGGTCAGGGCGAAGGCCAGACCGTAGACCTTGTAGACGTAGCGCTGGATGAACAGCACGCCACCCGACTGGTAGGTGACCGGCATGCCATCCGGCAGTTCCGGCGCAGCCCCGAAGCCGTACAGGACGGGCTCTTCGTGGTAGTTCCGGGGAATGCCCTTGAAGGTCTTGAAGACCTGAGCATACTCATCCGCCCGCTGGTCGTAGATGCCGTTGAACTCTTCGTTCAGGATCGGCTCGACAATGGAGCGGAAATCAGTTGAACGCATCGGCGTAGCCATGGTTCAAGCCCTCCTTAGATGGCGGCCACATCAGCGACGAACTGGTGTTCGCTGATCTGGACATTGACGGTGAGGTAGGTATCCGTTGAGGTATCTTCGACAGCGTCGCTGAGACCGACAAGACGGACGGAGGCGTTGGCGGCGGCCGACGAAACGTCGAGAGCAGCGGACGACAACCCGGTCACGGTGTTACCCACGAGCGTGTTGGCGAAGTTGTACTGCTTGCCGATGTCAGCGGTCGTGACGTTGGCGTTCGTCTGCACTTCGTAGACGATTGCCGGGTCCGACGTGACATACGCGGTGATGGTCGTGGCGGCCGTTGAGGCAGTCCACTTGTTGCTCACGCGATAGCGACCGTCGCTGTCGGTGAACTCCACACCCTGAAAGGTGCCAATGAAGGCTTCGCCCGTTGCCGCAGCAACGATAGTGCCTTCAGTCTGGCCACCACCAGTGGAGGGAGCAATGCGAACCGGCTGGTTCTGGAAGATGTTGACCGCGTACCCCGTCGCGATGGTGTAAGCCACCGGGCGGATCGTACCCGAAGGGTGCGATGAAGGACGCAGGCCAAACGGCTGAGCAGTCGTAGTCATAGCCATTTCCTTTGTGAGGTTGAAGGGCCGCCCTCAGTCAAAGATGCCTCGGGCGGGTGCGTAATCGCCGATTTCCCTCATGGCCTCGCTCTCGATCAGCCTGCCACCAGAACGCTCGGCCTGATCGCGCATAAGCTGCGCGGTGTCCTCGAGCTTCTCCTCTTCACGCAACGGTGCGTCGTGGTGAGCTTCCTGCATGTACCTGAGATACAGGGACGTGGGCAGCTTAGCCGCGATCATCTCGTTGACCATTACACAGCCGACGTAATCGCCAGTCTTCTGAACGATCAGGTCCATGCCCGGCACGTCCTCGGCGCGGATCAATTCATAACCCATGCGCGAGCGTGACTGGATGGTGTCGCCTGTGTTGGCCGTCGTGAGCCAGCAGACATGATAACCCGGAATTTCGGGCAAGTTAGGAAGTCGGTCGTTGTACAGTTGCATTCGGAACATTTCGAGCCGTTCGTCCTCAGTGTACGCGCGGTTCTCTGTCGCCAAGCGATCAGTGTGCCCACGGGTGCGACGGCTATCGCCAAGTTCCTTTTTGAGACGATCATCCATACGAGGTTCGGTCATTAGCTCTCTCCTTTTCAGCGAGCTGTTTTTTCACGGTCGTAGGCTTGATACGCCTTGAGCTGAGACGCCCGGCGAACCGGATCGTCCCAAATGCCCGCCTCGATCATAGCAGCCTTACGTTCGGGTGTCACTACCACTTCATTGCGGGTGCGCGCGGGCGTGTGCTCGCGCGTGTTGCCCGTCGGTGGAGCTTTGCGGCGCGGCGTGCGCGCATCGGCCGGCGCATCGTTGACGCGCGCAGCAACGCGGCGCGTCAGCTCGTGCCAGTAGTCCTCAGAGGCCGGGTTCCAGCCCTCTGCCGCCAAGGCGTTGTCGATGGCCTTGGTGACGGCGCTGTCCGGGTCGCGGCCCTGCGGGTTGTACCACTGGTTCGCCTCCATCCACTGCTTGGCGTAGTCCACGACGCGCGGGTCGGCGCGGGGCGCGATCGCCTGCTGCGCCTGACGCTGCGTCTGCTGGTGCTCGTAGGCGAGCTGCTCGGCGCGCCTCTTGGCCTCGTCGCGGATACGCAGGGCCTGCACGGCGTCTGCGCCGTTGCCGGCCTCAATCGCCTGAGCGTGGATGTTTTCGGCCTGCTGCGCGTCGTGCAGGGCCTGCTGGTAGCGCTGCTCGATGGTCTGCGCCTGCTGCGTGTAGGTCTTGCCCTCGATGGCCTGCACGCGGTTGACCAGATCGGCGTTCTGCTGGCGCAGGAACTCGATCTCGCGCTTGGCGTTGTCGCGGGCGCGCTTCTGCAGGTCGCGGCGCTTGCGGCGATCACGGCCGCTCTGCCTGCTCGTGATCTCGTCCTCGCTGTCGTCATCGGACATGGCGAGGCGATCGTCCTCCTCTTCCTCCTCCTCGGCTTCAGCAGGCTCTTCCTCCTGCGCGACTGGGAAGTTCTCGTCCTCAGTCTCGATGATGACGAGTTCCTCGTCCTTCTCTTCGAAAATGTCAGCCATGATCGGCTCCTTTCAGCCTTATGGATTACACGAAAGCCTTCATCGCGAGCGGATCGCCCGTGATTTTGCCGACGAGGTCCAGATCGTTGAAAATGACGAAGATCACCTCTTGATCGTCGTCGATACGCACCGTCCACTTGTCGCCGCCGTATTTGGGGACGCGGACGAAGTCCCCCGGCTCGCACCACGAGCCCTCGGGCCACGGTTGCTGCGTGTTGCGGTTCTTGAAGGCCAAATCGCCGATGGACACCACCTTGGCGACCTGCGTGTTCCAAGTCTCAGTGTCCTTGGTGTCGCCGGTCAGGATGATGCCGCCGGCCGTCTTCTTCTTGGCCAGACGCACTTGGCACAGGACGCGGCTGCCGAAGGGCTGCACGCCCGGATCGACGGCCGGAAAGGCCTCATCGAGGCTGCCATACGCAAATTGTACTTTGTTCAGAACGTAGTCTTGCACGGGTGCTCCTCCGCTCAAGGGGTTAAAGGTCATAGGCCTTGCGTTCGCTCTCCGCCACCGTGTCGATCAACGCGGTCTTGGCAAGCTCAAGGCCTGCGTACATGCCGACCACTTTTCCATACTCGAAAAGGTCTCGGCCTTGAGGCTGCTGCAGCGCATCGCGTGCCAACTCGGCCTGCGATTGCTCCAGTCGCTGCAGCAGGGTCTCAATTCTCATGCAGGCGTCTTCGGCGACGACGGCACCTTGGGCATGTCGCCCATGGCCATCCGTTTGTGCTGCTTGACGCCCTCGCCCCTCTGGGCGACTTCGTTGCTCTTGGGTGTGTCCTTAGCCATTGTGCGGCCTCCTTACGGTTGCGGGTTGATGCCAGTGCCCGTGGACACGTCAAACCTCTCGCCCGAGGCTATTTCCGCTGCGGCGAGCTGCATCGCGGTCTGATTGTCTTGCAGGTTCATGGCCATGCGCGCGTCGAGGTCAGCCTTCTTGCGCTGGTCCTCGCGGTCTTGGCGCATCTGCTCAAGCTGCATGTCGATCTGCGCCTTGGCCGCCTCAAGCTGCATGCGCTGCTGCTCAAGCAGGCCGTCAGCCTGCATCTTCTGGCCCTCAAGCTGGGCACGCTGCTGGTCGCGCTGCAGGTCGGCCTGCATCTTGGCCTGCTCAAGCTGCATGTTGGCCTGCATCTTGGTTTGCTCAAGCTGCATGTTGGCCTGCATCTTCTGGCCCTCGATCTGGGCGCGCTGCTGGCTGTCCTGCTGCTGAAGCTGCATCTTCTGCTGCTCAAGGGCCAGACGCGGGTCCTGCGGCATGCCCGGCTGCTGCAACTGCTGGATCATCTGCTGCACCTGCTGGATGACGGGCGGCAGCGAGGCGAACACCTCCGGCGCTTGCTCCGTGACGCTCAGCGACGCCTCGGCCAGCATGCGGTCGAACGCCTGCCGCGCTTCGGGCGTCTTCAGCTCCTTCATCTTCTCGGTGACATCCTCGCCGGCGACCTCTTCGGCCAGATCAAGCACGGACGACACGTACCACAGGGCGATGTGCTCCTTCAGGTGGTTGAGCATCAGCGGCAGGTAGACCGGCGCGATCAGTGGGCTCATGCCCAGCGCCGGGTTCATCATGTACGCAAGGTGCGTCTTGAGGTGGGCGATGTGGTCCTGCGCCGGGAAGGCCAAGACGGGCCGGCCCAGAGACGCCGACAGGTTCTCGTTGACGGCATTCTGCTCCTTCGGCGTCGTCGGCGGCAGCAAGAGCTTGTCCGGGTTCGGGATCTTCAGCGTGTCGAGGATGCGCTCCTCAACGGCGCGCTGGTCGTAGAGCTGCGGCAGTGCGGCCGCGCGCTGGGCCACGGCCTGCACCTGCGCGAAACGCTGCGCCTCGCTGAAGATGTTGGGGTCGGACACCGGCACCACGTCGAGCGGACCTTCGAAGTCCTCGCGCGTGGCCAGTTGCTCGCCGATCTCCTCCTTGATGTCCTCGTCCTCGAGGTACATCGCGTTGAGACGGTGCAGGATGCCGAGCAGCTTTTGCATGCTGTTGTGCATGCGGGCGTGAATGGCGCTGAACACCACCATGCCCTGCTCAATCTTGGCCAGCGTCGTGCCGACCGGCGCGTTGGCGTTGCCGTCGGCGATGTCCTCCATGCTGGTGCGGATGACCGCCTTGCCGGCATCGACGAGGAAACCGAGCAGGGAGAACAGAACCGGCGACGGCTGGTTGTACGGCAGCGGCATGATCAGCTTGCGGATGTCGTCCGCCGCCAGACCGCCCTCGATCTCCATGACCTGCGTCGGCTGGATCTCGAGGCTCTGGCCGCCCTTGCTGCCGCCCTTGAGCTTCAGCATCGTCTGGCTGTTGCTGATGTGCGCGCTGTCGAGCAGGGCGCGCAGGGCGCCCGTCGACGCGGCCGCCAGACCGCCGACCATGTGCGGCAGGCCGATCGGGTACGCGCCGCGCCACGGCACGAACGGGAACTCAACGAACCACTGCAGCTCTTCCTGCGCCTCGTCCAGCTCGTCCCAGTTGCGGTAGATCGAGAGCACCTTGCTGGTGACCTTGTCCACGCTAATGATATAGGGCAGCGCCTCGCCGTCGTCCTCGATGTCGGCCGTGACGTAGATCTCGTAGACGGTCCGCAGGCCGTCCTCGTTGTAGGACGTTTCCTCGCGGCCTTCGATCTTGTTGTTGGCCTTCTCGGACAAACTGAAGTCGGGCTCGAGGGACACGGGCGTCAGGTCCACGTCGCGGTACATGCCGCGCTTGACACGCTGCGTGTACTCAAGCTGCGTCAGATACTGGACGTGCGTCTTGCGCTGCGCGCTGTAGAAGTTCGTCGCCGAGAACGGCAGGTACATGTCGTCGATGGCGACGAACAGGAACTCCGGCCGGTTGCGCGGCTCGTGCCATGTGACCTTCATGTATTGCGCCCCACCAAGGGGCACCTGCGTGAGCAACTGCTCCAGCTCGGCGCGGAACTCGGGGCTCTGCACCGTGAGCTGCCAGTTCATGAAGTCCGTCTTGCGCTTGGCTTTTTTCAGCTTCTCGACGGTCGGCTCGCCGGGGATGAAGTCTTTGACCGGACCCTGCGGCGGGAACAGCTCCTTGATGGCGCGGGCGGCGAAGTCCACGCACGCCTCGGTCAGCATCGGGTGCACGACCTTGGTCGCGCCGTTGAACTGCGCGCCGCCGGGCGCGTCGTCGCCCAGACCGGTGCGGCGCAGGCCCTCCTCGTATTGCTCGTCGCGTTTCTTGCGCGCCTCGCGGTCCTTGCCGATCAGGTCGAGGTAGTCAGCCGCCATGGAGCTGAGTTCGCTCTCGGGCATGGTCTCGGCGAGGTTGGCGTAGAAGTCTTCGGAGCGCTCGGGCTGGTCGTCGTCGAGCTTGACGATTGCGCCGCCGTCCGGCGTGTCGATGACATCGGGCTCTTCTTCCTCGGGCAGCTCGACCATCTCTGGCAGCTCGTCCATGTCGTCCTCGTCCATCGCTCGCTCCTACATAGCGTACGGGTTGCTGAGCGCCTTGGGAGGCGGCCCGGTCTCGTCTTTTTTGGCTTGTACTGCATCGAGCAGCCGCTTGTCCATCATCAGGCGGAAGGCTTGGGAGACGCTGTCGACATAGTCATCATGCTTGACGCTGCCGGGGCCGGTGTAGCTGCACAACTGCGTCAGCATGGCATCGCACCAGTTGCGCGGCTGGCCGGGGTGCTTGGCGCTCTCGGGCAGCCACACCATCTTGCGCGCGAAGATCGGGCTCACGATGTGCAGGCGGGTCAACTTGTCGGCGCGCCCCGGGTTGTAGGCGTAGGCTTCGATGCCCTCGCGCTCCAGCATCTGGCGCAGGCTGATGCCGCTGCCCTTGTCCTCGATCAGCAGGATGTCCGGCTTGCGCCCCGACGTGGTCGGCTTGCCTGAGCCGAACAGCGGCTTGATCAGCGCCGCATCGTCGTCATCGCCGTATGCCGTATTGAGCTCGCGACGCACACGACGCAGCAGATCGGGGAGGCCGAGGTGCTCCTCCCAGCAGTCCAACAACATCACGTTGTTGCGCTTCTCGTGGTGGAAGACCCCCCAAACCGTGCAGGCCGTCGGGTCGGCATCGCCCGATCGCTTGTCCACCGTCGCCTCCGTGAACGCGGTATCGAGCGACATGACCACCAGATCGAAGCGTGGCAGCGGCTTGTCGTGCGGCCACAGCCTGAACTGCGATCGCTTGATGATAGCGTTTTCTTCTGGATTCAGGAGCTCACCGTAAAGCTCTTGACGGCCGATCGTCGTGCCTTCGTACTGCGACAACTGGTCGAAGAAGACGTCGGGCAGGTTGGCACGGTTGTCGTAGGTTGAGCCGGTGACGATCACGCGGTTCTTCTTCGGCGCGGTCAGCTTGCGCACCAGATCGCGCGGCTTGGGCGTCGTGGTCCACAGCACCTGCGGTTTCTGGCCGAGGCGCAGGCCCATCATCGCCATGTCCCACACGTCGTCGTACTGCCAAGCGGCTAATTCGTCACACCACAGCCGACTATGTTGTGGACCACGGAGCCGCTCTGGCCGCTCGGCAGTGAAGCCCCGGATCGACGACACGCCGCCGGTGACGTTGTACATCTCGATGACGAGGTCGCTCTTGTTGTGCGCCTTGATCAACTCAGGCGGGATGACGGACAGCAGGCCGCTCTCGCCCTCGAAGCAGACAAATCGGATGTCCTGATAGGTGGGTGCTATGACGGCGCTGTCGAAGCCTGACGGGTCAAGATAGACCTGACGCGCCAACCACTCGGCACCTACGCGGGTCTTACCGTATCCGCGTCCGGCCATGAACCCCATCTCCACGAAGCCATCGGGGGCGACAAGCTCGGGGATCTGGTTGGCGCGTGCCGTCTGCGCCCAGTCGCGCTGCCACAGCAGGAATGCGGCCTGCCGGGCGTCCATCTTGGGCGGGATGAATGGCGCGTTCACCAGCCCACAATGGGGGTCATTGGACTGTGTTGCAAGTCCCCGACACCGTGTCAAAGCAGACGATCAGGTCTTGCTCCTCGCGCTCGCAGTAGAACAGCCCGATACCCTCCCCGCTCAGGATCTCCATCGCCCACTTCACCAGTCCGACGAACGCCCAGCTACCGTCAACGGGCTGTCGATCGTCGTCGTTGATGTCGCTCTCCCTGATATGCACCATTGAGGTCACTCGCCGTCTCCCTCATCCATCGGCTGCTGCGGCATTGCCTCCGCGCGGCGCAGCTCGTCCTCTGGCGCAATGGCCATGGACCGCGTGGCGATCGCCAGTGCGTTGATGAGCACCTTGATCTTGGCGTCCCGATCAACGAGGGCGGCGTTCTGGATGTCGTAACGCTGCGCCCAGTCGCTCACCTCTGCGCTCAGCCGCAATATGGCGCGATGCGCCTTATGGAGCTCATACTCAAGATCCTGCTTCTTCATGTCAGTACTCCGATCCGTCTTGGCCGGACAGCCAGTCGCCGTAGGCCTCGGCGGCGCGCTCGGCCACCGCTGCGTCCACCAGTGCGTCAAAGATGTCGGGGCGTATGCCGTAGGGCTCGCCGCCGCCGACGATGTCGGCGCCTAGCACCTCGAGATCATCGACGCCGTCGAACGTGTATTCGGCGACGACATCGGCCGTGCGCTCAACGCCTAGATGACACTCCCACTGCACGGTGATGAGCGAGGTAAGGGTGGGTGTGCGGAACATGCGGTGTCTCCTTGGTGGGTGGGGCGGCGCGGTGGCCGCCCCCGGTTGCTGATCACGCCACCGTGTAAAAGAATGGCGTAAAGGCTTTGCAGTTTTTGGCCAGTGCGTCGGCGCGGGCAGCGGCTTCGCTGTCAAACTGCGCGTCAAGGTGGGCGATGTGCTGGCCATTGTCGGCGCGGTAGGCTTTAACGGTGAAGGTCATGGTCGGTCTCCGGGTTGGTTGGGGCGGCGCGGTGGCCGCCCTCGTTGCGATTAAGCAAAATGAACGTCGATAGCCTGATCGAAAGGAACCGCCTCGCCCGCTTCGCGAGCCTCGTGACGCTCGCGAGCTGCGAAATAACCAACGGCGTCCAGCTCCTGATAGGCGGCCGAACCGTAACCCGGATCGATCTCGACCCAACGATCAGCGTCCAGCGCGCCACCGGCAGCAACGTGAGCTTCGATACGAGCCAGAAGAGCGGCGACTGCGTCTTGAGCTTCGTTGTTCCAACGACGAGCCCAATAACGACCACCTTCCTCCGCATCGTAACGCTCGGCATGATCCAGAAAAGAATGAGCGTGAGCCCAACGACGACCGGCGGCGTCCTCGGCCACTACGTAAAACGAACGACCCACGATAACCGAACCGTCTTCGTCACGACCCAGATCAACCAGATCGTCGCGATAAGAAAAAGAAAGGGCCATCTGTCATCTCCCGTGTGGTGGGGCGCTGCCCCGTTGAGGTCTCATCTATGGGGCCATTCGCCCTATACGTCAACACCCCCACGCGAAATTATTTTTCACCACCCTTGGCCGCACTGAGCAGCGCCTGCGTCAGTTCCGCCATGGTCTCCGGCGAAGCCATCTCGACCTCGTGCTTAATGGCACCACCGTCGGCACCAGTCAGCGCCAACTTGGACGTGTCGCCGTACATCTTGGGGTTCCACTTCGCCAGCAGCTTCAGCCGCGTCTCGACCCGCACGCGGCGCGAGGCTGGGTCCTCCTCGCGATCGTCGGCGATCTCGAGACACTCGTCGGCGATCTCGTGGCCGCCACGCTCGCGCGCGCGCGCGAACCGTCCGAGGAGCTCCGCGTCATCATCCAGCCAGTCATACACCGCGCTCTTCCCCACGCCCTGTTCGCGACAGATTTGCCG
>TARA_R110000868_G_scaffold380675_2_pt1 | contig 12560 bp, 9 predicted proteins | sample TARA_R110000868 | Tara Oceans TARA_R110000868 (sample SAMEA4397489) | marine metagenome | biome: Polar Biome; feature: [SRF] surface water layer (ENVO:00010504); material: water (ENVO:00002006), including particulate matter (ENVO:01000060) such as... | depth 5 m | reverse complement strand
GTTTTGTTTTTCATTGGCAACTAAAAAACTTTGTTTAAAAGTTCCAGTAAAAACACCCTCATCAATGTGATCTACTTTATTAACACTATCTATAATGTCAGTATGGTTTAATGTTTTAATAATAGTATTACTACCACTACTAAGAATTAAATCTCCACTAGGATAAATCTTTTTAGTGGATAAGAAATCTTGAAAATCTAACAGAGAACTATAATGTCCTCCAATTTTATCAACAGTCCCAGTTTTTATATTTATCAAACCATTATTACGAGCAAGAATGTTTCCTTCTACGAGAGTTGTGGAGGCGTTAATAAAAGCATTTTTAGCTGTATTGTCTGTTGGCTGTGCGCTTATAACCAAAGAAGGTTTTTTCAAGCTTATAATGCTATCAAATTTATGAGTAATCCCATGCATTTTTGTTGAGCCTAGTAAAGATGCCTCAACATTAAAATTTGTTTGAGCGTTTGGCTGCACAGAAAGTCCAGAAAATAGCTTACTAGAGCCAGAAGGTGTTCCATTAAATTTAACACTACATAAACAATCACTCATAATTATACCTTCATACCATCCTGTGTTAGTGACCCATCGCTACCAACTTTATATTTCCCAATTGCATCTGATACATACGCCATAATGTCTTGTTTAATCGTAGCAGTTAGATTGTTTATAAACGAAGTTCCGGTTAGGTTAACATTAATATTAGTAGTATCTAGTTTAATTTGGAATTGTGTATTTTGCAAAGAAGTAATATTATTAGAAAGTTGAGTGTTGAAATCTCTAAGTGAAGAACTAAAACTATTTAAAACTTCAGGACTTATACCCATCCCGCCACCACCGCCTCCAACTCCACCTCCATTATTCATGTACCTTACTTGCCCTCCTCTAGACATACCCTGAGTAGGAGCAGCAGAAGATCCATTGTTCATGGATTTTAACATTGCAAGATTATTTCCACTTTGAACAGCAGATCTTTTTACAACAAATTCACCCGGAGTTAGCATGGCAGGAACAGTGTCAGTTCCCCTTGGAACAAACATTCCTTTGTTAGCGTACACCACACCTCCAGAAGCGTAACCAGCAGCAGTTAGTCTTTGTTTTACAGCTTCTAGCTGTGTCTCAGCTGCTTGCATTTGAACATTTGCAGCGTCTACCATTCTTTGAGCAGCATCAGCCTCAAGTTGGGCTGTTTCTGGTAGAGTTTTAGCTAAAGAAATTATCTCACTATTTACTGCGTTTTCCTCACTTGTAGTTCCAGCTACAATACCAGCTGAACCCGACATTCCAAAACGAGATAAAGCACCTGATGCAGCACCTTCAAGAACTCCACCTTGACCGCCAATTGATTGACCAAATACTTGATTAACGCCTTGAGATTGCATATTCTGTAAATTAGAAACAGCTCCAGCCATACCAGCTTGACCAAACGATTGCATTAATCCTTGATCACCAATAGCAGCTGCGGCAGTAGCACCAACAGTTGCACGGCTATCAAAGAATGCTTCAAAGTCACCACCCATTAAAGCTTCTAATCCTTTTTTCTCTTCAGAATTTTTAGCTTTAATTATTTGAAGTTCTTGTTGTTTTGCAGAAATTAATGCACGAGTAAGATCTGCTTGTTCTTTTATTGCTGCGTTTAAGCGATCTTGTTCACCTTGTAACGCAGTGCCTTCTTTCGCCCCGATTGAACCTCCACCCGCGACATTCAATCTTGTCTTCTGTATTGAATTAGCTCTATCTTTTAATTCTTGATTTCTAAAACGTATTTCACCAGCGCTGCCAGTGTCAAGATTTCTTAATCCAAGATTTCCAGTACTTGCGTTAGATTGAGCTATTAATGATTGTTCACGTTGTTTAGACGTAACAGCTGGACCACCAGCTTTAGAAATAATTTCAGCAGCTTCTAGCTGTACAGCAATAACTTTTGATTGAGACTCAGCTAATTGATTTTCTAAATCTATTCTTTTCTTTAATATACTAGCCATCTTGTTTTGAATTTCAGCAGACTTCTTCATCGCGTCTGTAAATTCTTTTAGTGACTCATCTCCAAACTGATCAACAAGTTTTTGTAGCGGACTAAAATCACCTCTTTGTAGTGAATCTATATCACCTTGCTCTAAATCAGCATCTTGTATTAAACTTTGTAAGTTACCAATTTGATCATCAGACATGACACCTTTCATGTCTTTTGCAATTTGTCCTGCAAAAGCTGACTTTAATTCTTGTGGATTAAGTGGACCATTTGTTTTGGGATCAAATTGTTTTTTCAAATTTGCTATAACAGCAGGAACAGATTTTTGTGCTGCGTTTATACCTTTAGTAGATTCTCTAAATTTATTAACTTGGCTATCACTAGCACCAAGATCTCTTAATGCTTGAGATCCTGTGTCAACAGCTTTGGAAAAAACATTTGGATCTAAAGCTGCACCAGCAGCAGTTAGTCCACCCTCTAAAGTAGCAAGAGCATTATCTATGCTATTATTAGCAGCAAGGTCTGTAAAATTACCTAAACTATTTAAAGCAAGTATAGAAGCATTAGCAGCAGCATTTACATTAGTTAATCCAAGGTTTAATAATGCAAATTGTTTTCTAGCTCTTTCTACATCTTTTTCTATACTTTCAAAAACATCTTGTAAGCTAACGCCTGCTCTATCAAATGATGCCCTTATTGCTGGATCTAGACTAGCAAAAAATCCTGCAAAATCACCACCACTAGCAGCTTGCGCCCGTGCTTGAGATTGAACAGCAGGCATTGCTATCTTAGTTACTTGTATGTCTCTTCCTTCTTGAGCTTTTCTTTCTTCTCTTTTGACTTGTGCTGTAGTTTTTTCAAATCCAAACATCTGTCTTAATTGCCCAGCACCGCTAAGGTTCGCCGAACTTGCCTCTGATTCCTTTACCGCTTCTTTACCTCGTTTATTCGCTTCTCCAGCAGACTGAGCAGCTTTTGCGGCTGGTTCCAGAAATTCCGATAAAGAAATATTACCTTTTTTATATTCTTGAGCTGATTCAGCAGCTTCTTTATTAGCTTTGGCTAATACTTTTGCGGTAGAAGCAGCTTGCGCCTGAGCAGCAGCTTGTGATCTAACAATTTCCGTACTTGGTGCTAATAATGTTCCAAGGAATACACCGAGACTAGCGCCAATAGCTACGCCAATTGGACCAAACATTAAACCCGCAGCAGCACCACCAACAGCACCGGCAAGGACCGTACCCATTTGATCAAATCCTGCACCTTCTACAGCAGCTGCCTCTGCCCCTGAAACATTGCCATCTTCTATAGAGTTTGTTAATCTTTCAGTAGCTCCAGATAATTTTTTAAATAATTCAAATGCCGCATACACAGCGCCAGCAGCAGTAGCGGCTATACCAAACGCTTGTGCAAGCTTAGTCGCGCCAACTGTAAGAACTCCCACTCCTTCACCTAGCTTATTTGCCATTTCGGGTGTAAATCCTCCCATTCTCAACCCTTTACCTACCATGCCTTCGCTATTACCCATCTTTAATAATTTATTTGTAGTTCCACGCCTAGCCATATCTCCAGCTTTGAGTCTTGTCTCCTTGCCAAACAGTCCCAATATACTACTAGCACCAGCTTGCGATGCAAGCATTTCAAGTGCTGCAATTGTTGCGAATATCTGCGTTCCAAACGATAATAAAGTATTAGTATTTTTTTGAAAAGCAGTGCTATTCTCATCAATAGCTGGTATCATAGCTTGTACAGCACCTAAAGCTAAAGTGAAACCTAGACCAGCGCTAAAACCTCCTTCTGCTTTCCCTCCACTAGCAAATTTTTGAACTGATCCAACTGGTCCACCCCTAGCGTATTTATTAACTTTACTAAGGTTTCCATAACCAAAAGATTGAGCAGATTTTTTATTTACAACAAATTCACCGGGAGTAAGAAGTGCTGGAACGGTATCTGTGCCAGCACCAACACCTCCACCTTTATTCATCTTGGCGTATATAATAGATGTGTTAGCATCACCAGTGCCTCCACCTTTTCTCCACTTAGCTTCAGCTCTTGGGTTGCTAATACGTAACATTTTTTGCTGCTTCTTACTCAACGTAGGAAAATCAGGATAAGCATCAGTTCCAGCTCCAGCGCCAATTCTTCTTCTAATCATCCTTTCAAACATAACACCAGATATAGAACCTTGTGCAGACCTTGATATTTCTGGATTGTTAGTAACATCCTTATAATTTACTGATTGTTTGTTAATGCCTTGAAGATTTTGTTTTACTTTTTCTCCAGCACCATATTTATTAATACTAGATAAGTTTGAAGCACCAAAAGCTTGTACAGCGCTTTTACGAATTACAAACTCTCCCGGTGAAAGCATTGCTGGAACTGTGTCTGAATTTCCACTACCGGGAACTGAACCACCCCTGTTAAAACCTAGTGCGCTCCTAGCACCTCCAAGCGCTCCACCAAGACCTTTAGCGAGTTTTATAGTAGCAAAAGCTGCAATTAATGGAATTAATGGTTTAATGGCGTCAGCAACTTTTAAGAATGCGCTAGCAATATTTAAAGCGCTATTAGCCATAATTTGGAAAGATCTAGTTCCAGTTATTTCTCTTATTAAAGCAACAAACTGTTCTTTAGTTCTAGCAATCCTAACAGCTAAAGCTTGTTGTGCTGTAGCGGCATCTTTAGTCAATGAATCACTTCCAGCCATAGCTGTGTTAAGAGCAGATTGAGCTACGCTAAACTCCTGAATTAATGGAATGACTTTACCAATTTGTCTAAAGCCACCAAGTTCTTCAGCAATACGAATAAAGCCTAAATCACCTTGTTCAAGACCAGAAAGTGCTTGACTCAATCTTTTAATTGCCTCAAATGGTCCAACAAATTTACCATTTAAATCTACAAGCTCAACACCAAATTCTTTCAAAAAGTTTATAGTTCTTGGTCTTTGTATTCTAGTAAATATAGTACGTAAACCAGTAGCAATACTTTCGGCAGACTCTCGCGTAGTAGCTCTAACGCTAGTAAATAACGCAATGAGTTCATTAAGATCACCACCAGCTGCTCTAAAGACACCACCAGTACGGCGAATAACAGCGATTAAATCGCCAGCTTCAACAGCAAACTTACCAGCAACAGCATTAATAGCACCGAGTTGTTGCTCAAGAGCAGCAGCTCCTTGTCTAAACTGATTGAAGATAGCAACAGCACCTTCAGCTGTTTGAGTGATATTATCAAACGTAGGAGCGAGAGTAGAACGAGCTAAAGCATCAAGTGCAACTTTAGTTTCGTTAGCACTAAGTCCAGCCTGAGAAAGTATTCTACTAACACTAATTAAAGATGTGGAGGATGCACCAAAAGCTGTAGAAAGACGAGTGATTTCAGAAGTTAAACCTTTCAACTGTTGAACAGTACGTCCAGTTACCTGTACGACTTTGATCAACTCTCTCTCAAAATCAATCGCTTCTTTAATAGCACTAGAAAGCGTATTTGTAAATAAACTAACAGCCCTAGTGGCAATAGCCAACCCAGCATACCTTCTAATGGAGGTTTGCAATGTTTTACCAAGACCAGTAGCAGCTGTAGTTGCTTGCTTAGTTGCCTTAGTTATATTGTTTATTTGTTGCTGAGTTTGTTTGCCACCCTGAACATTGAGGTTCAGACTAACACCTTGAAGTTGTTTTTGTATCTGGTTAACAACTTGTCTAGTATTTGTTGGTGCTTGTAATTGTACTTGTGCTGTTAATACAAATTTAGACATAGTATCTTTCTAAGTTTGCTGCACACTATCCAATAACTATCCGTCCACTGTTGATTCTTTAGTTTTAGTGCTACGAGTTTTTTTAATAGGTTCGTCTATATAGTCTACAGTAGTAATATATCTACCATTTTCATCTAGTAGATAGCCGTCAATATCTACCCTCTCTCCATCTTTATTAAGAAAATGACCAATATCATTGATGAGTCTACCCTCTAAATCTACCGTCTCTCCTTTATCATTTACTAAAGCGCCGTCATCATTAGTAAAGTGATGCTTATTAAGGAATTTGTTTTCTGGTAAAGATTTCTCGAAATCACCATCTAAAGAGTACATCATTTCAGCCATTGCAGACGCTGCTGCAAATGCTATATCATCATCAGCTCTTTCATCATATTCTTCTATTGTTTTATACACTTTTTCTCCACTTTCATCATAAGTGCAGCAAGCTACTAAATAATCAAACCTAGCGTTATCAGACAGAGATTCAGCAGTATTACCCTCTAAAGAAAGTCTTTCAGTAATAAGATCTCTAAGTTTTAATCTTTTTTCTCTAATTTCTATAGCAACTCCTTTACCCTCAGAAGCTCTAATTCTAGCTGTTTTACCACTACCAAAAGCTAACTCCTTTTCTAAATCTGCTATTTTCTGTTGAAGATCTTCTTCTTCTTTGTCTTTTGCCTTTGTCCAAATGCCACGCTTTTCCATAAAAGATTTTAGCTCTTTCTTAGTCATAATTCCATCTTCTATGCATTCAGTCCAAACTTTAGCAGCAATTCGTCCCGCCTTACTACTAACTGAACCGCTAGGTCTCTTCACTGTAATCTTAATATTTTTACCATCTATTTCTACATCTACAACTTTTTGTTTTAATAGTCCCATTTTAATCCTCCTTATTAGATTTTATCACTGGAATTGTAAGAGAATATCTTAGCCACTCAACATCATATTGAGATAATTCAGCGTCAATATTCCTAGCTTGATTGTTACCTTTATCTAGTATTTCAGATCTTACCTTTTGATAAAGATTTTCCATAATCACTTTATCTTTCTCTGAAACACTATCATTATTCCATAAAAAACTAAAGTTTTCTTCTATACTGCTCAAAGCTCCAATCATAGTAGTTTGAATTTTCTTTTTCAGTACTTTAGAAAGTCTTTGTCTAGAATCTTCTTTAAGTTTTTTATCTCTAGCTATTTTATAATTATTACTAGATTGTTGTGTTTTTTGAAAATCATCCATTTTTATTCTTTGTCCTTTCCATCGCTTTTTTAGTAGCTTCCATTTTTAAATCCTGTTGTACATCGGGCAGATTGTAATGTTCTATTGCAACACCTTTATCAACCTTAGAAAGAGCCTTAGATCTGGATTTTCTCCTCAAGACTGCTTCAGGGTCATTAAATTTTTCTATACTTTCTATTTGTTCCTGATCGTTTTTACCCATTAAAAATATTTGTGACTTATCTGAGTTTTTGCCTAGTTTTTTATCAATGTCTTCTTTATTTTTTTCTTCTTCTCTTTTCCTTGATTGTGCTATAAACCAACCATCTAATAAATCATCGTCTTCTATTACAAAATTAGGAGGACACTCCATAGATTCATGAATGCTGTCGTAAGTTTGAGACCACATAACCAAATGCTTTTGAGCTATTGTGATTTCATTATTATAAAATAATTTAATATTAGTTTTTTTACACGTATTCCAAAGTGAAGACCAAGGATCTGTTCGGGCTAATTCTCTAACTGCTACGTCTGGCATAGTAGCAGCTTGCCACATTCCCATAGCTTGTTCAAGAATAAGACCGTCAAAATTGTAAGGTAAGCCATTTTGGTAAGTGCATTTTCTAACAATCCAAGATACCTTTTCAGTCTGCGCTAAACCCTCACAACTATTTTCATAATAAGAGTTTTTCTTCATCATTAACTTTTGTAATTCTGATTCTGCTTTCCTTAAATATAATCTAATTTTATTATATTTCTTTTTTTCATGACGGTTGTTATACATCTCTAACTTAAACTTTTCTACGTCTTTAGTAAAAAATTTAATATTACCCTCTTCCTTTCCAGACCATATATTTTTTTCTATCAACCATTCCAAAATTTGATCATGTGTTTTGAAACCATCTGAAATTGCTTGTTCATAGGCTTTTTCATAAATATAACATGATTGAATATGTTCATCAATAGTAGGTGAGTTAACTACTATGTCATCTTTCAAAAAAACCTTACCAGATCTGATCTTATAAATAAAAAACTCCCGCTCATGGTGCTTCATTACAAAACCTCACTTACGGGAGTTCATAGAGTTGTTTCCTTTATAATCCTGAATTTATATTAATTCAGTTATTCGTTCTCAACGTCAAGTAAGCCAAGGTTGAGATTAAGATCAAACGTAAAGGTATATGTTCTGACTAAGGTTGAACCACTCAAAGCCTGAGTTTTATTAGTTCTAACTTGACTAGGATTACCGCTACTAATGACCTGATTAAAATGCTCGCAAAGATTAAACATTACTTCTGAGCCGTCTGCTCCACTAATGTCACCACTTGCCATGTTGCCACCAAAAGCAACTCCACCAGCAACTAAAACGTGAGCTAGCTGGTCTCCAGAAGCAGCTGATTGAAACAAACCGCTAGGTGCTGTAAAAAGATCTATTTTTCTACCCATTGTAAAAATCTCCTATATTTATTATGTTTAAGTTAAGTTGAGCTTGCTGTGAAACTATTGTAAGCAACACAATTATATGTAACTGTAGCATTGCCTCCACCGGCATCGCCTCCACCAAATTGAACTCCAGTAACCCTTGCGTCTGGTATACTAAAGATATGAGTCTTTGTACCCGCAGTTGCGGTAACGGTGTAAGTTTCTTCTAATGTTACGTCTGCGTTATTAGCCTGAGTAAAGCTGTAGGCTTGAACTGAAGTGTCGTTGGCGTTGTATACAAATTCAGCAGTTGCTTCTACGGGGAAGCTAGCTGCTCTAAAGTATGGGTTCTTACTCCCTAAATTCAGTAAATCTTCTCTACCAAAGTCGATAGAATATGTAACACTTTGAAACGCATTTCCTGCGGGTGCTGAATTAACAATAACATCTTTTCTCTGAACAACTGGGCCATCTGTATCAACAGCCATAGAATGAGTAATCGGAGTAGACCAATCAATTGCATTGCCAACTAAGGTAATGGACTCTGTAGATGGTCCCTCAAGATTAAAATTAACTGAATAGTTACTTAAATAAAGTCCAGTACATTTTACAGAAGCTGTAGCTGAACCAGCAACACCAATTGCACCACCAGCAGCAGGTTGAAAACTATCATCATATACGCTGATTTCAGCATCTTGACGGGAAGCAGCAATTGTAGCCAGAGAAGCACCAAACATAGAATACATGTTACCAGTATTACCATCTAGCACTCTTTCAATTGAAATTTCTACATCTGGAATTCCTTCAAGATTTTCATAAATCTCGATCTGTCCTAGCTGGAACACCTGATCAAAGGCAAAATTAGTATTAAGTCCGACTGATTGAACACCAGTTAATACATTACCAGCTAATTTTGCAGATTGACAGGCATAGAATATTCTATTACTAGCCATGTTCGTTTACTCCTATCATAATATAAAGGAAACTCTAATTACATATACACAAAAAAGCTAGATATTCGTATTTATAGTCTCTAAAGTAGACCTAACTATACCAGCATAAAATCGAGAATTTACCAACTCCATACCTTGAACCACAGAGTTCGTAAACATAGCATCTTTGCCAGAATCATGGTTGTCTACTATGTCTGGATATCTTAAAGCTCCAGATACAGGTACGCCCCTATAATCTAAGGGGAAAACGCCACTTTCGGCTAAGGTGTCATTATCAAATAGTTTAAAAACTTTATCATTTTGAAATGATACAATGTCCACTAACTTATTTCTAGTCATTTCATCTTCCGCTATACAATGAAATAAAACATCCGTTCGGACATACTGACCGCCTCCCAGTTGATACCCTCGAAAAGTCCTACGTGGGACTACCTCGATAGCTATGGCGGGAAGTTGAACTTTTAACTCAGAAGGTAGTGTAAAATCACTACTACTGGAACTACCCAAGTCTAAAGATCTGTACTGTATTTCTCTAAGCCAAGGTAATGAGTTAGCATATATAACGTTAATATACTTGTAACTATGCTCTACTTGAACTTTACTGGTTGTTGGTATAGCATTATCAAAAACGACTCTACCGTTGAAATAATCTATATAATGAGCGTAAGTACCTTCACCACTAGTGGCGTAAAAAGTGTCATCTACGTATACTCCAGACACTCCGGGGTGGGCGTGGTCTGTACCTATAATTGGAGCTGTCATTCCAGATGGCTCAATTCCACTTTGCCAAACCCAGTTTTTTCTAAAACTTTCCCAAGCTCTGCCGGATGAAAAACTTTGACTTTTTGATAAGCTAAGTTTACTATAGTCTTGACCACCACTAGAAGTTTCACCTTTTGTGGTATTAAAATAATTACCTTTTTCTAGTAAACCCCAATCAAAGAACTCAATTAGATTGTCTTGTAATTCATTATTTAATGTAGTTTCAAATACTGTGTTAAAACCTTTTAGATAGCTCACTTTAATGTATCCTCTAGTGTCTTAGTAAGAAATTTGTCTGTTTCATAAGTAAGTATTGATCTAGTTATAAAGTTATCGTCTAAAGTTCCAGAAAATTCTGGTGGAACTCTAAAAGATCCACCTAGTTCCATAGTTCCTAGTCCAGTTCTACCGAGACCACTTTCTGGCGAATAATCATATCCTACTACTATAAATTTATCTCCAAGCGTTAACAACCATTGTAGCCAATGTAAATCACCTCCTGAATACACAGTGTGACCTGCGGGTAGTGTTAATAAATTAGCAAAAGTTGATGGCTGTATATATATCCACAATCCACCCGTTAATTTATGATTAAATTTAACCATGCTAACTCTTACCGAAGAAGCAACAGAATTAACTATTGCTTCAACAGCAGTCTGAGGATAAGTTACACCCAAAGCTCCTTGTAAGTAACCACCCCTAAGTTCTATCATCTCATAACTATTGTTAATTTGTGTTGAAACAAAATTTTTAATTTTGTTTTCTATTGTGGATTTTCCTTTTTCTAGTTTTTGATTTAACTCATCAGCTATAGCTTTAAAAATATCTCCTTGAATTTTTCTATAGCTATCTAGTAATTGTAGTGTAATCATTATGAACGTTTCCACATAATGGCAAAATAACGGTCTTGTTTAAGTCCCAGAGGTATATGCTCACCACTTCTAACAAATCTTTGTTCTTTTATATCTTTAATACCTGCATGTACAATTAATTCTTTAGCTCTTAGCACATTGGCAAGGTCTGTCATTAATCCTATAGTTTGAATTGATCCATTTGGAATTTGTATAGCATCGGTAATGCCCGTCCATTGTTTTTTGTCCCAATACACTTTTAATTTTATATCAGTTAATACTTCTGTCTCTACAATAGTGACAGTGCCTCTATCTCTGTCTCCACCATTCCTTCTGTGATCATTGATAGTGTTTACATTAGGTAAATTATTATTTGGATTATATACTATTTTTTCTCTTTTTTCTATAGAAACTAACTGACATGTAACACCAAAAATGTTAAATGTAGAGTCTATAACTTCAAAGTATTTATCAAAAACAGATTGTGGTACATTAATCGCCATAAATCACCATACAGTTAGTGCCGCTCTTTTCCACATATATCCAGAGGGTGCAGAGCCGCTAGGTACAAAAGCATAAATATAATTTGAATCAAAAACAAGATCACCAGAGTTTCCGGGTGTGAAGGAACTAGTAGCTGGAGTCTTATTAAATGGAATTGTCTGAACTTGTATCTGACCAGACATTGCAGCGTGGTTCTGACAATTATACCACAAAACACTTGGTGAATTCTGAGGTACAGTAAATCTTAGTTTTCCAACTCTAATACCATTATTGTAAACACCACTATCTTCAGTAAGTGCTACACCAGACACACCTTCATAGTCGCCAGCTTTAGGTTCTGTGGTAATGAAAAATGTGTGCGTTCCTACGTTTAAATTAAAATCATAAGTCATGCCTCTATATAATTTAAGAGCAGGATCATCTTCATTTTGAAAACCCATTCCATTAAAACGATAGTATGAAGAACTAGGAGCAGTAACATTAAAGGTATTAATAACTGGAAGACCACCACTTCCTAAAATTTCTATGCCTTGCATAGTGCCGCTAGAAGAAACATTTCCACTAACAGCTACTGCACCTGTAACATCTATGTTTGAAGAGTTGACATTTGTAGTATTTAATGTTGAGTTAGTATTATCGAATGCGAATGAAGAACTTGTAGCAACAGCCATTGAGCCACTATGAGCCACACTTGTTACAAACGGAACTCCACTAATAATAGGTGTAATATTAGAGCCTTTTACGTCAGGACCAGCAAGCTTGTGTTTGCCAAGTGCTACGAGTATAGAACCATTACTAGCGTGTGAACGAATAACAGAACCAATTGGCACTTCAAAGTTTGGTGGAGCTGGCATGTGTTGTCCAGATGTTGTAACTAAAGCGCCAGAATTTGAAGCTGAAAGAAAAAGTTCATCAGCAATATTAAAGTTTGAAGTATCTAAATTTCTTACTATACCAAAAGTATTAATATATCCAAAAGTATTATTTGAAATATCATGAGCCGTCAACCCAATAACGTTTGAAAGAGATTCACCACTAGCTATGGCTTCATCTACTTCGGGAGCAGCATTACCATGAGATCCTATTACTCTAACAGCATTACCTCTAGATATGGTGAAACCAG
>TARA_R110000868_G_scaffold7624_9_pt1 | contig 12562 bp, 15 predicted proteins | sample TARA_R110000868 | Tara Oceans TARA_R110000868 (sample SAMEA4397489) | marine metagenome | biome: Polar Biome; feature: [SRF] surface water layer (ENVO:00010504); material: water (ENVO:00002006), including particulate matter (ENVO:01000060) such as... | depth 5 m | reverse complement strand
CTCGCCCAAGCCGGCAATCAGACGGCAGCGAATGCGTTGAGGAACCAGGTAATCAATGGGATCGCAACGATATCGATCAGCACCGCGCCACAGAGCGGAACAATGATAAAGGCCTTGTAGGAGAACACCTTGTAGTGCTCGCACACCGCGCCCATATTCGCCACCGCATTGGGCGTCGCACCGAGGCCATGGCCCATGAAGCCCGCACACAAAACCGCCGCATCATAGTTGCTGCCCAGCAGGCGAAACAGCACAAACACCGTCAGCAAAACCATCACCACAACCTGCACAACCAATATGCCAAGCAGTGGCAAACCGAGTTGTTCCAGCTCCCAGAACTTCAGACTCATCATCGCCATGGTCAGGAAAATCCCTAAACAGACATCACCAATGGTGCTGATGGCAGTATCAGGAATCTCGATGACTTGAGCACGGTCATTGAGGTTGCGCAACAGAACCGCAACAAACATGGCACCGACGTAGCTGGGAAGCACAACACCAAGGTGATCCTTCAAGGCGTCACCCAGCCAGAACCCCAGCACCATGATGACTAGGATGCACGCCAATAAACGCAACAATGTTGCTGCATCAAGAGCCTGAGCCGGCGCCTGTGCCCCCGTATTCAGCGTGCCTAATGAGCCGACCTGCTCTGCCACTACCGCCAGTTTTTTGCGCTCGATCAACCAGCGCGCTACTGGTGTCCCAAGCAGACCGCCCGCGACCATGCCGAAGGTTGCAGCAGCAAGCGCGGCGGTTGTTGCGCCCTGAGCACCAAGGCTTTCAGCAACCGGCCCAAATGCGGCGGCGGCGCCAAAGCCGCCCTCAAGGGAAACAGCACCGGCCATCAAACCTAGCAACGGGTCGATACCCAAAAGGCTAGCGACGCCTACACCCAAAGCATTTTGCAGCAGCGCCAGGAACCAACATGCACCTAGATAAACAAATAGGATCTTACCGCCCTGACGCAGCAGCCCAAGGCTTCCCCCCAGCCCTACCGTGGTAAAGAACGCCACCATCAAAGGGGTTTGCAAGGCCGTATCAAATTTCAGACTCAGTAACTGTTGGTCACGTAGAAGCCATACCAGCAAGGCAAATCCAAAGCCGCCGATAACGGGAGCAGGCACACAGAGCTGGGTTAACCAGTGACTGCGTTTTTTCAGGAAGGCGCCCGCCCCAAGCAACAGCAAAGCCAGGGCGGTGGTCGTCAATGCATCCAGTTCAAGCGTCAACATGGCAGAGTTCTCTCTTGTTATTGTTGATCAGTTTCTGATCCGACAGGTGTATTCGAATAACCTCAATCGACCATGCTGGCCAAAAGCCGCGCACCAATACGCGCAGTGCGATTGTCTTGATCAAGGCTTGGGTTGAGTTCGGCAATATCAGCTAGGCGAAGCTTGCCGCTGGCTTTGGCCAGCCGAACCAAGTGTTCGACCAGCATGACGTCGACGCCGTGAGCCGATGGCGCACTCACACCCGGAGCCTGCCCGGCGGGCAGTACGTCCAGGCAGACCGTCATATAGAGGTGATCAATGCTGCTCAGGAACTCTTCAAGGAATGATTCGATGCCCGGCAAATTCCAGCTTTGCATTTGCCTATCAAGCAGATAACGCACGTTCAAGCGTTCCGCCTGCTCGAACAGTGACTGGGTGTTGTTGTGCTGACTGATACCTAAGCAGCAATACGCAAATTCAATATCCGCCGCTTGGCAATACTCAGCGATCTGTAAAAACGGTGTCCCAGAACTGCTTCGTTCAGCGAAGCGCAAATCAAAATGCGCATCAAAATTCAAAATGCCAATTCTTGGCCGCGCCTCTTGAGCACAGAGAAAATCTGCCAACCCGGTGAAACTGGCCAGGGCAATCTCATGACCGCCGCCCAAGCCCAGAGGCAAGTGTCCCTGGCTAAGCATCTCGGTCATTCTTTGCGCATAACGCTGTTGCGCAGACTCCAGATCCGCACCTTCACAGCTCACATCACCCGCGTCATAAACAGCGCTAGAACCGTGCCAAGCGAGGCTGGACAACGCTTTGCGTAAGGCTGGCGGCCCCTGACGCGCACCCGTGCGACCCTGATTGCGCTTAACGCCTTCATCGCTGGCCAAGCCAATTAGGGCCACACCAGCGGATTGATCTGGCGCATAGGGCTGTACCCACTGGTGCCAACGCAACGCACTCTGCCCTTCGCCAGCATCAGTGCGGCCTCTCCATACCTGCATATCTGGGGTGATGGTCATGTATTGCTCTCTTAATATTCAGTCAAGGCGGGCGCTAACCCTTAAGGCCGCATCCTGGGTCCAACGGATCAGGCGATCACTGCGTTGTTCTGCCCGAAAAGCCGGTGCCATCAAACTGATCACACCGTGAAGTCGTCCCCGGCTATCAAACAGAGGAGCGCTGACGCCCCAGACGCCCTCATCAATTTCGCCATTTGAAACGGCATAGCCGGCCTGCCTGATCTCAGCAAAATTGAGCAGGTAATTTTCCAGTGCTGGCGCTTCAATGCCTTTCTCGGTCAATACCGCCAAACTCTGCGCCTGCTCCATAAAGGCCAACAATGCGCGAGCAGAAGCACCAATCAACAAGGGCTGAGCCAGGCCTTTCTGATAACAGCAGCGCAGGGGTTGCTGGCTATCAACCAACTCCACACATATCGCCTGGCCATTGCTGGGCACCATCAGGGCAACGCTTTCCTGGCTCAACTCGGCCAAGCGCTTAAGCTCGGGCTTAGCCAATGTCACCAGCACCGCGTCACGATCGAACTTCTTGGCCAACTGCATGCACGCCGGGCCAGGCAAATAGCGGCCTTGACCGTTGTCTTCGGCCAAGCCCCAACGCAGCAGGGTTTTCAAATGGCGATAAGTGCTGCTCAAGGGCTGCCCCAGACTTTCCGATAGTGCCTTGGCCGAGATGACCTCGTCGGCCTGACCCAAGGCGACCAATATCTGCAGCAAGCGATCAGTTGGCGTGTTGTAGTTCATAGGTGCTCCTTGATATTCATGGTGCGCGAACTTTCTCACTTAATGAAATCCAAGTCCCACTGAGTGAGAATAAGGAAATAATTAGGCGACCAAAGGCTCACCCGCCCCGGCCCAGGGCAGAAACACAGCTCAGCCGAAAATATCTGGCACCCACCGACTCATCCGTACATAAGCGCTGCGGACAGTTACAATGGCGGCCCTTTGTTTTTTGATGACTGCTTTTTATGACCGAGCCTGTTCGCCTGTCCAAACGCCTGATTGAAGTGATCGGCTGTTCGCGCCGCGAGGCCGAGCTGTATATCGAGGGTGGCTGGGTCACGGTGGACGGTGTGGTCGTCGAAGAGCCGCAATCCAAAGTCAGCGAGCAACGCGTCGAACTGCTCGCCGATGCAGTACTGACGCCCAGCGAGCCGGTCACCCTGCTGCTCAACGTACCCGCCGGGCACTACCCGGATCGCGCCATCGAGAGCATCGGCCCAGCTAACCATTGGACGGACGACGCTAGCGGTATCCGCCCGCTGAAAAGCCATTTCGCCCGCCTCAATAGCTGCGCGCCGCTGCAAGTCGGCGCCGACGGCCTGCATGTATTGACCCAAGACTGGCGCATCGAGCGCAAGCTCAAGGAAGACCTCAACAAACTCGAGCAGGAGTATGTGGTTGAGGTCGTCGGCACCTTAAGCGCCAGCCAGCTCAAGCGCTTGGCTCATGGCCTGACCTTCAATGGCGTGGCGTTGCCGCCGTGCAAGGTCAGCTGGCAGAACGAGACCCGCCTGCGCTTCGCCTTGAAAAATCCGCTGCCCGGGCAGCTGGTTTTCATGTGCAACAGCGTCGACCTCAAGGTACTGGGCATGAAGCGCATCCGTATGGGTGGCGTATCGATGGCCAAAGTACAGCCAGGGCAATGGCGCTACCTGGCTGGCAAAGAACGTTTCTAATTTTTTAGCTGATGCGTTTTGTGCATCAGCCCTTTTCAGGACCACCCCATGCTTAATAACGACGTACTGCGCAGCCTGCGCTACACCCTCGACATCAGCGATGCGCAGATGGTCGAAATCATCCAGCTGAGCGGCAAAAAAATCACCGTCGCTGAACTCAGCCCACTGCTGAAAAAAGATGATGAAGAGGGTTTTACCGCTTGCGACGATGAGCTGATGGCGCACTTCCTCGACGGCCTGGTGTACTTCAAGCGGGGCAAGGATGACAGCCGTCCAGGCCAACCTTTCGAGCTGCCAATCACCAACAACATCGTGCTGAAAAAATTGCGCGTGGCGTTCGAGTTGAAAGAAGACGACATGCACGCAGTCATGACCAGCGTCGACTGCCCGGTGTCTAAACCGGAGATGAGTGCACTGTTTCGCAAGTTCGGTCACAGCAACTACCGCACTTGCGGTGATCAATTCCTGCGTAACTTCCTAAAGGGCCTGACCCTGCGCGAACGCGGCGAATAATTCAGTCTTTTGTCATGCGCCCTGCATGGCAGCGTATTTCCAAGGGCAATAGTGCCTGCCGCTCGGCAGGCGCGCGATTAGGCTGGTGGCACTCATCCCCTGAGGATTTGCCATGCACCCCTACTTTGATCTGCAAGGCCGCACCGCTCTGGTTACCGGCGGCACCCGTGGCATCGGCAAGATGATCGCCAAAGCCTTTGTTGAAGCGGGCGCAACCGTTTACGTGTGCGCCCGTGACGGCGAAGCCTGCGCGCAAGCCGCCGCCGAACTGTCAGCCTTCGGCACCTGTCACGGTCTTGCCGCTAATTTGGCCAGCGAAGAAGGCGTGCAGATATTGGCTGCCGATTTGAGCAGCCGTATCAGCCAACTCGATATTTTGGTCAACAACGCTGGCACCACGTGGGGCGCACCCCTGGAGAGCTACCCAGCCAGAGGCTGGGAAAAGGTCATGCAACTCAACGTCACGTCGGTATTCAGCTGCATCCAGCAACTACTGCCACTGCTGCGCAAGGCTGGTAGCACCATCAACCCGTCGCGGGTGATCAACATAGGCTCAGTCGCAGGCATGACCTCGCATGGCGAAAACGCTTACGCCTACGGCCCGAGCAAAGCGGCGCTGCATCAACTGTCGCGCATGCTCGCCCGCGAACTGGTGCGCGACCACATCAACGTTAACGTCATCGCACCTGGGCGCTTCCCCAGCAAGATGACCCAGCACATTGCCAGCGATGAAGCAGCCATGGCCGAAGACACCGCCCTGATCCCAATGCAGCGCTGGGGACGTGAAGAAGAAATGGCCGCCCTGGCGATCAGTCTGGCCAGTACCGCCGGTGCTTATATGACCGGCGCAATCATCCCTATCGACGGCGGCTTTAGCCTCTAGTCAGGTACTATGGCGGCGTTTTCACTCGATCACGCCGCCATGTCTTATTCTGTTTCGCCCATCGGTTTTGTGCGCTCCTGCTTCAAGGAGAAGTTCGCCATTCCTCGCCAGCCACAACTCGCCCCCGCCGCCCGCGGCGTGCTGGAATTGCTTGCACCTTTCGATAACGGCGATGCGATACAAGGCCTGGAGCAGGTCAGCCATGTCTGGCTGCTGTTTCTGTTTCATCAGGCGCTGGAAGACAAACCACGGCTAAAGGTACGCCCGCCGCGGCTGGGTGGTAACCAATCGGTCGGGGTATTCAGCACCCGGGCCACTCATCGTCCCAACGGCATCGGCCAGTCCGTGGTCAAGCTGGATAAAGTCGAACCGGGCAAGCTCTGGCTCTCCGGTATTGACCTGCTGGATGGCACGCCCGTGCTGGATATCAAGCCCTACGTGCCTTACGCCGACAGCGTCATGGAGGCCTATAACCGCATCGCCGACAGCGCCCCGGCGTTGATCGGGGTGACGTGGCAAGATGAGGCGCTGCTGCAGGCCCACAGCCACGCCCAGCGCCTGGCTGAACCTCTAGTAGCGCTGATCGAACAATGCCTGGCCCAGGACCCGCGCCCGGCCTATCAGCAGCCCTCCCCAGAGCGCCGCTACGGTGTGCGCTTCTGGGATGTCGATGTGCACTGGCATTACCCGCAACCTGGCTGCATCCGCGTGCTGGATGTGCTGTTGGCCGGCTGACGGCCACAGGCCGGGCCGCGCCTCTCTGCGCCTGCGCCTGCGCCGTAAGACTCGCAGCAGAAGCTTATTTTGTCTTATATTTTAAATAAAAATGTATACAAAAAAGGAATCATTGATGCTCGAACGTCCTGGTCGTCTCAATGGCTTACGCCATATCGCTCTGCTCGTGCCCAACCTGGAAGCCTGCGAACGCTTCTACGTGGACATCCTCGGCATGCAGGTGCTGCACCGCGCCAATCCGGACTTGGTTTACCTGACCTGCGGTAATGACAACCTCTCCCTGGGCCGCGCCTTTACCCCTAGCAGCGGCGAACAAGCCGTCGATCACTACGGTTTTATCGTCGACAGCATCGAAGAGTTGCACGCCTGGTACCACTACTTCAAAGAGCAAGGCGTCACCTTGCTTGATCAGCCTTTTGCCCATGGCGATGGCGCGCACAGCTTCCACCTGCTCGATCCCGCCGGTAACAAGGTGCAGCCGATCTACCATCCAGCAGTTTCTGGGCAGCGCTTCAGCCACGCGCAATAACGGCGCAACGCGGCGCTATTGCGATGCATGCTAGCTGAGCTCATGCTTGGCCGAGTAAAGCCTCACCAGTGGCTACGGGCATTGCAGGCTTGGGGCAGAAAAGCGTTTCCTGTTGCCTGCCTTACAGGTAAGTTGCACGTGCAGGCTATACTGCCAAATGGCCAGTAAGCGACTTAATCTGCCTGCAATCATGCTCAGACGACGTATTGTGATCGTATGAAACCCAGCGCCTACGCACCCAGCGAAAACCTTGTTGACCTGCTCCTCGACGCCATCTGTGTTGTAGACAAAAGCGGGCGCTTTGTTTTTGTCAGCGCGGCCTGTCAGCGCATTTTCGGTTACAGCGCGGAGGAAATGACCGGCAAGGTCATGATCGAGATGGTCCACCCTGATGACCGCGCAAAAACCCTAGTGGTTGCAGCAGAAATTATGGCCGGGGCCAGCAAACCACACTTTGAAAACCGTTATCTGCGCAAAGATGGACAGACGGTGCATATCCTCTGGTCCGCACGCTGGTCTTACAATGATCAGGTGCGCGTTGCGGTTGCCCACGACATTACCGCCCGTAAACGCAGCGAGGCGATCCAAACGGCGTTGTACGGTATCTCAGAGGTTGCGCACTCAGCAAAAGACCTACTTGCACTGTTTCAGCAGGTGCACTTGATCATCGACGAACTGCTGCCTGCGATTAACTTCTCCGTCGCGCTCTATGATGAACAGCATGATGCCCTGACCTTTCCCTACCTTCCTCTACCCTCTGAGCAATCCAGCGATGATCCCCACCTGACAATCGCAACGTTGAGTGCCGAGGTGATACACAACGGCAAAACCCTGCTGCGAACGTCAAACCGCAAAGAGCCCGCCGGCAACGTGACAACGCAATACTGGCTAGGTATCCCGCTGCAGTCGCATCAAGGTGTAATGGGAGCATTGGTCGTACGTAATATGGCCTTCAGCGACGGTTATCACGATGACGAGCAAGAGTTGCTGCAATTCGTCTCAACACAGGTAGCAACGGCTATCGAGCGCCAGCAAATGCTCCACCGTTTGCAGTTTATGGCGCAGTACGACCAGCTCACTCAGTTGCCTAATCGCGAGCTGTTGCGCGACCGCTTACAGATCGCCCTGGCGCGCGCGCGTCGCGAGCAGTCACAGCTGGCGGTGTTGTTTCTTGATCTGGACAAGTTCAAACAGGTCAACGACACCCTCGGCCATGCCACCGGCGACCTCTTGCTCCAGGGCGTGGCACAGCGCATCCAGCAATGCTTGCGCGAGGTCGACACGGTGGCACGCTTTGCGGGCGATGAATTCGTCATACTGCTTGAAGACTTTTCTTCGGCTGACCATGCCAGCATCGTGGCCGAGAAGATCCGCCTGAGCCTTAATCAGCCCTTCGAGCTGAGCAGCCAGAATCTGACAGTTCTGCCGAGCATCGGCATCGCCCTCTACCCGCAACACGCGCAAGATGAGCAGCAATTGCTGCAGCATGCCGACAACGCTATGTACCGAGCCAAACAGAAAGGCGGCAATCGCTCTCACAGTGCCCTGTAACTGAATTGAACACGCAGTAAAAAGCCCGCGAATTAGCGGGCTTTTTACTGTCGTTAAGCGCTTACTTTTCGACGAAAGCACGCTCAATCAAATAATCACCCGGCTCGCGCATACGCGCAGAGACCTGCAAACCGAACTCGTTCAACACCTCGCTGGTTTCGTCGAGCATGCTCGGGCTGCCGCAGATCATCGCGCGGTCGTCCTGCGAGTTGATCGGTGGCAGGCCGATATCCCGAAACAACTTGCCGCTGCGCATCAAGTCGGTCAGACGCCCCTGATTCTCGAACGGCTCGCGGGTCACCGTTGGGTAGTAAATCAGCTTGTCCTTCAGCGCGTCACCAAAGAATTCATTCTGCGGCAGGTGCTCAGTGATGAACTCGCGGTAGGCCACTTCATTCACATAACGCACGCCATGAACCAGGATGACCTTTTCGAAGCGCTCGTAGGTTTCCGGGTCCTGAATCACGCTCATAAAAGGAGCTAAGCCGGTACCAGTACTGAGCAGGTACAGGTGCTTACCGGGCTTGAGGTCGTCGAGCACCAGCGTGCCGGTGGGCTTCTTGCTGATGACGATCTCGTCGCCTTCCTTCAGATGCTGCAGTTGTGAGGTCAGCGGGCCGTCCGGCACCTTGATGCTGAAGAACTCCAGATGCTCTTCCCAGTTCGGGCTGGCAATCGAGTAGGCGCGCATCAGTGGACGCCCGTTATCCTGCTGCAGGCCAATCATTACAAACTGACCATTCTCAAACCGCAGGCCCGGATCACGGGTGCACTTGAAGCTGAACAACGTGTCGTTCCAGTGATGAACACTCAGAATGCGCTCAGCGTTAAGGTTGCTCATGCTCGGGGCTCCGCAGAAGGTAATATTGCCAGCGCGCTTAAGCGCAATTGCCCAGCATTGTAATGAGCGACACAATATCTGTTAACTTGATTATCAAGATATAGGTTATCGGTTATATAGATATGCGATTTACCCTCAGGCAACTGCAAATCTTCGTCGCTGTGGCCCAACAAGAAAGCGTCTCACGCGCTGCCGATTCGCTGGCTCTGTCGCAATCGGCGACCAGCACCTCACTGAGCGAGCTAGAGCGCCAGTCTGACTGCCAATTGTTCGACCGTGCTGGTAAACGCCTACGCCTCAATGCCCTTGGCCTGCAGCTGCTGCCTCAGGCCGTCGCCCTGCTCGACCAGGCCAAGGAGATCGAACGCCTGCTGGGCGGCAAGAGTGGCTTCGGCTCGCTGAATGTCGGCGCCACCCTGACCGTAGGCAACTATTTAGCCACTCTGCTGATCGGTAATTTCATGCAGCGCCATCCCGAGTGCCGGGTCCAACTTCAAGTGCACAACACCGCCTATGTGGTGCAGCAGATTGCCCACTATGAATTGGACATGGGCATGATCGAAGGTGATTGCCAGCACCCGGATATCGAGGTGCAGCCCTGGGTCGAGGATGAGTTGGTGGTGTTCTGTGCACCGCAACATGCCCTGGCGCAACGCGGCGAAGCCAGCCTGGAAGAACTAACGCACGAGGCATGGATCCTCCGTGAGCAAGGCTCCGGTACCCGCCTGACCTTTGACCAGGCCATGCGTCACCACCGCAGCGGTTTGAATATTCGCCTAGAACTGGAACACACCGAAGCGATCAAGCGCGCAGTGGAATCAGGCCTGGGAATTGGTTGTATTTCGCGCTTAGCGTTGCGTGACGCGTTTCGCCGAGGCAGCTTGGTGCCGGTGGAAACACCTGAGCTGGACCTGCGCCGGCAGTTCTATTTTATCTGGCACAAACAGAAGTATCAGACCGCCGCCATGCGTGAGTTCATCGAACTGTGCCGCGCGCTCACCGCTGGGGTAACGCGCAGCGATCAGATTGTCCTGCCCAACATCGCCTAAGCGCCTGGATCAGCCCAACAGGATAATCGCCCACACCAGCCCGATCAGGCAGAGAGCGGTGAACTGGGCAGCGCTGCCCATGTCTTTGGCGTTCTTCGACAGCGGGTGCAGCTCCAGGGAAATGCGGTCGATCGCCGCTTCCACCGCCGAGTTAAGCAACTCGACGATCAGCGCCAGCACACAGACAGCGACCATCAAGGCACGCTCGACGCGGCTGACGTCGAGGAAGAAGGCCAAAGGCACGAGCACTAGGTTGATCAACAGCAGCTGGCGAAATGCGGCCTCACCGGTGAAAGCGGCGCGCAGACCGGCCAGCGAATAGCCAGTGGCATTTAGAATACGTTTAAAGCCCGTTTGGCCTTTGAATGGCGACATCATCACGACCATATGCGAGAAAGTCCTGCAGGCTACGCCAAGCCCGGCAGAAAAACACGCTAGCTAGACGGAATTGATTCCAGCTGCTGCAACAGCAACGCCGCCTGCGTGCGCGTGCGCACCCCAAGCTTGCGGAAGATTGCCGTGACATGAGCCTTTACTGTGGCCTCGGACACGCTCAGCTCATAAGCGATCTGCTTATTCAGCAAACCATCGCAAACCATGGTCAACACGCGGAACTGCTGCGGCGTCAGACTAGCCAAGCCGGCACTGGCCGCCTTAGCCTCGGCCGATAAGGCAATTGCCTCCGGACTCTGTTGCGGCCACCAAACCTCACCGTCAAGCACCAGGCGTACTGCTTGCTGGATGGTTTCCAGTGGGCTGGACTTGGGAATAAAGCCGCTGGCCCCGAACTCCCGCGAGCGCGCAACGATGGTCGGCTCTTCTTGGGCAGAGATCATCACCACCGGGATATGCGGATATTGCCCACGCAGCAGCACCAGGCCAGAAAAACCGTAGGCACCGGGCATATTGAGATCAAGCAGGACCAGATCCCAATCGGTCTTTTGTGCCAGGCAAGCCTCAAGCTCGGCAATGCTGGCCGCTTCAACCAGTCGTACATCCGGCCCTAGCCCAAGAGTCAGGGCTTGCTGCAGGGCACTGCGGAACAAGGGGTGATCATCAGCAATGAGGATTTCAAATGCGGCCATGGTGAATCCTGTTCTTGTTATGTGGGTACCCGCCAGGGGGTAATGTCCAGGGCTCGGTAAACACTGCGTGCAGGGCGCGGGGTTGCATTGCAACAAAACCTGACATCACAGAAAAGCGACTCAGCATGCCGAGCGCTGACGGGGTGGTCAAGCACGATGCTTTGCGGCACAGTTCGCAGCTTTGCCGACGAGAGCTTGAAATGCGAAGCCACGCCCTACGCGCTGACCTGTTGATGCTAGTGACCGCCATGATCTGGGGCTCATCCTTTGTTGCCCAGCGTCTGGGCATGGATTCTATCGGGCCGTTCCTTTATACCGGCCTGCGCTTTGCACTGGCCGCAGTAATTCTGCTGCCCGTGCTGCATCTTCTGGAGCGCCGCACCAGCAGCAGTGCAACGCGCGTACCCTTGAACCGCCAGCTCCTGCGCGGTGGCTTGCTGATGGGGCTGGCTCTGGCGCTGGGGATCAATCTGCAGCAGGTCGGCTTGCTGTTCACCAGCGTGACCAACTCCGGATTTATCACCGGGCTTTACGTGATTATCGTGCCGCTGCTGGGGCTGTTTATCGGTCACAAAACTGGTCTGGGTATCTGGCTGGGCGCCTGCATGGCGGTCGTTGGCATGTTCCTGTTGAGTGTCGGCGAAGGCTTTCAGGTGGCGTCCGGCGATTGGCTGCAGCTGGCGGGGGCCTTTGTCTGGGGCGTGCATGTATTGCTGGTGGGCTTCTTTGCCGGGCGGCATGACCCCCTGCGCCTGGCACTGGTGCAGTTCATCACCTGCGCGGTGATCAGCCTGCTCCTGGCGGTTATCTTCGAGGAGATTCAGCTGCAAGCGATCATCGCCGCCGGCCCTGCGCTTCTTTACGGCGGGGTCGTTGGTGTGGCCGTCGGCTTTACCTTGCAGGTGGTGGCGCAGAAAGACGCCATCGCGTCTCACGCCGCGATCATCCTCTCGCTGGAGGCCGTATTCGCCGCGATTGCCGGCGCTTGGCTACTAGGGGAGTCGCTGGAGTTGCGCGGCTACTTCGGCTGTGCCCTGATGCTCGCCGGCATGTTGCTGGCCCAGCTGTGGCCGAAAAAACTGCCGCAGAGTCAGACTGCTTAAAGCCCCAAGAGCGGCCGAGCCTGTATTTACCCAGGCTCGCAACGCCGCTCGATTTTCGACTAACGGCTAGAGAAACTCACGCAAACGATCGTGCAATGGGTCGTCCAGCGGCACCGCACGGGGGGCCTTGGCTGCCAAGTAGTGCTGGCTGAAGACATCCAGATAAGCATTCAAGCCATCGGCGGCGCGTTGGTCACCGGCCAGCTCTAAACACAGGGCTGCGACTTCGGCGGTGCAGAAATGATCATCGCGCTTGGAGCGGCGCAGCTTGTAGCGTGACAGCTGTTCAGCTTGCAAGGTGAGTACCGGCAGGCTGTTGAGGTAGGGACTTTTGCGAAACATCTTGCGCGCCTCACTCCAG
>TARA_R110000868_G_scaffold226080_5_pt1 | contig 12564 bp, 10 predicted proteins | sample TARA_R110000868 | Tara Oceans TARA_R110000868 (sample SAMEA4397489) | marine metagenome | biome: Polar Biome; feature: [SRF] surface water layer (ENVO:00010504); material: water (ENVO:00002006), including particulate matter (ENVO:01000060) such as... | depth 5 m | reverse complement strand
TCCCGGCAGAATTTACGGTCGACAGTGCGCCCAATCGTCATGTCGGCTTTGGCTATGGACCGCATCTTTGCCTGGGTCAGCATCTGGCCAAGATGGAGATGCGCATCCTGTTCGAAGAGCTGCTGCCGCGTATCAAATCGGTCAAGCTGCGTGGCGAACCGACCCGAAGCATCGACTGGTTCGTCAATGGCCCCAAGTCCGTGCCGGTGACCTTCGAATATGAATAGGTGCCGCATCGTAAAGGCCATTTGACGGGAGAGACGCGCACAGGCCCGTGAGCCGCCCTCTCATGGCCGCATGGAAGGCCCGGATGATCGCCCTGCACGGCCGATTGTCGGGCCTTGTGCGTATCAGGCCGGCCTGCCGTTCTGATACGGGCGGTGGCCAATATGTTGATTCTCCCGCTTGCTATTGCCGCTTGCTACTGAAGGTCGGCATCCTGCATCACCATGGGCGTCACGCCGAAATGCGACCGGAACAATCGGGTCATGTGAGACTGATCGTAAAACCCGCAGAGCGCGGAAATCTGTTTGAGCGCCATCCGTCCCTGTTTTATCAGCATGTTGGCGCGTTCGAGGCGCCGCTTGACCACGAACTGATGCGGCGTTTGACCGAAGTGCAGCTTGAAGCACCGGGCAAAATGATAAGGGCTCATCTCCGCGACCGCCGATAATTCCTGGATCGAAAGCATCGAGGCCAGGTTAGCATCGATATAGTCTTCCAGATTGGCGGCCTTCGCGCGGCTCAGGCGCCCGGCGGTTCCCGGCTTCGCAAGGGCCGTGATTGAATAGCTGCGCAGGATCTGCACGCAGGTTTGGGTTGCGACCGCGTCGACCAGCAGGTGCTCGGCCGCGCCCCCTTCCTTGAGTTCGCCCAGCAGCGTCTGGAGATTGAACGCGATCACCCGATCATCGATCTTCAACTGGTCGATGAAACCGATCTCCCTTACGTCATGATCGAAAACCCGCCCCGCTATGTTGCGCATGAAGGCGTGGCTGATCGATAAATGGATGTTCTGGAACGTCTCGTCCCATGACCAACGCGCCGCCTGGCCGCACGGGACGAGCGTCACGTCGCCCGACTGAAACTCCTCCGCCTGCCACCCGTCCGTCATCTGCCGGCGCACCCTGCCTGGCCGCGTAAAGCAGGTCACCAGATAGTCGCGCAGAGGCGGAACCTCACCATCCCAGGCGCAATGCTGCTGGAAGGCCAGGTCGAGCCCCAGCCATTGTCCCGGACGGCTTGCCGCGAGCGTGTTCGCGGGAATGAACTCGTTGATCCGGTCGTAACTCAGCAAGCTTTGCGCCACGATGCAATCCTCATCCCGCTTTTCCGGTCTTGTTACCGGCTATGGAAGCAATCCTATCACATCAATAGCAATGGCGTCATAGAAAGTTACATACACTTACTAATACAGCGCTGCTATTCCAAACCTACCAATCGATCAGGGCACCGATTGAAAAAAGATAATCGGGCGGGATGTAGGAGGGTGGCGGGCATGGTCGAACGGCAGACATTTAAGCGGCGCCCCTTTCGCTATGTTCGGCTGTGTGCCTGGGGTGGGCCGGTCATCTTGACCGGCTCTTTGATCTTCTGGGGCGTGATCCCCGGGAATATCCCTCCCTACTCCGCCGCGCTCGATGCCCAGACCTTCGCAGCGCGCTATGCCGCATCCTCCCACGCGATCCGGTTCGGCATGGCTGTCATGCTGGCGCTGGCGACCGCCTACTTCATGTGGGGTGTGGCGATCGCCAAAGTGATGGAAAAGGTCGAACGCGACAATGACGTATTGTCGCGGTTGCAGCAGGGGGGCGCACTTTTCACAACCATCATAACCGGCTTTCCCTGCTGGATCTGGCTGACGGCCGCGTTCCGCCCCGAAACGCTCGACCCGGAAATCGTCCAGTTGCTCTATGACATGGGGTGGTTTTTGTTCGTCGGCGCCTGGTCGCTGACAAGTCTGCAGATGATAGCGATCGGCGTCTGCTTCCTGGGGGATGATCGTGTCGCGCCATTATTGCCGAAATGGGCAAGCTGGTTCTGCATCTATGCCGGCTTTTCCTTTCTGGTCGAACTGGCCATGCCGTTTTTCAAGTCGGGTCCTTTCTCGCGTAGCGGATCGGTGAATTTCTGGCTTGAGTTCGCCATCTTCTTCTCGTTCATTACGCTTGTTTCCTATTATATTTTCCTGGCCATTCCGCGGCTTGAGCGCGAGCATGACGAGGCGCCCGTCGATGCGTGAACAGGTCGAGACGCGGCCGGAACAGCGTCGCGCGCCCCTTGCGGCAGGCGCCCGCCATGTTCCGAGCATCTGGTCGTTCCTGGTGGTGGACGCGGCCGGCTTTGCCATCCTGTTCGCGATATTTCTGATTGAGCGCGTGCAACAGGCCGATGCATTTTCGGCCGCAGCCGATCGGCTCGACGCACGATTTGGCCTTGCCAATACGCTGATCCTGCTGACGAGCGGGGTGCTTGTCGCGCAAGCGATGGAATGCGTCCGACACGCCGATGGCCGCGCCGCAAGGCGATGGGTCGCCACGGCCCTAGCCATCGGCGCAGCTTTTGCCCTTGTGAAGGTCAGTGAATATCATTCCGATTTTTCCAAGGGAATACTGCCGTGGTCGGGAGATTTCTTTTCATTTTACTTCATAATAACGGGCATTCATTTCATTCATTATCTTGTCGGTATGGCTGTTCTGATCGTTATATATCATAAACTTGGGAAAGGCGCCCTGGACGACGATGGATTTGCGTTCGTGGAATCATCGATCCTGTATTGGCACCTTGTAGATCTCATCTGGATTGCAATATTTCCCATAATATATTTCAAGTATATATCATGAATTATCGCATAGTATTGATTTTATCATATCTGGTCATCGTGTTGTCTTCGGTATTTAGTTATGTCGTTATGACGAGCGGCAATGGATATAATATCTACATAGTGTCTGGCATGTTCATTTTAAAATGCCTGATCGTCCTATCCGCTTTCATGACGATCGGTCATGGGCCAAGATATGCGAGAATATTCTTCGGCATCTGGATAACAATGTGTTGCCTGATCATCTTCGCCGGGAAGTTTGGCCAAATATCCGTTTAGTCCAACGATATATCTGACGACGCATGACAACATAAGGCTTGAACCGGGCATTCACCAGGATGTCGATGGTAAGATCAAAGCAAAAACTAGGAAGGGGAGTATGATGACTATCTTGAAACTGATGTTTCTCGGCACGAGCGCCATCGCTTTTTGCATGGCGCCGGGAACGACCGCGCAAGCGCAAGAGGCTGGCGCGACGCCGCCGACCTACGACGACATCGTCGTGACGGCCAACAAGCGCGAACAGAATTTGAACGATGTCGGACTGACCGTCACGGCGATCTCGGCCGACGCCCTCTCGAACCGGAGAATCACCTCGATTCAGGATGTGGCGGCAGCCGTACCCGGGCTGGCATTCTCGCAGAGCAATACCAATACGCCGATCCTGACCCTGCGCGGCATCGGCTTTAATGAAAGTTCTCTGGGCGTGTATCCGGCGGTGAGCGTCTACCTTGATCAGGCGCCCCTGCCTTTTCCGGTATTGGCGAGCCACGCAGCGTTCGATCTCGACCGGATCGAAGTGCTCAAGGGCCCGCAGGGAACCTTGTTCGGACAAAATTCCACCGGCGGCGCGATCAATTACATCGCGGCCAAGCCGACCAGCGCCTTCGAGGCTGGCGGTGACATCAGCTATGGCCGCTTCAATCAGATCGATGGCAACGCCTATGTCAGTGGTCCGATCGCCGAGAATCTGCGCGGCCGGATCGCCGTGACAGGTCTTAACGCCGATGGCTGGCAGAAGAGCAACAGTCGTCCCTATGACACGAACGGCAAGCAATCGTATCTGGCCGGTCGCGTCCTGCTGGACTGGGATGCAAGCGAGACCGTGCGCCTGTCCCTGAACGTCAACGGATGGCGCGATACGTCCGATCCGGTTGCTTCGCAATTCGTCGCTGTGCGCGGCCAGAATCCCCTGGTTTCCGCCGCTACGCTGGCTTACCCGTTTTCCCCCATGAAGCCGACCGCGGCCGACTGGTCTACAGGTCTGAGCACCCCACGCAGCCTGCGCAAATTCTATCAGACGGCGCTGCGCGCGGACGCCGATCTGACCGATGACCTGACCTTGACGTCGTTGACATCGTATAGCCATTTTACCCAGCGCCAGACGACCGATGGGGACGGCATGGCCCTCGCCCAAGGCGACCTGGTCCGGAATGATGGCCGGATCAGTTCCTTCAGTCAGGAACTCCGGCTGGCCAATTCCAGCAAGTCGGCCTTCCGCTGGGTGCTGGGCGCCAATTACGAGAAAAGCCGCACATATGAAAACCAGCTGCTGAACTTCGCCGATTCTTCCCAGAATATCGCAGCGGCCAATTTTATTAATGCTGCGGGTGTGACCAACCTCCAGAAGATTCAAAATTACGCCTTTTTTGCAAATGGCGAATATGACCTGTCGTCGGCCTTCACGATCAAGGCGGCCGTGCGCTACACGCAGAGCCGTAACAAGGCGCGGGTCTGCACCTATGACGGGGGCGACGGGCGGGTCGCACAATTCCTCAACACGCTGGGCGGCCTTCTGGGCACCGTGCCGTTTACGCCGATCGGCATTTACGACTGCTATGCGCTCAACGCCAACAATGTGCCGGGACAGCCGTTCCTCTCCACGCTGAAGGAAGATAATGTCTCCTGGCGGGCGGGCATCGACTATCATGCCAGCAGCGACACGCTGATTTATGCCAATATTTCCCGCGGCTATAAGGCGGGCAGTTTCCCGTCGCTGGCAACGGCGGTGCAAACCGCGCTGGCGCCCGTGACCCAGGAAAAGCTGACGGCATATGAGCTTGGCTTTAAAAGCTCGCTGTTTGACCGCAAGATCCAGCTGAACGCGGCGGCGTTCTACTACGACTATCGCGACAAACAGGTCCGCGGCAAGATCAACGACCCGCTCTTTGCGGTGCTCGACATTCTGGTGAACGTCCCTAAATCCAGGGTGCTGGGTGCCGAAGCGGATGTGACCATCCGCCCGGCGACCGGGCTGACTGTCAATGGATCGGTGACCTATCTCGACAGCAAAATCCAGGATTATGCAGGCTATAACACGATCGGCGAACTCGACGATTTCAAAGGCGATCGCCTGATATTCACCCCGAAGTGGAATGCCAGCCTCAACGCGGATTACCGCTTTGATATGGCGGGCGGCCAACCCTTCTTCGGCGCGACCGTGTCGGCCCATTCATCGCAGGACGCGGCCGTGGGCGGCAATCGCATCGCCATTCCAGCCTCGCCCTATAACAAGGTGGCGCGCGGCATCGTCTATCCATTCAGGATGGACGGCTATGCCACCGTCGACGCCCGTATAGGCTTCGAAAAGGATCGCGGCGCGTGGAAGGTGATGGTCTGGGGCAAGAACATCCTCAACAAATATTACATAACCAACGTGATCACCTTCAACGATGCGACCTCGCGCTATGCCGGCCGCCCGGCCACCTACGGCGTGACATTCAGCATGAAGATCAAATGACGCTCCGGCGCCCCGCACCAGGCGGGATTCCGCGCCACAGGAACACATTGCTAGGAATTATTGTGAAAGCCGTTGCCGCCATTGTCCGGGAACCTGCCGGACCATTTCTCATCGAGACCGTCGACATCGCGCCGCCCCGCGCCGATGAAGTCCTGATACGCATGGCGGCGGTGGGAATATGCCATTCCGACGTCGCTTTCGCATCCGGAGCGATGGGCGCGCCCCTACCCATGATCTTTGGTCATGAAGGGGCGGGCATCATCGAAGCCTGTGGCAGCGCGATTACGGGTTTCTGCGTTGGCGACAAGGTGCTCGCGACCTTCGACAGTTGCGGGACATGTCGCTGCTGTACCCGGCATAACCCTGCCTATTGCCGCGATTTTGGTCTCCTCAATCTGAGCGGCGCCCGTCCCGACGGGAGCAGCGCCGTCACGCAGGACGGCGCGCCGATCTCGGCGCATTTTTTCAGCCAGAGTTCATTTGCAAGCCACGCCATCGCGCGCGGTAGCCATTTGCTCAAACTGTCCGCAGAGGCCGACCTCGCGGTCCTTGCGCCCTTCGGATGTGGCATCCAGACCGGCGCGGGTGCCGTCATGCGATCGCTGGCGGCCAAGCCGGGGATGAGCCTGATCATTGTCGGCGCAGGGGCTGTGGGTTTAAGTGCGGTGATGGCCGGCCGGATTGTCGGCTGTGCACCGATCATCGTCATCGAGCCCAGCGCCAATCGCCGCGCGCAAGCCCTGGCCCTGGGCGCCGATCATGCGTTCAACCCGGTCGGAGAGGATCCGGTTGCAGCGGTCAAATCCGTGCTGCCCGAGGGCGCCGACATGGTGATCGACACCAGCGGCAATGGCCAAGCATTGTCGCGCGGCATAGAAATGCTGGGGGCGCTGGGCACATTGGGCATGATCGGCCTGCCCAAGACGGCCGATGCCACGCTCGCCTTGCCCATTGTTTCGAGCATGATCGATGGGTTGACGGTGCGCGGCATCATGGAGGGCGACAGCTTTCCGGACGACTTCCTGCCCGAACTTATCGCGCATTATGAGGCTGGCCGCCTTCCTGTCGATCGGATCGTCACGCGCTATGCCTTCGACAGGATCAATGACGCGATCGCCGATATGCACGCGGGCAAATGCGTCAAAGCCGTCCTGACCTTTGCGTAGCGACCAGTTGAGCAGCGCCGTCGGACGGGTCCGGACCTGGCCTATTTTGAGGGGAGAAACGCGAGACGAATAAAAGTAATATATAATTACGGTCATACGTATTGACGATAATATGGAATCATCTTAATCCGCCTCATCGGGTCGGACCGATGCTGCGTGGATAGCTGAAAATACCGCATCCTCGTGACCAGACTTTGCGCATCGGACCTGCGCGTGAAAAGGGAGAGGATTTACATGAAAACGACCCGTAGCGCCGTGGCGCTTCTTGGAAGCATATCCTGGGTGGCTGCGATGCCGGCGATGGCCCAGGCACCAGCACAGGCATCGGCACCAGCACAGGCATCGGCACAGGCCCAGGCGCCTGCCGATGTCGACCTCAACGAGATTGTCGTTACCGCCAACAAGCGCGAGCAGAACCTCAACAAGGTCGGATTGACCGTGACGGCCATCTCGGCCGAGGCCCTGGCCGAGCGCAAAATTACATCGCTGCAGGATGTGGCGGCGGCCGTTCCCGGCCTTGCCTTTGCGCCGAGCGCGAACAATACGCCGATCCTGACCCTGCGCGGCATCGGCTTCAATGAAAGCTCGTTGGGCGTCTATCCGGCTGTCAGCGTCTATGTCGACCAGGCGCCGCTCCCCTTTCCCGTACTTGCAAGCCACGCAGCCTATGATCTGGAACGCATCGAAGTCCTCAAAGGGCCGCAAGGCACGCTGTTTGGGCAGAATTCGACGGGCGGCGCCATCAACTATATCGCCGCCAAGCCCACCGATGCGTTCGCAGCCGGTGGCGATATCAGCTACGGACGGTTCAACCAGATTGAGGGCAATGCCTTTATCAGCGGTCCGATCGCGCCCGACCTCCGGGCTCGACTTGCCGTCACCGGCCTGAATGCGGATGGATGGCAATATAGCAACACGCGACCGGGCGATAAAAACGGCAAGCAGAGCTATATCGCCGGGCGCTTCCTGCTCGACTGGGATGCTAGCGAAGCCCTTCGCTTCTCGCTGAACGTGAATGCTTGGCACGACACGGGTGAGCCGCAGGCGGCGCAGTTCATTCTCCTGCGCCCGCAAACCCCTACGACGACACCGCCGCAGTTGCTCACTTATCCCTTCACGGCGGAAAATCCGCGCGCTGCGGACTGGTCGACGGGCGCGCTGACGCCACGCAGCAATCGCAAATTTATCCAGGGGGCCTTGCGGACCGACCTCGACCTGTCCGACGATATTACGGCCACGTCGCTCACCTCCTATGCCGATTATGACCAGACGCAGACGACGGACGGGGACGGCTCATCGCTCAACGTCACCGATCTCCAGGCCGATGCCGGCACGATCAAATCCTTCAACCAGGAATTGCGGATTTCCAATTCCAGCCGATCGCAGTTCCGCTGGGTGCTCGGTGCCAATTACGAAAAGAGCAAGACGTTCGAGAGCCAGCGGTTGCGCTATGTCGACGGGTCGAACAGCAGCGCGCCGCTCAATTTCATCAACGACAGCACGACGCTGAACAGGCAGAATATTCAGAACTACGCCGTTTTCGGCAATCTGGAATATGAACTTGGTTCGGGAATCACGCTCAAGGGCGCGGCGCGCTACACAAAGTCGCGCAACAAGGTCAGCATCTGTGGCAATGACAGCGGCGACGGGCGGATCAATGGCCTGTTCAACGGCCTGGGCTCCGCGTTGGGGACGGTGCCATTCACGCCGATCACCAATGCCAGCCCGAGCCTCTCGCGCTGTTACGCGCTTGACGAAAATCTTGTGCCGGGCACGACGCCTTATCTCAAAACGCTCAGTGAACATAATGTCTCATGGCGAGCGGGCGTCGACTATCAGGTAAGCAACAGCGTTCTGGTCTATGGCAATATCTCGCGTGGCTATAAGGCCGGCAGTTTCCCCATTCTCGCAGCCGCGACCGAAACCCAATATAGCCCGGTGACACAGGAATCCGTCACTGCCTACGAAGCGGGTCTCAAGGCGGGCTTCTGGGATCACAAGGCCCAGTTCAATACCGCCGTCTTCTACTATGATTACAAGGACAAGCAGGTTCTGGGCAAAGTTCTCGATCCCGTTTTCGGCATTCTCGACACGCTCACCAACGTCCCCAAATCGCGCGTGCTCGGGCTGGAGGCGGAACTGACCCTGCGGCCTGTCGATGGGCTGACGCTGGCCGGATCGGTGACCTACCTCGATACCCAGATCCGCGACTACACCGGCGTCGACTATATCGGCAATGCCCGCAGCTTCAGCGGCGAGCCACTGCCCTTTACCCCCAAATGGAACTATGCCGCCAATATTGACTATCGCTTCTCCAATATGGGCGGCGGCGTACCCTTTGTCGGCGTCAGCCTTAGCGGGCATTCGGCGTCCGATACCGTGCCCGGCGGCAACAACATCGTCATCGCAGAAGCGCCGACGTCACGGATCCTGCCTGGACTTGTGCACCCCTTCACCACCCCGGCTTATGCGACGGTCGATGCGCGCATAGGCTATGAAGCCGATGCCGGCGCCTGGAAGGTCATGGCCTGGGCCAAGAACATGTTTAACAAATATTACTGGACCAACGTCGTCACCGCATCGGACTTCAGCGCGCGCTATGCTGGCCGGCCGGCGACCTATGGCGTGACGCTTAGTTTCGCGATGTAAGGACATGGCGCGGTCTTTGCGTTCAGCGGGTCGCGCCCATGCCTTCGTGCACTTTGAAAGGATGAGCCATTGAGTGGCGTAGCATTCGTGACCGGCGGTGCCGGCGATCTGGGTCTTGCCAGTGCCAGACAGTTGGCGCAGGCCGGATTTGCCGTAGTGCTCACCGATGTGGACGGAGCGGCTGCACAGAAGGCCGTAGAAACATTGCCGGGTGCGGGACACACAGCCTACGCGCTAGACGTCACCAGCGAGGCGTCCGTGACGGCTGTTTTTGCCCAGGCGGAGCGGGCATGCGGGCCCGTCGTCGTCCTCGCGCACCTGGCAGGCATCATCGATGGCGCCGGTCCGCTCAACGGCATTTTGGTGGCGGACATGGAAGTGGACGTCTGGAATCGTGTGTTTGCGGTCAATGCGCTTGGAACCTTCCTATGCGTTCGCGAAATGGTGAGATTGCGGCGCCAGTCCCCGGTCGATCATGGTCGGATCATCACCTTTTCGTCGCTCGCAGGCCAAATGGGCGGCTATCTTGCCGGCGCGGCCTATGCCGCTTCCAAGGCGGCGATCATCGGCTTTACCAAAAATATCGCACGCGAGATCGCGCCGTTGCAGATGACGGCCAACGTCATAGCGCCTGGCGCGATCGACTCGCGCATGAACCGGCAGGCGGCGGGCGTGCCTCGCGAAAGCAGCGACGGCAAAAGCGCAGGGGTTGGCACTATTCCCCTGGGCCGCAAGGGCGAGCCCGATGAGGTCGCCGCGCTTGTGGCGTTCCTGGCATCCCCGGCTGCGTCCTATGTGACCGGACAGACAATTGCGGTTAATGGCGGCAGCTACATGTAGCGCGCGCACCTGGGATCGATGCACTGACCAAGGCATTACCCCTATTGACCGCGTCGCCGACGCAATTCCCATGTTTCGCACCACCCAAACGCTGCGATCGCACCACCGCTGACCCAGGAACAACATATGTCCATCGCGTCGATCGACACCATTATCGACGACGCCAGAAATGGCCGGATGTTCATTCTGGTTGATGACGAAGACCGCGAAAATGAGGGAGACCTTATCATTCCTGGTCAGATGGCCACGCCCGACGCCATCAACTTCATGGCCGCAAACGGCAAGGGTCTCATCTGCCTCGCGCTGACCGAAACGCGCATCGCCCAATTGGCCCTTCCGATGATGAGTCCGGCGAACGGCACGCGCGAACACACGGCGTTCACCGTCTCTATCGAAGCAAGGAGCGGGGTAACGACGGGCATCTCGGCTGCCGACCGCGCGCGGACGATCGCGGTTGCCATCGACGCGGCAAATGGACCAGATGCGTTGGTAACGCCAGGTCATGTCTTTCCGCTGGCCGCGCGTCCCGGCGGGGTCCTGGTTCGCGCAGGGCATACCGAAGCGGCGGTCGACATTGCGCGCTTGGCCGGACTTAATCCGTCCGGCGTCATCTGCGAGATCATGAACGAAAACGGGACGATGGCGCGGCTGGCCGACCTCATCCCCTTCGCCCGGCGCCATTCCCTGAACATCGGGACTATCCGGGACCTGATCGCATTCCGGCGTCAGCATGACCACAATATCGAGAAGATCGGTGAAGGGCGGTTCGAGAGTTGTTGGGGCGGAGAATGGGCGGCCCTGAGCTATTTCAACAAAGCCGTGGGCGACGAAAATCTCGTGCTTGTGAAGGGCCGCATCGATGCGGACAAACCGACGCTGGTCAGGATGCACGGCTTCGATACATTTGCTGATGCACTCGGGCATCAGGATGGCCGGTCAGGCTTGCTGGCGCGCGCCATGCAGCGCATCGCCCAAGAGGGAGCGGGCGTCATTGTCTTGCTCGCACGCCGCACGCCCGGCAAACCCTCCCTGGCGCTTCCGCAAATGGCCCGCCCGGGCGAGGACGCCATGCCCGAATTGCGCGACTATGGCGTGGGCGCGCAAATCCTGACGGCGCTGGGTATTCGCGACATGCGGCTGCTGGTCCATTCGCACCGCACCCTTGTTGCCCTCAAGGGCTATGGCCTCAATATCGTCGGCGAGGAGTGGATCGATATCGCCTGAATCAGCGCAGGCTGGCCAGGAAGTTGAGGATGATCGCGTTGACCTGCTCTGGTGCTTCTTGCTGTATCCAGTGGCCAATGCCCTCCAGCACATGTACGCCGCGCGGGTCGATGCAGCGCGGGATCGGGTCGATGTACCGGTCGAAGCCGGGAACCAGATAGCGCGCCGGATCGCGCTCGCCGCCGATATACACGCTGGGTTGCTCGATTTTTCGGTCGGCAAATGGCCGCATCTGCACGACGTCAAGATCCTGGGCCCGATACCGGTTGAGCGGACCGCGAAAGCCGCCATTCCTGAAACTTTTGGCATAATAAGCCAGTTCGTCCGACGGCAACCAGGCAGGAAATGGACGCGGATCGGGCAAACCATCCAGAAGTTTCCGGGTTCCGGCCGGCCGGATCAGACCATTGACGTCCGAAGGCCGGTCACCTGCCAGGGCGTACAGGAAAAGGCGCAGAAAATGCTCGGGATCCGAGTCAAACTCGCTCTCGGCGACGCCCGGTTCCCAAAAATAGGTCTGATAGAACATCTTGTCGGGATGATGGTCCGCCCAGATTTGCGAGACCTTGCGATCGACATAGGGCCCGGCGGTCATTGCCATCCCGACCAACGCCTGCACGCGCGTCGGATGCAGGATCGCAGTGGCGTAGACCTGCCCCGCGCCCCAATCATGTCCGATCAGTATCGCTTGTTCGGCGCCCAGCGCGTCGATGACCGCGACGATATCGGCGGCCATCTCGGTCAATGTATAGGCACTGATCGGATCGGGCTTGTCTGAATCGCCATATCCGCGAGTCTGCAGGGCGACGGCAGTATATCCGGCCGCCGCAATCACCGGCAACTGATGCCTCCAGGAAATCCAGGACTCGGGAAATCCGTGGACCATGATGACCGGCGGCCCGTCCCCCTGCACGGCGTAGACGAGCTTCGTCCCATCGTCGGCCCTATGGGTTGCGCGAAATTCGAGGGCATCAGGCAAGGAACTGCTCCGGGGTGGCGAGATGGTTATTTATATAGACGATATGCATATAGTACTATAAATCAGATTCGGGCAAGACAGGTTTTGGTTCGCAGGAAGGGAATGGTCGTGCCTAGCGTCACTATCAGCGGGCTCCATAGCGGCG
>TARA_R110000868_G_scaffold378658_1_pt1 | contig 12568 bp, 7 predicted proteins | sample TARA_R110000868 | Tara Oceans TARA_R110000868 (sample SAMEA4397489) | marine metagenome | biome: Polar Biome; feature: [SRF] surface water layer (ENVO:00010504); material: water (ENVO:00002006), including particulate matter (ENVO:01000060) such as... | depth 5 m | reverse complement strand
TCGTAATATTCAGTGCCAGACTCAATTTTATCGACAACACCATCCCACCAGGTTATGCCCATGGGTTGAAATAATCGCCAGGAGGCAAACTTCACACCTATAATGTTCTTCTCATCTAAGTTGCGTTTTACATGCAATTCAAGCATTTGAATACTCGTACGCTTGCCATAACCAAAGATAATCTCATCTGGAACGAGATAAGGCATACTTACCCGCCACTTATAGGCTACTTTATCTCCTTTATCCGTTGATGAGTTATTTTGTGCAAAAGCACTCGTTGTGCAAAACAGTAAAAGAATGGTTAATAGAGTTTTCATTGTTCTGAATGTTTAATGATTAAATAAATGGTTTGATGTTTGTCGAGACATTTGGTCAAAAAAAATGTTCTTTATCGAATCGACAGCTCAATGATCGTAAGAAATAGTTGGTCAAACGTCCTGAAATGAAAATGCGGACGTATTGGTGAGATTTTGGACTTCTTGGATGTGTATAAAGAAAAATTCAAATCCGTGGCTTTATTTTATCTCTGTTCATTTATTCCCATGTTTTTTTATCTTCTTCCCAATTATATGCTTAACGGGTAGTACTGAAACACTTACTTTTTTTTGATCGATAATAAATCCATAGCTATTCTGCCATTTCTGAACCTCAGTTCAGATCCTGAAAATGAATATTTCAGTGATGGCATCACCGAGGATATCATTAATGCATTAACTCGCATCCAGGGCTTAAAAGTGACTGCGAGAACTTCGTCCTTTGCGTTCAAAGGGCGGCATATGGATGTACGGCATATCGGTAATCAATTGGGCGTATCCACGGTGTTAGAAGGGAGTGTTCGTAAGTCAAAGAAGAGGGTTAGGATCTCTGCTCAGCTTATACAAACGACAGATGGATTTCAAATATGGTCGGGTCGCTTTGATCGTGATATTGAGGATATCTTTGAGCTTCAGGATGAGATTAGCTTAGCTATCGCGGAACAGATCAGGGAAAATTTTGGTCACCTGGAAATCGGTGAACGCCTAGTGGCTGTGCCCACTCAGAATATTCAGGCATATAATCTCTATTTAAAGGCGCGATATAATCACTTGCGTTGGGACCGTGAAGGGATCGATAATGCAATGAAGTTTTATCAGCAATGTATAGAGATGGATCCGGGATTTTCCTGGCCATATTTTGGAGCGGGTTTTTGTCATTCAATGTTTGGGTCCTGGACCCCAAATATTGAATCACTTGACATTGCAGCAGATTATATAAGTCGCGGATTTGAGGTCGATGATCAGTCATTTCTGGGATACTATAGCAAAGCAACGCTTGAATTTTGGGGGCACTGGAATTACCAGGAAGCAGAAAAACTGTATCAAAGGTCAATGGCCTTAAATCCATCTTATACGGAAGCCGAGGAAGGGTTAGCTGAATTATATACGGCCATTGGCTGGTTCGATGAAGCTATGGATCATACCAAGCATATCCTTCAACTCGATCCACTTTCTCCTAATCATCATTTTACCAAAGCCAACATTCATTATTTGCAGGAAGATTATGAATCGGCCCTTGCAAGTGTAGAAGCCGCTCTCCGAGTCGATCCGAATTTCACGCATGCCATCACTATGAAGCAACTTAGCCTGATCAAGTTAAAGCATAAGGAAGCCTTGGAGGCCTATTTAGGAAATACGCCATTAGTTCAATCTCCGAAATCATGTAGCATGTTGTATACATTGACTCATCAACCTGTCGATCATGGTATCACGCGTGAGGATATTGACGAGATCGTAGAAGAAGAAGTAGGTTTTTCAATTATGCCCTGGCCTTTGTTTTTATATGCGCAGTTTGGGGAGAAAGAAAAAGCACTGGACCTTCTTCAACATGCTGTAGCTGGAAAAAGAGGTCAGTTCGCAAACTTCCTAAGCCGCCCATTTCTTGACAAAATTCGAGAAACAGATGGTTACAAAGAGTTGGTCACAAAAACATTCGAACCATCCCGGTTACCCAACAAACGATCAGGGCAGGAGCTGAGTAATGGAAATGCGCATAAGAATAATGATGTTGATGCCAGATTATTGATGCAGTCTGAAGAGATCGAAATGGCTATAAAAAAACTTGATCAGTTAATGCAACAAGATGAACGCTTCCTTGATACGGAATTATCTTTGAGAACCTTGGCTGATGAAGCCGGACTTCACCCGAATAAACTATCATGGATGCTGAACGATCAGGTCGGGGTTAGCTTCAACGATTATGTTAATAATTTCCGGCTGGAATGTTTTAAACAGAAGGCGCTGGATCCCGCTAATAAGAATTTCACCTTACTAGGGTTAGCTTTTGAAAGTGGATTTAATTCTAAATCCACTTTCAATGATTACTTCAAAAAGAAAACAGGTACTACCCCTCGCAAATGGCTGAAGAAGTATCAGTAGGAGACTTGGTTCTAAGCCTGTACAGAGTCTTAATCTGCAACAGAATCTTCATTTCCGATCTCATTTGTTTTCTCCTTCACAAGGAGAAAGACGCACATAACACATCAGAGTCTTACATAGGAATAGGTTTTTAAAGAGGCCTAGAAAAAGTCTCTCCTTGAGAACGAGTCCCGATTTTCGGGAAGAGAGGTCAAAGCTTAGGCTTCAGAATAATAAGTTACCTATTCTCTCATTTTAATTACTTCCTTCATTGGTTCCAGCCAAGGGTTTGAAAACCCTGAACTTTCAGTGCAGAGTGATTTAGTCTTCTCATTATGTTATTACCAGTCCTTTCTCTTTTCTAAAAAGTCCGAGATTTCATAAAAAGCGCCGAAAATATCATTCCGCACGATTATTAGATGCTCCCTGCTGATCTTAGCTCTGGAATCAAAAAAGGAATGCACCATGACAAAAATCTTAGTAGCAGGAGCCAGTGGCTATCTTGGCAAATATATACTTGAAGAACTGGATAGCTGGGGGATACCGGTTTTAGCTCTTGTTCGAGCTCCGGAAAAGTTGAAAGACCTAAATCACCGGAATATGAAGATTGTGAAGGCTGAAGTAACCCGGCCTGAAACATTGGTGGGTGTTTGTAAGGGTGTTGATACCGTGATATCAACCGTTGGTATCACCCGCCAAAAAGATGGGCTCACCTTTATGGATGTCGATTACCATGCAAATTTAAACCTACTGAAAGAAGCAGAACGAACCGGGGTTAGAAAATTTATCTATGTGTCTGTCATAGACGGAGACAAGCTACGCAATCTTAAGACAACCGAAGCTAAAGAACGATTTGTGGCTACACTTAAAGCTTCGGGTTTAGAATATACCGTTATTCTACCCAATGGATTTTTTTCAGATTTACGGGAAGTACTCTTTATGGCCGAAAAAGGAAGGGTTGTGTTATTTGGGGATGGAGAGTTAAAGATAAACCCTATCCATGGTGCCGACCTTGCGGAAGTGTGTGTACGGGCTATTGCTCAGAAAGAAAAAGAGATAGCGGTAGGCGGACCAGATATCCTCACTCAAAATGAGATAGCAGAAATGGCTTTATACGCGTGGAATAAACCGGCTGATATTGTTCACCTTCCGCGCTGGAGCAGGTCATTGTTACTAAATACAGCAAAGATTTTTCTTACCGAGCAAAGATTTGGACCGCTTGAATTCTTTCTCACACTTATGGCCCGCGAAAGCATTGCCATACGCCACGGCAGGCATCGCTTACAGGATTTTTTTAACCAAGAAGTACAACAACTAAAACAACCATCCAATGAAAAATAATCTTATCAATATGAAATCTTATACATTTATCATTCTTATGACCGTGGCATTTGTGCTTACTGGCTGTGGAAACGCAGGTATGTTTGTGGCCTCTAATAGTACCGAGGTTCAACTAAAAGAAGGAAACTATACTATTGTGGCTAAAAATGTGACGGGCACCTCAGAAACATCGTTTTTATTTGGAGCCAGTTATTCATGGGGTATTGCTACTAATTCTGTAGGTATAATTCCTCTTGACGGAAATAAAATGTTATATAAAGAAGCTCGTGAATCGCTTTGGGATAACTTCGAGAAACAAGGGGAATCGATTGAAGGGAGAACACTAGCGCTTATCAACATACAATATGACTCCAACACGGCTAACTTTTTGATTTATACAAAAGCATCGGTTGCTATGACCGCTGATATCATCGAGTTTGAATAAATTAAGTAAATATAGTGCTATGAATAAAAGGTTCCGTTCAATTACGAATGGAACCTTTTCATTTTCATAAAGTCATTGATTGAATCAATAAAATGCCTAGCTTATCCGCGCTCATCAATTACTTTTTCATACGCCGATTTCACTTTTATACCTGCCAGTCTTGTCAGTAGAGTTAACAGAATTAACCGGTTTATAAAAGGACGCATGATTCAAAAAAAAGGTAGTTTTTGAGGAGTTTTTGCCAATCAATTTCAAAGTGATATCCTTTCGAATCTCTGTTTAAAGCCTTAAGAGGTTATTTTATGGAGAATAGAATTCTCAAGCCCGTAACTGCCGGGGAGCTCAAGTCTGATTCGCATTCGCGAGTCAGGCTTTTTTGTTTTAATAAAAATAATGAAAACTATTCTCTGACTTGAAGCAGGCGAAAAAATCAATCTACTTCAAGATGATTATCTGATCTTACCAGGTCAGGGCGAGTTCCATAAGGATCAATACTCACATACTTTGGAAGTTTATCTGTCTGGAAGGTTAGTTTCTGTTTTCCATCTACGATAGTTTCCGGACTAAGGTGAATAACATCATCCAGTGAAGCTCCCGATGGGTGCGTTGAAAATAACCCTATAGGGATCGGTTCACTCATGCTAATCTCTGATTCAATTCCATCTACCGATTCAAACTTCTTGGCATCAATATTGATAGTAACTTCATAAACACCATTTGGCTGTTTGCTGTACGACACTTCAGCAATGGATAGATCATAAGTAATGATCTTTTTAAACCAGTCAACAATTAAATAGTGAGATTCTTCCGGGGTCACTTTATATAACTCACCCAGAAACTCGACTGAGGTGACTGTGGCATCGATCTCATTTTTATGTCGATCAACCAACGTTTTCAGTACTCCATTTAATGATTCTTCACCGATCAGTTCTTTAAGAGCAAACATGACGATGTAGCTTTTACCATACAGCATATAATGTTCGCCTTGCTCCAGGTAAAGCGGTAGTTCCATCGTGGAAGCATAAGATCGGCCGTTGAAGTAGGTATGATTAGCCGATTGGCTTAATTGATACAAAGAATGCATCCCATAGTATTTCTTCATAACTACAGCTTCCGTGTATTTAGCAAATCCTTCCACAAAAATAGCCCCTCCGCTTACGCTTTGAGTGCTTAGAATATGTCCCCACCACTGATGCGCTACTTCGTGAATAGTACGTTTAGCTACCAGGCTGAAGGCTTCCGGATCTCTTTCATCAACCAGATAAAAATTATCTTCGACCATGCTGATAGTTCCTGCCGCAGCAAATCCGCCAAACCCCCAGTAAGAAGGTAATTCTGTAATGCGAAGGTGATTTCTGGGATATTCCCCAAATTCCTTTTGGGCATAATCCAGCGTCTGTTTCATGCTGTTCATAATGCTTTGGTTATTGAAATTTTGATCAGACTGATAATAATGCTCTAGGCTGATTCCATTGAAATATTCTTGTTCTAATGTATAATCAGCTGATTGATATGTGATGGAAGGTGCAACCGGACTCTGCGTTTTATATTGATAATAGTTCCTGTCATTTTCAGTCCAATGATCCACCATTTCTCCTACTGAAATACCTGTTTGAGAATCCGGAACTGATAAAATGGTCTCGAAATTGATTCTTCCAAAACCTGATTCCATTAACTCGAAATCTGCAGCTGAAGGCTGTTCTTCTTCCCGCTCAGGAAGCTCGCGTTTCTTACGCTCGGCTTTGTTGGTAATTTCTCTATTGTTGGTATAACCGAGATACGGACTAAAATCGCGCAAATGAACAAAACTCCCATTATCCACCAAATCTCTATCGGAATAGAGTCCGGTGTGAGCGCCATTGGCAGAAAAAGTCAATTTAACAGAATCGCCAGGGAGGACAGGTGAATTGAACTCAAATTCAAAAATCCCGTGCTTAGCATCCTGGTTAATCAGTGTAGCTCGTTCTAGTGAAATATGGGTAATTTGTTTTTTTTCGATGAAAAGTGCTCTATTTACAGCAGTATCGCTTTTGTTGGAAAGCGTGTAAGTAGCATCTACTGAGTACGTTCTCTCAAAAGGATAAAGAGCTACTTCGGTGGAAATGGAGATAGGGTATAACCAATGCTCTTCTTCATAATGTTTGTATTTTCTTTCGTACTCGGCTCTGCGATCCAGTATAGAATCAGATGACAGGTACTCCGCTTCTATATTGGTCTTGTAGAAAATCATTACGGAGGTGCAGATGAAAAGCAACGTAAATATGGAAAGAGGGATTAGTTCCCGGCTTGTCCAACCTCGGAGAAGTTGTTTAACATGCTCCCAAAAATTGCCGGTAATACCTCGTTGCCAGCCATGCAGAGCTAGTATGGATAAAATCAGGCCTGCAATTATCCAGTTAGAAGAAAGCAGGTGAAAGGCGGATGCATTATTGCTGACTCCCGACATATCAGAAAAAGTAACGGAGGGCATATAGCCGATTCTTAATAATGGATGCTCAATACCCAGAGTGCCCGATAAGTTAGTACCAAATACAGCAATCACAATTCCGCTGATAGCCATCCCTAGATATTTTCCAGGCGAAAGTGTTTGGATAAATAGAGTGAGAAGGATATAAAAAAAGAGTGGAATTCCCTGATAGTAATACAAAGAGAGGTAGGTGCTTATGTCAATGTGAGTGTAATCAAATATGAATTGGAAGGCAATGGCAATGGCAATCTCAAGGGTTATAAAAAGAAAAGGGATGCTAAGTAAGACAGAAGCTTTTGACCAAAAGAAAGAGGCATTTGGTGCAGGTGTTGCATCAAGGATTAGGTGAAAATCCTCACTTCGCTCTTTCCAGACCCATTCACCACTGTAAAACACAATTAAGAGCAAACCAAAAATGAAAATGGCTGTATTATTTAACCCGGCCAGAATCGAGGTAATAGGGTATAAACTTTCGGAATATCGGCCTCCTTCAATAAGGGTGGAATAAAATTCTGAACAAATAATGAAAATGATGAACAGCAACATAGCCTGAAAAGGCAGACTTTTTAGCAGTTGAGAGATCCCAATTTTAGTCTGTGCTATGAAACTGAACCAAAACGCTCCTAATCCAGAACCTGATGGTGAGATAGGCTGATAGACTATTTTTTTAGTTATCTCTTCATTCGTTTTGGTTTCATCTGACGCTTTCTGCTTTTTCTGATTTAAGGCACGGAAGGAAAACAACCGATAGGCAAGACCTAATAAGGAAAATGAAATCGTGATCCACAGCAATCGGTTGAGTAATAAATTCCCGGTTAAAGAAACCCATACACTATTCTTTTGCAAAGGAGTGAGGTATTGACTTTGCTCCATGAAGGCTGAAGTGCCAAATGGATCTGCCAGAGCCGCTAACATCATATTCTCGGTGTGAGTAGGGGTAGAATCGGCCAAAATTGGAGAATTGAAATAGAAAGAGCACACAAAGTAGAGGACGTAAATAAGGACAGCCGATGCGTAGATCGACATTCTGTTTTTAGAAAGTAATCCTACTGTAAAGATAAAAGCTGAGCATATAAATACGTTTGGAAGTACAAAAACCAGCCAATTCCAGAAATAAAGAGTTGGGCTGATCGGAGCCAGTCGCTCAGGATCTAAATCGATGATCAAAGTTCCGGAAATCATTCCAAGTAACAACGGACTCACAGCAAACAGGCTAGACAAAAAGACTCCGGAGAAACGGCTAATAAAAAAGTGATGCTTTTTAACCCCAGTACTGAAAATAATCTCCTTCATTCGGTGCGTACTATCCCGTAATAGTCCGTTGATTACAAAAAACATAATGGCAAAAACAGCTCCAAGAGTAAACAGGGAGGTATAATAGCTGATTTGATAGGGGGCATTATAGTCTACGAGGTCTGGTGCAAACGCTTGTCCACCAATTTGAAATCCTGTAAGGAAAAACAAAATGATAGCGGCAGGTAATGCCCAATTTTTTCTTTGATAAATGAATTCAAACTTAAGTAATTGGGTAATCATGATACCCCCATAGTTTGCAGTTCTGAGGATGGAACTACGGAGAAGTAGAAATCTTCGAGCGTTGGGTCTACAATTTCAAACTCACTTCCCGGAGAACTCTCGGCTTTTATATGAATTTGGGTTTCACCTGCAATCAGCCGTGTTGAAATGACGTGGTGTGCTTCGCGATATCCAGGCAGGTCGTTGGAATCTATCGTTTTTCTCCAGATTTTTCCTTCTAACGTTTTTACAAATTTTGAAGGGTTTCCATGTACCAGAATTTCACCCCGATGTAAAACCGCCATATTTGGACACAGATTATAGATGTCTGCAACTATATGCGTTGAAAGAATCACAATGATATTCTCACCGATTTTACTCAAGAGGTTTAGAAAGCGATGCCGTTCTTCCGGATCTAAACCGGCTGTAGGCTCATCAACAATAATAATCCTGGGAGCTCCAAGCAGTGCCTGCGCAATGCCGAAACGCTGTTTCATTCCTCCTGAATAGGTATGTACATGTTTCTTCTGGTGCTCCCATAAGTTGGTTTGATGAAGGAGTTGTTCAATTTGTTCGCTGCGTTCTTTCTTATCTAAAAGACCCTTAAGCACACCAATATGATGTAATAACTCCACCGCCGATATCTTGGGATATACGCCAAATTCCTGAGGGAGGTAACCAAGTCCCTTACGTACTGTATCCGGGTTAGAATGGATATCATCGCCGTTAAAAAGAATATTTCCTGAAGACGGAGATTGCAGTGTAGCGATAGTACGCATCAGGGAAGACTTTCCTGCTCCATTGGCTCCTAACAGACCAAACATCCCATTCTCTATGCTTAGGGATACGTCATTCAGCGCTTTGGTTCCGTTGGGATAGGTTTTAGATATGTTTTGAATGTGTAGGGTGTTCATAGTGACTCATTTTTGTTGAATTTGAGCGAAGCTACGCAGCTAGATTAGCTTTGTTTACCGGTTTGTACGAACAACAGTATTCTTGATATGGACAGTGAGCAAACAGACACGAAACCGGTTGATGCAGCAAAGAGCGGGATTCATGGTAAAAACAATATCGTTCATCCATAGGCTGAGAATGAATCCCGGATTTGTTTTATTTTGAATCATGAAAAAAGATTCGACGAAATATCAGGCGTATATCATAGGACCGGCTATCACCTACGCAATGATATTTTTAATGAAATACATCGACTTGATTAAGATATCCTCCGGCGCGTGGATATCGAATACCTTTGGGTTCTTGTTTTATGCCTTCTTCATTTCACTGGCCATCCATAAATACCTGGCTAAGGGGGGATCGCTGATTAGAGTTGGGGCCGGTTTTGGGATTCTGACCATCGTGATTTTCAGCATCGGATATTTCACCAGTAATCTTCCAGATAACCCTCTGTTGATTTTGTTAATGTTCTCCTTCTGGTTGATACTGTTTTATTTCATTTTGCCAGAGTTTTTCCAAAAGTACCGATTGCTCATCTTTGGGTTATACGGAGGATCTGCGTTCTTCTTTTTGTATGTAAGATTATTTACCGGCAGTTTTGAGCTTTATGAAAGCACCTATAAGTTTTGGGCTTTGAGCTTGTTTTTACTTCCTATTCCCATTCTGATAGGACTATGGTTTTTTGAACAATGGAAGTGGTTCCGGATCATGAAGGAAGAGAAAGCAAATGCGGAACTTGCCCTGTTGAGAAGTCAGGTTAACCCTCATTTTTTCTTCAATACATTAAATAACCTCTACTCGTTGGTGGTACACGAATCTGATAAAGCACCGGAAGTAATTCTGAAACTGTCGGATATGATGCGATATACTATCTATGAAGGGAAAAAAGACAAAGTACCCTTGAATGAGGAAGTTGATTATCTTCAATGCTATATCGATTTGCATAAAATCAGGTACCAAAAAGAGGTTTATATCCGGTTTGAGAAACCGAAGGATGCTGATGAAGTCTCAGTTGCACCATTATTGTTTATTATACTTCTGGAAAATGCTTTCAAACATGGGGTGGAGAGTCTGCGGGAAGGTGCCTATATACATGCTTATTTAAGAACTTACCAAAAAGAAGGAAAAGTAGTATTTGAAATCCAGAACAATTTTGACGATCAGGATTCAGAGGGTAAGCAAGGTATTGGTCTTGAAAACCTTAAGAAACGCCTTGAGCTATTATATCCTAACCGACATAGGTTAGATATTGTGAAAGAAGAGGGCGTATTTAAAGTAAACATTGAGCTTAATTAATGAAGATTAAATGTATAATCGTAGATGACGAACCACTGGCTCAGGATTTGATGAGTACCTATTGTGAGAGGTTGCCTCATCTTAGGGTAGTTAAACAGTGTTATGATGCTCTGGAAGCTTTGGAGTGGCTCAATTCAAACCAGACAGACTTAATGTTCCTGGATTTGAACATGCCCAAACTGAAAGGCTTTGATTTTCTTCGAACCCTTCAAAATTCGCCAAAAGTTATTGTTACCACTGCATACAAAGAACATGCCCTTGAAGGGTATGAGCTTGCCATAGAAGATTATCTGGTTAAGCCATTTAGTTTTGAACGTTTTTTGAAAGCTGTTAATAAAGCTATTTCTACATCATCTTTATTGGCTGGTAAAGGATATGATCAGCAGGAAGGGAATTCCATGTCACCACAGCGTTTCTTTGTAAAAGGTGATAAGGAATACCATCAGGTGAGTTTGGAAGATATTTTATATGTGGAAGCCAGAGGAAATTATTCCGCATTGTTTTTGGAAGGAGGAGAACTGCTTGTTCACGAAAAGATATCTGATCTGGAAGAGTTACTACCGGCTCCAGCGTTCATGCGGGTGCACCGTTCTTTCATTGTAGCGGTAGAAAAAATTAAAACTATTCAGGGAAATACTATTACGGTAGAAAAACAAGAAGTACCCATAGGTCAGACCTACAGCAATTCCGTTCGGGATGAAATTTTGAAGCGGAAACAATAAGGATTTGATAAAGGTGTTGTCACTTTACTTCTAATATTAGTAGGGATTACAAGTAGTATCTTTTGGATAGAGGCGAAGAAAGCTTTTTCTTTTCATGTGGCTCTTAGTTTCATTCATTATTACAGATTGATATTATTGAATTGTTTGGCAATCATTATGGAACTCCATTTTCATATTGGCTGGGAAACAGTAAATAATGATTGAATGATTTCAGTTCATGAGTCGAATAAGGCGTTCAAATCGAGAATTGAGATCATTCGTAATTTCAGCAGTATGAATTCGAAGCATTTTGCCATTTCTTTTTACAGGTGTGCCATCCACATAGACGGAATCGATGTCACCGGGATTAGCCGTATTGGTTAGTGCTCTGACAGAATCCTTTGCCGGAGCCATTGCAAGAGAATCAGTTTTGACTAAAATAAAGTCGGCTTGTTTTCCAGGTGTAATGGTACCTACTTCATCTGAAATTCCAAGTACCCCTGCTCCGTTTTTTGTAACTAATGAAAGAAGATTGTAATCCGATATCTTTTTCTTACCTAATTGCTGGTTGATACGGGCTACAGTCATCATTTTAAACATATTCGGTCCGCCGGATCCGGCATAGTTATCAAAAGAAAGGCCACATTGAACACCGGATCGTTGTGCAGAAGTCAGAGGTATTATTCTCCTCATTCCATTGGCCGTAGAAGGAGAAAAACTGACCGGCGTATTGTGGTCGGCCAGCACTTGCCAGTCTGCATCATCCCAGTGATACCCATGAATGATCAAATTGTCGGAACTTAGGTAACCAGCTTTTGCATAATAGTCAGCTTTCCCTTCATTAAGTACGTGCATACTGATAGGAAGTCCGGCCTCGCGTGCCATTGCAATCTCTTGTTTAAGTAGCGCAGGTGCTACGTTAAGAAATTTAAAAAATGGGAAATTGGGATCGGGAGTCACATCATTTCTTAATCCAAGCCTAAACGTTATTCGTTTGCTGGCAGAAGAATCTCTTAACCGAATAGCATCAGCAACATTCATCGGTTCCTCAGGTGACAACTCGTAATGGTAGCCGTAAGTAAAATGCCCCCTGATCCCGGCATCTTCCATAGCCTGAAGCTCAGCATCAGCATGTTCGGGACTTGGCAGGTTATGCGCCCAGTTATTAATAGTGGTTACACCCGCTGACAATGCCTCAAGACTAGCTGCATGCACAGCGGAATAAGAATCTTCCGGGGTGAAAAGTGGACCCATTTTTTTGCAAAGTATCTCATAATTCAATCCAGAAGCTGTTCCAAGGAAAGACTTCCAGGGCGAATTCCATAGGTGGGTATGCGTGTCAACAAAACCAGGCATTGCGATATAGCCTTTACCGTCAATTTTGGGAAGATCAGAATCAAGTTTATCCGGAATTTCATCTTCTTTATATATTTTTGAAATAACGCCTTCACGTACCGAAAACGATGCTTTATCAAGA
>TARA_R110000868_G_scaffold38952_9_pt1 | contig 12570 bp, 12 predicted proteins | sample TARA_R110000868 | Tara Oceans TARA_R110000868 (sample SAMEA4397489) | marine metagenome | biome: Polar Biome; feature: [SRF] surface water layer (ENVO:00010504); material: water (ENVO:00002006), including particulate matter (ENVO:01000060) such as... | depth 5 m | reverse complement strand
TCGTGTATCAGGAACGCTTGTAACAGGTAATACGGTTGCTGCAACATTTGTTTCAGGTGTTTCTGGAGTATTTACAAGCAATGTTTCAGGTGTAACCATTACTGGAACATCTGGTTTATTTTCAGTAGTTAATGGCGTTTCTGGTAATTTTACAACTAAAGTTTCAGGTGCCATCGTTACTGGTGACGTAGCAGCATTCTCATCTGTTACAGGAGCTACCGGAACATTCACGACAAAGGTATCTGGAACACTCGTCACAGGAGACACAGGTTCTTTCACGCATGTAACTGGACAAATTGGTGTATTCACAACCAGTGCCTCTGGCGCAACAATTACAGGCAATTTAATTCAAGGCACATCAGGAGTTTTCTTTAATCTTACAGGAATTACTGTTGTTGCAGCAACTGGTAATTTTACAACAATAAACGCTATAAACCAAAGCTATTCAGGAGGGTTAGTTTTCTCAGGGGATACCTCCACTCTTGGCTCAGGGTTTTTTAGTTCAGGTATCAGCGTTACAGGAACAGTTAGTGGACAAACCTTTACAGGTACAACAGTTGCTGCAACCACTGGTACATTTACTTCACTGACAGGTACTACGACTACTGGTACAACTGCTAATTTTGTATCAGGTGTATTCACCACACAGGTTTCAGGGGCAACTATCATTGCTCCTACAGGCACATTCACTTCTTTAACAGGCACTACAACTACTGGTACGACTGCCAACTTTACCTCAGGTGTGTTCAGTACACGAGTTTCTGGTGTAACAATAACCGGTACAACAGTTGCTGCAACCACGGGTACGTTTACCTCTCTAACAGGTACTACAACTACTGGTACAACTGCCAATTTTACCTCAGGTGTATTTAGTACACGAGTTTCTGGCGCAACAATAACCGGTACAACAGTTGCTGCAACCACGGGTACGTTTGTTTCTTTAACAGGACTTACAGTTACTGGTACAACTGTTAATTTTGTATCCGGCGTATTCAGTACACAGCTTTCGGGTGCAACAATAACCGGCAATCAAATAAGTGCAACCAGCGGAACTTTTGGAACACTTGTGACTAGTGGACATGTTGTTCAAGACAGTTTAACTGTATCAGGTAATCTTAATGTTTTAGGTTCTGGGGCATTTGCTTCTGGTGTTACAATTACAGGCACATTAAGTGGAACTACATTCACAGGAACAGTTGTTAACGCAACAACAGGAAACTTTACTTCCTTAACAGGTACTACAACTACTGGTACGACTGCTAATTTTGTATCAGGTGTATTTACTACACGGCTTTCTGGCGCAACAATTGTTGGAACCACAGGAAATTATACAGACTTTGCAAGTATTTCTGGAATATTTACAGATCGTGTATCAGGAACGCTTGTAACAGGTAATACGGTTGCTGCAACCACTGGGACATTTACTTCACTAACAGGTACTACGACTACTGGTACGACTGCTAATTTCGTATCCGGAGTATTTACTACACAGCTTTCTGGTGTGACGGTAACTAGTACAACTGTTGTCGCTTCTACTGGTAGCTTTAGTTCTTTGACAGGTGCTACAACTACTGGTACGACTGCTAATTTTGCGTCAGGTGTATTTACTACACAGGTTTCAGGGGCAACTCTAACAGGCAATACAGGTTTATTTACAACTCTGACAGGAAGCACTCTTCATATAACAACAGCATCAGGCGCTTCTCCTGCTTTGATTTGTTCTGGAGTGGTTTCTGGTAATGCTTCAGGATTTGTTATTAAAGGACCTTTAATCATCCTTGCTTAATTTTTTCGGTTAAAATAAAGAAACATAAAGGAACACAAAATGCCTTACGGTATTATTAAAATCGACACAATTACTTTCACTGACAACAATGTAGATAAAACTGTTTCAATTTCTGGTTTAGTTCAAAATCCTACATTTACAGGCAACGTAACTGCAACTGGAACAATTTCTGGAACCACGGTAACAGGGACAACAGGAAATTTTACTACGTTAAATGCAACAACAATAATTGGTACTGTTTCAGGCTATGGTGCATTAGATACTGCTCAAACATGGACCAAAGGTCAACGTGGTGAAATTACGGTCTTAACAGACGGAGCTACTATCACAGCAGACCTTGCTGATAGTAACAATTTTTCTGTTACACTTGGCGGTAATCGCACATTAGCTAATCCATCAAACCAAACCGCTGGGCAATCTGGTTGTATATGGATTACACAAGATGGCACCGGTAGTCGAACATTAGCGTATGGATCGCAATGGGATTTTACTGGTGGCACTGCGCCAACATTAAGTACCGCCGCCGCTGCTGTAGATTGTTTAGCATATGCAGTACAATCAAGTACTAAGATTACTGCCACACTTATCACCAACTTAAGCTGATGATCCCTGGAAGTGCTAATCCATTACTGCTAGCTTCTGCCGCCGCTGCTGGGGTGCAGATAGAACGGTCGTTGAGATTTAACGGTACTAGTGATAGTGCTAACCTGTCTAGAATTCTCGGTGCTTCGGGAAATAGAAAGACGTGGACGTGGAGCGGGTGGGTTAAGAGAAGTAAATTAACTACTAGCTATCGCCTTTTTAATAACTCCGCGCCATCTCCAACAAATGCGGCAATTATGCTCGTTAGTAACGACAGTCTACGTTTTTTTGATACTTTAATTAGTTGCGATCTTCAGACGACTCAAGTTCTTCGTGATGCGTCTGCTTGGTACCATATCCTTGTAAACTTTGACACAACTCAGGCTACAGCCAGCAATAGAGTCAATATATATATTAATGGTAGCCAGGTAACCACTTTTGCAACAGCAACTTATCCCTCGCAAAATATAGACGGAAACATCAATGATAATGTCAATCACGTAATTAGTGGCGGATCTGACGGAGTTACTGAGTACTTAGACGGCTACCTCGCCAACATCCACTTCATCGGCGGCCAACAGCTTACCCCCAGTAGTTTTACCGTAACCAATGGAACTACTGGGCAACTTGTACCAAAAGAATACACGGGCACTTATGGCACAAATGGATTTAACCTTTTGTTTGCTGATAACTCCAACAACACTGCCGCCACATTAGGGAAAGATACTTCGCCGAATGGAAATAACTGGACGCCGAACAATTTATCTGTTACCACAACCAGCATAACGTATACCCCAGTCAGTAACACTAACCTTCAAATGACTTGGGATTCACTGCTTGTACCAGGGAATCCGGCTGGTATGTACTCATATGACAATACAGTTGCTACTGGTACTTTTGCCGTTACCAAATCTTATTCTTCTTTGGTAGAGGTTCTTGTATGTTCTACCAACGGAAGTGCTCCTGTTTACGTTAACGGGGTATCTGTTGCGAGTCTTCCTACAGGTAATAATATTAGTAATGCTGCATGGAGAACTGCTTTAACCGGAAGTGGAACTCTTACCAGTGTTGCTGTGCAATCAGATGGACCTCAACGAGGCATAATTTTTCAAGTAAGAGTTGACGGAGTGCAGTTAGTAAATATAACACCAGCAGGAAACGACAGTCTCGTAGACACCCCGACTAGTTATGGGACGCCGGATACAGGCGTGGGTAATGAGGTGCGGGGGAATTACACAGTGCTTAACGCTCTGAATAAGGGTTCAAACGTTACACTTGCTAACGGGAACTTAGATAGTTCACATGCTGGCTCTAGCGTACACAGCAGGGTCGTTGGTACTATTGGGGTTACATCTGGCAAATGGTATTACGAAGCAACTTTAACAACGCTTGGCGGGCAATGGCCTGCCGTTGGCGTCGCTTTTGCTAGCAGCACCGACATGGCTACATTTGTTGGTAATGAGTCTGGCACGGTTGGCTATTACGCTGGAGGCGGTGTTAACGGTGGTGGTGGCGGTCGAACATACAGCACCTACACAACTAATGACATTGTTGGCGTTGCTATTGATTTAGACAACAGTCGCGTTACTTTTTACAAAAATGGCGCCAATGCAGTTACTTCCGGCACAACATACGAAAGCATAACTGCAAGCGCGGTTTATGTTTCAGCCGTTAGTGGTTATGGCAGTAGCGCAGCTTGGGTCTGCAACTTCGGCCAACGCGCCTTTACCTACACCGCCCCCAGCGGCTTCAAGGCACTGTGCGATACCAACATTGCAGAAGGCACCATAACCACCAGCGGAACTTACACAGGTAATGGCGCGGCAGATGGGCCTTTTGTATATTTAAATGGTGTACCAACTGCAATGACCGTTGGCGTTAACGCAGTTACTTTTGGCACTGATGCAGATAAATTATCAAGTGGATTTAAGCTGCGTACAACAAATGTTTCATACAACCAGAACGCATTAAGTTACAGCTATAGCATTACAACAACAGGTGCAAAGTTTAAATATGCTAGGGCGCAACCAAATCCGTGACCCATTAGTGAACACGCCTACGAGCCTGGGGTGCAGCTAGGTTAACTGCATTAAACGTTTCTCGCCCTGAAAGTCTGAGAACGCCCCTAAAAGCCCGGTCTCCACTTCTAACCCCGTGGAAATCGACGGATTTGCTATTCGCAAATAACGAACAGTTAAAAAGTACTGTTCATTAAAATGTACAGTAACCGGCCTATTGTTCAACTTGCCGAACATAATCTGAATACATGCAGATCCACTGCGCTGTCTTGCTTTTTCACGATTCTAACAAAAGTCTGTTTCATGAAAATTTTAGTTGGGGCTAGCAATCACTCCTTTTAGATTATTTATTTTTTGTCAAATCAGTATTTCTAATATGTCTGAAGAGTGTACTTTTGTTTGCTATACTTTTAAAAGAAAAAGTTTTAAGAATGTTTCTTTTCAACGGTAACCCATTAAGTCCTGATAGCGCATTCACTGATCCAAAAACTGGCATTCAATATCCAGCTAATTGGTTGCGTCTTGCGTCACCTGCTGAACGTGCTGCTATTGGTATTATTGAAGTGCCAGATCCAGCACCATATGATCAACGTTTTTACTGGGGGCCTGGGTTACCAAAAGATCATGGTCAGCTAGTAACACAATGGGTTGATCAAACACGTACAACAGCAAACACATTACTAACGCCAACAGATTGGGAAGTAATACGTGAAGCAGATAATGGCAAACCAATGGCAATTGAAATAAAAGAAAATCGCCAACGCATACGTGAATTAACAGGTACAAAAAATGCTGCGATCACTGCTACTACAGATACTGATGCGTTAGCAGCCTATATCACTAGCAGTGCATATAGTGACTGGAATCCTCCTACTACTACTATTCCTATTAATGATATAATCTTTTTTAATAACAATAATATTACGTCAGGATTTTAAAAAGTAACTATACTACGAACAAGCCCAATAAACAAGCTAAATGAAAGCTACAAATGTAAAAGGGCCTGCCATGACTCCCCAACAAAACGATGTTTTGTCTGCTGCTGTGGATCTAATGAATGGTGGTTTAGATATGGAAGAAGCGTTCCTTTGTTACCGTACAATTTCTGCATACGTACTAAAAACAATTCCCCCTGATGAGGTGTTGGTTGACTTGAGGAAACAAGTAGAGTAGTGTGCACCACTAATTTATTTCCTGCTATATTACAGGTATAAAAAGCCTTCTTTGTAATGACCAAATCTGTTGCATTTATTAAGTTAGCTGATGCAGCAGCTTTTTACAAGAACCTATCTCATCAAAAGGATGCCTGGAATTGGCTGGAAAAACAGTTATCACCTGAAGTATTAGCTGACTTCGGCGTCAAATACCGCATTGAAACGCCGCCAAAACCAGCATTTGATAATACATGGGATGGCGTGGTAGCAGCAGCACAATCTGCTGGTGCAAAATACCCTGAACTTGTAGCTGCTCAATGGGCACTAGAGTCAAATTGGGGTAAACATCCTTCAGGTGAACACAATTATTTTGGAATTAAAGGAACAGGATCTACTAGAACAACACAAGAATTCATTGACAACACTTGGGTTACAATCACTGATGGTTTTGTTAATTTTCCTGACCTACGGAGTTGCATTACCTATCTTGTTGACAGATGGTATAAAGATTACAAAACCTTCAAAGGTGTTAATAACGCAGCCAACCGCAATGCCGCCGCAGTCCAGCTTAAAGAGCAAGGGTATGCAACAGATCCTGGCTACGCCGTAAAGTTAATTCAGTTACTGGATTCAAAGTTAGGTACCCCAGGAGGTAATGTAATAAAAGCAAATCCATTACCTGTTCTATACATGAGTCAACGCGATAACTATCGCGATGCAAGTAGAACATGCTTTAGTTCTAGTTGTGCCATGATGTTGAAATATCTGAAACCTACCTCAATTAAGAATGATGATGATTATATAAAAGTAGTATTTACTTACGGTGATAGTACGGATAGTACCGCCCAGTTAAAAGCATTATTTAAGTTTGGAGTAGAAGCTAGATTTTATAGTAAAGGTGATGTTGATACAATTAAAAAACAAATTGATAAAAACAAACCTGTACCAGTAGGTTTCTTGCACCAAGGTCCAGTTACAAGGCCAACTGGTGGAGGCCATTGGATATGTATTACGGGGTATGACGATACAGGATGGTGGGTGAATGACCCATGGGGAGAAGCTGATTTAACATCTGGAACTTACTTAAATACAAATGGTAAGAACCTGCATTACAGCTATAAAAATTTCAACCCTAGATGGCTAATCGAAGGGTTGAATTCTGGTTGGTGTATGCTTGCTTAACGTTGTTTTGCTTTACCAACAACAAGAGCAAGTATCTCAATTACCTTATATACTTTGCGAACGAAATTGTCGTCCCGAGGAGTTGGTGTTAACGCAGTAATAACACTACATGCAGCATGAACTGCAAGTGCAACTTCAAGATACTTGGAAAGGTCCATAACAAATCTTTGCTTATATGTATATTGTAAGTCTTATATCTAATGTTATTACTTATAAAAAAAGAAAGATTTATGTTGTGTAGAAATTTCCCATGCTGAAGACTCATGTTTTTTAAACCATTTACTCCAAATTCGAAACTGTTTCTCAGGTACAGCAGACTCACAACGCATACTTATTGATTCGCCCTTAGGAAGTTCTTCTACCCATTGCCTTACCTGACGTATTGCAATAGCTTGCGTTTTAAAACCAATTCTCCCAGTTAAACTACCATCTAACTTAGCAACAGATTTCTTCTTACGTCGATTCATCCAATCGTTTATTTGTCTTTTGGAACGACCTACAGCTAAACTTGCAAGCCATACACATCCTTTCTTTGTAGGTATCCATGGAATCAACCGCATCTTCAATAGAAACCCATCTGGTAAAACAATAGTTATAGTTTTCTTTTTGCGAAACCTCATAACCTATTTGTTAAAGAAGTAAACAGTGTTGGGAAAGGGTTTGTATTTTGATGTTGTGCATCCCAAATGTCTTTCCATTCAGATAAAGAATGGTCATGGAAAGCATCGAAAGATTCATCAGCACCAGGTTCTAAAATAACTTTAAAATCATCTGCTTGAGAAGAAGGTATTATTGGACCAATTAACCAAGTAGAACCATCTAACACAGTAACAGTAATAGTTGAATTGATAACACAGATATCTTCAGTAAAGCCATTGGGTCTTCCAGAGGTTGAAGAAATTATTGTATTACTAACAATACTAGAAGGTATTAAAACAGTGAATTCAATATCAATTGCAGTTTCTTGTAGAAACAAACTAGCCTCGTCTGTATCTTCTAAACCAGCAAATAATTCTGTTATTGGAAATTCAATAACAATACCTACCTCATAATCAAGAGGTTCATTACGTGTAGAAGAAACACAAATTAAATAACTTCCTGCTGCTAAAGGATAGTATCTTTCATCACCACGATCTAATCGACCTGCTTCAAAGTTATTATAAAGATCAGACTGAGCACTCATTACAGAACCTAAGTACGGAATATACACTTCGCCATCACGTCTTAACCCATCACGTACGGAATCTTCATCAAATATCGCTTCACCTTGAATTGGTATATGATTTAAATCATAAGCAGATGTTTGAATATAATTAGGACGTGGAGGACCTTTAGTAATAATGATCCAGCTAGGAGCTGTGGTATTAATTTGAAACCAGTTGTTATAAGTACCGCCACCATAACCACCATCGACTATCCTCTTTTCTGATTTTAAAGTTCCCTTAAGATACTTAAGTGATGTAGATGAAAAGGTACCTAGAACTAAGGGGTTAGCTAAGCTACGTTGTGATTGGTTTGCAGCTACGTTCCGAGCCATTATTTAAATTGTTTTCGTACATCTATTGTAATCGCGGCATATTTAACCTTCATCATAATCAGGTGGTTCGGGTGCAAATGAAGGATGACGAATTGTTTGTTTATAATATTGTTCAATTACTTCTTGTTGTTTACCAAGGAGCCTAGCTTTATGTAATAACATAAGGAGTTCAGGTTTAAAATCAAGCGTAAAAGGATGGATGTTCTGTGGAGGCATACCAATATTCCAACTTGAAACCATGTGTAAAGGGTTGAGACACCAAGGGTTTCCACAAGTTTTACTAACGTGTAAATCACCTATATCACCCCATGCACATTGATAAATTATTTTCTGTGGTGTTACATTTTCGGATGCTCTTCCAGTATAAAAAACACGATAAGAAGGAAAGTTAATACGTCTTGGAGCCTTGGTACCAGGTAAATTTACTTCCCAACAATCATCTGGGAAACCAACAGATATTTTCTTCCAAAGTTTTTCGTACTTGTAGTTGTAGTACGGATGAATGAAATTAAGATTGAAGCCACAAATATTAGATTTAATTTTTATTACGCAGTGATAGCACCAATGGTTGTCAATATCACGGATGCGATGGCGATGGGGACAAGGATAACCACTATAATAACCATGAGACTTAAGTTGGGAATCATCCAGGGAATCAATATCTTTTATGTAACGAAAGTTGGTTTTAGATAAGTGGCTAGCAATATTTGCCATTCAATAAACCTCCTGCAAGGCTTCTAGGGAACGTTTGCGTGGCATCCAGCAGGCGTTCAACTCTTGTCTGTTGTCCTTTGTTCTGTTGTTGTGACCATGCTTCACGGCATAACGATCAGGACATTCGTTAGTACGCAAGTAGTACACGATCCTGTGCGCGTAGTACACGTCACTATCTATTGATACCAGGTAGTAGCCACTGGTTTTGTCCTTGCGTTCCACGAAAGAATCGCCTTCTAGCCAAGCAAGACCACTGGGATGCTCGTCACTTAACTCAAGCAATTCTTTTACTCGCCAGAGGGGAGGCATCATTTTGTAGTTGTGAGGCATGGCGTTTGGTGCAGTTCAAGCACTATAGGTATAATTTTACTTAGTCTAAGAGTTAGGGACAAAGTCGTCAAGATGTCGTAACTTATAGTGCTTTTCCTCTGAAATCCACTATAGGTTACGACATTCTCCCAAGTTTGTACCTAATCCTTAGGCGAAGTAAAAAAGCGTCTATAGTGCCTACTTTTGTTTTCCTTAACATTTGCTCTCCCCTCCAGCTCCAATCCCTGGCACAAAAAAACCCCACCTTCCGTACTGAAAGGCAGGGTGTATGAGCGCAGGGTTTAAGAGGCGCGAACAAGCTCGTGCTTAGGACGCTTACTCTTCTTCACGTACTTCTTCTTCGTGGCTTCTGGCTCCTCCTGGGGTACAACGACAGCATGATCCACTTCGTTTAGTACGTCCTCAAAGATGCCACCAAATTGAGATGCAATTGTGTCCCATGAGAATTGGTCACTCATTACGTGCTGGTAACACTTCTCAGCTACTTCAGCCCGGTACTCCTTATCCTCATACAAATCTTCAAGGATTTCAGCCAGACTTTCGTCCGAAGGGCATGGCATTTCCCGCCCATAATTTACGTCAACATCAACGTGATCACACCTAATTAAAGGTGCACAGCCCTGGAAAATTTCTTTACATGAAGTATGGTCTGGCACCACCTGCGCTACGCGACAGGCGGCATGTTCAAAATTAACAAGACCCCAACCTTCCCCTTTACAGGTATTAACTCCTATATCAGCAACATTATAAATATCATTTAACATATCAACATCTACATTTGGTGGGTTAGGTGTATTAGAAGTCATGATAATACGGCCATTAGGATCTAACCCATTCTTCTGCATCTCTCTACCAAACAAAGACATAAGATCCCAACCTTGATCCTTAAGTCCCATATGTAAATACAAACGAGTATCAGGACGCCCTACTGCAAACTTAGCGAAAGCAGAAATTGTAATGTCTTGACGTTTACGAAACTGATTACGGTTACCATTCAACACAATGAATAGGTCATCAGCCAACCCAAGACGTTTACGTGACACACTCTTATCCTTTGGATAGAACTGATCAGCAGTTAATCCATGGGGTATAACAGCGATTGGTTTGTTGATACCACCTTTCACAAATTCATGGGCACCAAATTCCGTATACGAAACGATTGCATCCCATTCATTAGCAGTATCACTAAGACAACCCAACCAGTTATACGAATCCATTGGGGCATACCCAACAAATTTAAATTTCTTTTGTTGATGTAAATCTTTTATTTGCTCATATTGATTATTGATAATCCACATATCATTGATACTAAAGACGACATCAGGCTTCTCCCTCTCGATGACTTCTCGTATCCTCTGTACACCAAAAGGTTCTTGTTGATGTCTATTAGAAGACGGATACATTACGTAGGTAGCTTGCAAAGGCGTTGGATCACCCCACCAGTTATTGCCTAGGACAACGATTTCAAAATCATCCTTCAACCTAGAGATAACATTTTCTGTTACCCGAGCAAAACCGGTCATGGCAACAATGTCACCACACCAAAGCAATTTTGGTTTCTTAGTCATCAATCAAAATATTTCTTTAATTACTATACACAGAATGTTGGTGTCATTGACCGTACAAGTTCTTTTTCTTCTATCAAACCAGCTTTAAGTTTATATTTTAAAAAGTCAGCAGCCTTATGCGTTTCTGTTTTCTCGCCACAAGTATAAAGATCAACTGCACAATAACCAAGCTCAGGCCAGGTATGAATACTTGCATGAGATTCAGCAAGCAAGAACAATAAGGTTACCCCTTGCGGTTGAAATTTCTCCCCTACCACCTTTAAAATCGTAGCGCCAGCCATTCGTAAAGCTGTCTCAAGCAGCTCGGCTAGCGCATCATAATCATCAAGTAATTCTTTATCACAATCATAGAGATCAAGAATTAAGTGTCGCCCATTACTCATTGAATTTCTTCATCAGCTTCTATTTTCTCATTAGTTTTCCTCTCTAGCACATCGCCATATTGTTCTTTCCACAATTCTTTATTCAAACCAACTTCAATAATTGATGGATACTCCTTATACTTTGTAGGATTTGATTCCCTGCAAGCAATATTTCCAATACGCCAACCACCCCTTTTAAATTTAAAAACATTTAATCCCAACTGATAAACACATACGTCTATCACTAAGGTTTCAAACCTACTACGACCAAGGATATTAGCATTGGATCCCCTGGAGAACTCACAATAATTAGAATACAGGTACTCATTACAACCGGCATAGATATTATTAGAACCATTAGCTGCATGTTTAGCTAAACCAATTGCAGAAGATACACCTGTATCAAAGACAATATTGTGGTTCATCCAATCCATGATCTGATTAGATTTCAAGATTTGTTCTCCATGATGTTTAGCAAAGAAGGTTACTTTCTTAGTTGTTTCCATCAGGTATTCACGCATCTCAACTTCTGGCATATCTAATACCCAGTTCACAAGCCCAGGTAATAGAGGAGCGAAATCACCAAAAGGACGACCGGCCCCGTCCATATCAATAAGGATACGTTGTTCAGCAGAACTGCCAGTAAAAGGCTTGTCAAAAGGAATGGTGAGACGGCGACGAGCCAAACCAGAAGTCGGATCGGTAGTTTGGATTGGTTCATTAGCAGTGATAATTACAAGACCATTAAATTTAAAAGGCTTCTGTGAACCAGCTTGAAACTTACGCTCCTTACGGATTAGATCACCGCCTGTAATAGCTTTTAGTACGGAGACAGAACCACCGTATCGTTCAACATCATTAAAAAGCAAAAGCTTTTTCTTATATAAGTTAGCAGTTTCAAACCTGTTCTTCTCTAGGTGTTCCAAAGAAGAGATCATTGCATTCTCATCACCAACTAAGGCATGAGCAAGGTTTGCATAAGTTGACTTACCTGATTTACCAGGGCCAACAATCTCAACAAACTTTTGTATCTCAGAGTTACTCAATAGGACAGCTCTCAACCAAGCTCTCAATACCTGGACGCGACCCCAGGTACCATTCTGTGAAGCTTTCAACCACTTAATAATTTCTTCACAAGTTGCACTTGGATCATAGTCATAAGGCAACTGTTGTGTCATATACATACTCCTATCAAATGCCATTAAGTTTCTATTACTAACATCCAATATTCCATTGGTAAATAATAAGCAGTCATTAGATTCATACCACTGCTCATGTATTGTCATAATCCTTAACTGTTCCAATACATCATTAATCATGTTCATGCTGTAGCCTCT
>TARA_R110000868_G_scaffold4155_23_pt1 | contig 12580 bp, 14 predicted proteins | sample TARA_R110000868 | Tara Oceans TARA_R110000868 (sample SAMEA4397489) | marine metagenome | biome: Polar Biome; feature: [SRF] surface water layer (ENVO:00010504); material: water (ENVO:00002006), including particulate matter (ENVO:01000060) such as... | depth 5 m | reverse complement strand
ACCATCGAGGAGCTCGGCCCCATCGCGCAGGCGAATCCGGCAGTGCTCGAAAATTTCGACGCCGACCGCATCGTGCGCGACACCGCGGACGCCAACGGCCTGCCCGCCGCCTGGATGGTGCCCGAGGACGAGGTCAAACGGAAACGCGCCGCGCAGCAGGCGGGACAACAGGCGGGACAACAGGCCGAACAGCAAACGGCACAACAGGCGGCCGCAGACCCGCTTGCCGCCCTTGCCGCGGCGGCCGCCGGCGCGGCCAGCGTGTCGCCGTAACCCGTATCCGATCAGCAGGAGAAACAGACATGAAATCCCACGGTCACCGCTATGCCGGAAAGCCCGGTTTTACGCCCCGCAACGTGCGGCGGTTCGGCGCGATCTTCAGCCCGTCGAGCCCGTCCCTGCCGCCGCCCCCGCCGCCGCCGCCGACGATCGAAGATCCCGCGATCGAGGAGGCCCGCCGCAAGCGCCGCCTTGCCGAAGCGCGCCGCCGCGGCCGCCAGGCAACCATCCTCACCGGCCCGTCCGGCGACGAAAGCCCGGCGACGGTCAACCGGCCGCAATTGCGCCGCCTGCTCGGCGGGGGGTGACTCCCCGCCCGGACAGGCGGGTTTTTGGCCTCAGGGCGCGGGACGTTCATAATCTTTACACATGAAGAAAATATATTATATATTCATTGGTGAATATCAGGGATGGACAGGATGATCGAACCGGAAACGTTGAGGGCCGGAAACCATCGCGAAATCCTGGCGAAAGCGGCATTGCGCGCGGCGAAGCGGCTGAAAATGAAGAATGTCGAGCTGGCGCAGGTGATCGGCGTCTCCGAGGCGACGATCTCCAACGCCGACAGGCACCGCCAGCCTTTGCCCAATGACGCCAAGAAGCTTGAAATCGCGACCCTGTTTATCCGGCTGTACCGTTCTCTCGATGCGATCGTGGGGGGCGACGACGATGTCGCGGCGGCCTGGCTTCGCAACGCCAATACCGCGCTGAACGCCCGGCCCATCGACGCCATCAAGACGCTGACCGGGCTTTACGATGTCGTCGCCTATCTCGACGCCCGGCGCGCCCTTGTCTGAACCGGGGCCCAACCCGGGACCGCGGGGCGGCGAGATCTGGCGCGTCGTGGAAGCGCAGCACAGGATTTCGACAATGAAGCTTGTCGACAATCCGGACGAACAGGAAACCCTCGAGCGGCTTCTCGAGGCCGGCAAGCCGCCGGTTCCGGCGGAATGCAGGCACCTGCACTGGCTGCTGTTCACGCCCTTCCGCTACGAAGCCCGGAGCGATTCGCGATTCCGCCGGCAGGGGCGGACGCCGCCGGTGTTCTACGCGGCCGAAAACACGGATACCGCGATTGCCGAGTTTTCGTTCTGGCGGCTGCTGTTCCTGATCGAAAGTCCGGACACGCCGTGGCCGCGAAACCCCTCGGAGGCGACGGCGTTTTCGGTCCGGTACGACACGGCGAAATGCCTCGATCTCACGGCCCCGCCCTATGACGGCCGGCCGGACGACTGGCGCCATCCGACCGACTATACCGCCACCCATGCCGTGGCGGACGAGGCCCGCGCCCTCGATTGCGGCGCGATCCGGTCGTGGTCGGCCCGGGCCCGGTCCGGCGACGGGCAAAAGGAAGGCAACATATCGCTTTTGTCCTGCGCGGCGTTTCGCGATCACGTGCCGCTGCAGGCGCAGTCGTGGCACGTTCTGCTGCACCCGGCGGGGATCAGCGCGCGCTGCGAGACGCCGAAATGCGACCTGTATTTCGACCGGGCCTATTTCGGCCGGGACCCGCGCGTCGCCGCACTGAACTGGGACCGGTAGCGGCCGGCGCCGCCGCGGCATCGACCGGATCGCGGCCGAGGTTTTCCATGGCGCGGCGATGTGCTTAAAAGTATCGGCAAACGAATAATCAAAAAGAGGCCCGCAACATGATCGATTTCTTTTTCCCCACGGAGGGCATGGGCTCGCAGACCCTGCGGCTGGTCGCCGAGGCCGGCGAGGGCGGCGGCGACGTGTTCGAGATCGCGCGCGTGTGCCGGGAGATCGAGCCGGGCGACCTGGCGGGCTGGGAAAAGGCCTGGATCGCTAAGGCCGAAGATACCGAGGCGCGGGCGAAAAAATGCCTCGCCGACGGGCACGAACGCTCTGCCATGAAATATTTCTTCGCCGCCAACCAGTACTGGCGCATGGCGGACGTGTTCCTGCGGATCGACCGCAATGACGAAAAGGCGGCCTGTTTCCGGAAAAGCCAGGAAAACTTCCGCGCCGCCGCGGCGCTGCACGATCCGCCCATCGAGGTGATCGAGGTGAAATGCGGCGACGAGGTCTATGACGGCTATTTCTGCCATCCCCGCAACCCGAAACCGGGCAAGTGGCCGGCGCTGTTCTTCATCGGCGGCGCCGACGCGTTCGCCGAGGAAATCTATTTTTCGGGCCGGGAAATGGTCGAGCGCGGCTATGCCATGCTGCTCGTCGATACCCCCGGCCGCGGCTCGTCCATGTATCTGAAGGATATCCCGACCCGCGCCGATTACGAGGTGCCGGGCAGGGCCTGCTTCGATTACCTGTTCGACCGGCCGGAAATCGACCCGGACCGGGTGGGGCTGATGGGCATCTCCATGGCGGGGTATTACGCGCCGCGTGTTGCGGCCTTCGAAGACCGTATCAAGTGCCTGGTGTCCTGGGCCGGTTGCTATTCGATTCTCGACGACCTGTACGATTTCTACGAACACCTGCAGCCGGTGGTGCAGCGTCTGCTCGGCGGCGTCAGCCACGAAGAGGCGCGCGAACAACTCAAGTCCTTCACGATGGAAGGCATCGCGCAGAACATCACGGTGCCGACGCTGATGACCCACGGCACCAGCGACAAGCTGATGAACTGGGAGGGCGCGAAAAAGCTGTTCGACGAGATCGGCGCCGAGGACAAGACGCTGGTCCTGTATGACGATCCGAAGGTCGGCGGCACCGTGCATTGCAGCCACGATTGCTGGGTTCACCAGAGCCCGCTGATCTTCGACTGGATCGAGGATCACCTGTAGGGGGCGGCAATCCGAATTGAAAAGGGCGGGGAAATTCCCCGCCCTTTTTCATGGCTGTTGCGGTGCGGCGCCCAGGCCGCCCGCGGTCGCTCCTGCCGGCGGCGTTTCAGCCGGCGAAGGCGATCGGCGACCAGGTCACGGCGACCACGGTGGCGACAACAGCGATGCAATAAAGACGGAATACGAAACCAATCATAGCGGTGCCTCTTACCCAATGTGCCTACATACCGGCCCCATGCCGGGGACCGTATGAAACAGTTAATGCAATTATCGTGCCAGATTCATGAATCCCCTGAAAACAAGGGGTTAGCCGCGCCGCAATATTAACGGCGTCTCAGAATGTAAAAATTCCCGACGTTTCGCCGGGTCCCGATCACAGGAGAGACCATGTTCGACCGCCTTTTCGCGCGGCGCGGGAGACCTGCGCCCGCTTTCCGCCATATCGACGAGCTGACGGCGCCGCTGGGCGATCTGCCGCAGGGCGCCGGTTACACCGCCATCGACCGCCACCGCGATTTTCAGGCGGTGTTCCGCTCGACCCCGGCGGGCCGCCGGGTGCTGGCCCAGATCCTTGAGCGCTGCCGCGTCTGCCGGCGCAGTTTCGTCCCCGGCGACGGGTTCGAGACCGCGCGCCGCGAAGGCATGCGCGATGCCGGGCTGTGGCTGGTCGGTATCCTGGCGGAAGACCCCGGCGGCCCTGCCGGCCGGCCGCGCTCGGCGGAGGCCGATGCCCCCGACGCGGCGGAGAGCGCGGCGGCTCCCGGCGCCGGGGACCGGCCATGACCGCGCCCGCCCGGGCGGCCGCGAAAAAGCCGGCGAAAGCGGCGCTGAAGCTCCGCACCGGGTCCGGGATCGATCTCGACCTGCTGGAAGACTGCGCCGGGCTCTATGCCAGCGTCGAGGATGCGGCGGCGATGCTCGATATCGGCGCCGCCGCGCTGCAGCAGGCGCTGGACGATCCGGACTCGCCGCCGGCGCGGGTCTGGCGCCGGGCGCGGGCGCGTATCCGCCTCGACGTGCGCCGTGCCCAGTTCGCCCAGATGAACAAGAACGCCACCCTTGCGATCTATCTCGGCAAGGAACTGCTCGGCCAGGACGGCACCGGCACCGCGGGGCCGGTCACCTTTATTGTCGATACGGGAATCCGGCGCGATGGACCAGAAACGCATTAGCACGGGCTACGATCCGCGCCCCGGGCAGGCGGTGCTTCATCTCGCCATGAAACGCTTCAACGTGCTGGTCTGCCACCGCCGGTTCGGCAAGACCGTGCTGGCCATCAACGAGATGATCGACCGCGCCCTGCGCTGCGAGGCCGACATGCCGCGCTTCGCCTATATCGCGCCGTTCTACCGCCAGGCGAAGCAGGTCGCGTGGGATTACATGAAGCACTTCACCGCCGCCCTGCCGGACGCGACGGCGCGGGAAACCGAGCTGCGCATCGATTTCGCCGGCGGGCGCCGCCTGCAGCTGTTCGGCGCGGACAACCCGGACGCCCTGCGCGGCATGTATTTCGACGGCGTAGTGTTCGACGAATTCGCCATGATGCCCGGCCGCATCTGGTCCGAGGTCGTGCGCCCGGCGCTGGCCGACCGAGGCGGCTGGGCGATCTTCATCGGCACGCCGAAGGGCCGCAACGGCTTTCACCGCCTGTATACCAGTGCATTGAAGGCCGTGGCGCAGGCGGAAGAGGAAAAGCGCGAGCCCGAATGGTTCGCCACCCTGCGCCCGGTCAGCCTGACCGGGGTGATCCCGGCCGCCGAGCTGGCCTCGGCCCGCGCCGAGATGAGCCCGGAGGAATACGACCAGGAATTCGAATGTTCCTTCCACGCGGCGCTGCCGGGGGCCTATTACGCCCGTCTGCTCGATGCGGCGGGGGCGGACGGGCGCATCGGCCGCGCGCCGTGGCAGCCGGACGCCACCGTGCATACCGGCTGGGATCTCGGGATCGGCGATTCCACCGCCATCTGGTTCGTCCAGCAGGTCGGCGCGGAGCTGCACTGGATCGACTATTACGAGGCCGACGGCTACGGGCTCGACCATTACGTCAAGGTGATCCGCGAGCGCCCCTATGTCTATGGCGACCACCTGCTGCCGCACGATGCCGCGGCGCGCGAACTGGGCACCGGGCGGTCGCGCATCGAAACCCTGGCGCGGCTCGGCCTGCGGACGCGCATGGTGCCGCTGCACAGCGTCGATGACGGCATAAACGCCGTGCGCACCCTGCTGCCGCGCTCGTGGTTCGATGCGCGGAACTGCGCCAGCGGGATCGACGCCCTGCGCGCCTATCGCCGCGAATGGGACGACAGGCGCCGGGTCTTCGGCGACTACCCGCTGCACGACTGGGCGAGCCACGCGGCGGATGCGGCGCGCACGGTGGCCATGGGGCTGCGCCGCCCGCGCGACCGCCGTACCCTGCCGCGCGCCGCCGATACCGATTACGACGTGTTCGCGCAGTAACCGCCGCGCCGGACCGGAAACCGGATATGCGCGCCGTTATCGTGTTTCACGGTCGCGGGCAGGGGTGGTGCGCGCCGTTCCTGGAACCCGGGTTCCGCCACTGTTTCGTCTGCGTGCTGGACGATGCGCGCGGCATCTGGATACGGCTCGACGGCCGCGCCGGCATTCCCGAATTGCGGGCCGAGGCGGCGGCGGATTTCGACCTCGCCGGGTTCTTTCGCGCCGCCGGGTTCGCCGTTATCGAACTTGAAAACCACGTCCCGCGCCCGCCGCGCACGCCGCTGATGCTCGGCACCTGCGTCGGCGCGGCAAAGCGCGTGCTCGGCCTGCGCGCCCCCTTTGTCCTGACGCCCAAACAGCTTTTCCGCCGTCTCCGCTGAGACGGCTTTTCATGTCCCACCGAATGGAGCCGCGAATGGAGCCTGTCTGCAAACCGCACATGCTGAGCGAATACCCCCTCGGCTATTCCCGCCTGACCTACGAGACCGAAGACCCCATCGCCGCGGTCGAGGGCGCCGGGTATTTCGGCCCCGCCGCGCCGGTGCTGCGGGTGCGCGACATTATCGAGATATGGGCCGCGATCGACACGCCGCGCCCGGTCTTCCGCACCTATGCCGTCACCCGCGCCGATGCCGCCGGCATGGTGGTCGATATCGCGCCGGTGGAGAAAATCGTGCCGCGGCGGGTTCTTCGGGTGGCGGGAAGCGAACTCTCCGCCGGACGGGAGGGCTGATCGATGGCCTCCACCGCGGGTATCTGCAATTCGGCGCTGATCAAGCTCGGCGCGACCACCATCATGTCGCTGACCGAGGGCAGCCGGAACGCCAATCTCTGTCTCGAACAATACGAAAAACTGCGCGACGACCTGCTGCGCGCCCATGTGTGGAATTTCGCGATCCGCCGCACCAAGCTCGCCCGGCTTGCGGCGGCGCCGGCCTACGGTTTCGCCCATGCCTGCCAGCTGCCCTCCGACTGGCTGCGCACCATTGCCGTGCACGATAACGACGCCGGCACGGGCGCCGTCCGCTACCGCATCGAGGGCCGCCGCATCCTGACCGATGCACCGGATATCTGGCTCAAATATATCGGCCGGGTCGACGACGCCAATGAAATGGATGCCGCGTTCCGCGAAGCGCTGGCGTGGAAGCTCGCCATCGACTTCGCCGTGCCGATCACCCAGTCCACCACGGCCCTGCGCGAAGCCGAGGACGGTTTCCGCCGGGCGCTGGTCAGGGCGCGTTCGGTCGACGCGATAGAGGACTTCGCCGACCGAATGCCCGAGAGCGACTGGGTCGCTCTGCGTCACTGAGGGGGGAGGGAACATGACCGTTATTCTTTCCGCAGATCGCGGGTCTGCGCCGGGCGGCGCGCCGGACGACCGGGTTCCGGACGGCATCGGCGTGCGCGATTTCGGGGCCACCCTGGTCCGTCCCATCGACGCCGTCCGGCAGGCGGCGGATGCCTGTCTTGTCGATTGTTCGCTGCACGATGCGACCCGGATCTTCGGCGCCCTTGCAGACGACCTGACGGCGGCGGAGCCCGATATCGATGCCTGGCCCGACCGGTTCGCCGCCGATGCCCGGCGCGTGCGCGACGACTTCGCCGCCCGTATCCCGGACGGGCCGCCGCGCGACCGCTTCGATGCCGGGTTCGACCTGTTCGCCAAGGCCAAGGCCGTGGAAACCCGCGCCCTTGCCACCCACAAGCGGATCGCCTTCAACCGCGCCGAACTCGACCGGGCGCTTGCCGGGTACGGCGATGCGATTTCGCGCGCCACGAACCCGGTCACGGCCGATTTCGCGCTGACCCAGGGCGAGACCGCGATCCGCAACCAGGTGGCGGCGCAGGTGCTGTCGGAAGAACAGGGCGCGGCGCTGTCGCAGCGCTTCCGCGGCGATATCGCGCTCCGCCGGGCGCGCCAGTTCATCGAGGACGACCCGGCGGCGGCCGCGCAGGAACTGGCGAAGGAGGCGGGCGGGCTGTTTTCGGATCTCGATCCCGACCATCGGATGCGGCTGGCGGAACAGGCGCGGCAAATCGCCGGGGCCAGGGATGCCGATACGGCGCGCCGGGCAGAGGATGACGGCCGCCGGCAGGCGGTGGCCACGGCGCTGCGCCGCGACGCGTTTCTCCGCGATCTCGACGACCGTAGGGAAGACGGGCGGGCGACCCTCGGCGATATCGCCGGGGCGGCGCGGGACGGGATTCTCGGTCCGGTGGAAGCCGATGCGAGGCTGAAAACCCTTGAAATCGAACTCGCCGCGCGTGAACGGGTTGCTGCCCGCGTCGCCGGGCTGATGGACCGCCCCGGCGACCTGCTGGACCCGGGCGATGCCGACGACCGGCTTGCCGCGGAGGTGCATTGGAAAGACGTGGTGGAACCGCTGTCCACCGGATTGCCGCCGGCCGACCGGGCCCGTATCGAGGACGGCGTGGTGTTCGCTACCGGCATCGCCCCGGGGGCGGCGGTGATCGGTCTGCGTGCGGACCTGTTATCCGGCGATCCGGCGGCGCGGGTCGCCGCTGCCCGTCGCATCCGGTCGTGGCAGACGGCGCATCCCCCGGTGCCGGTTGAGCTGCCGGAATTCGAACGCAGGCAGGTCGATGCGCTCACGCCCTATCTCGACCTGCCGCTCCCCGATGCACGCAAGACCGAGCTGGCGGACCGGGCGACCGCGTAGTCGGCCGACACCGGACTGCCGCCTTTTCAAACCCTTTCAATCATCCGACAGGAGACGCCATGCCCAGAGCAGCGCCCCTGCAGCCCTCGCTCAATGCGGGCGAGCTTGGACCGCGCATGGTCGCGCGGACCGATTTCGCGAAATATCCGCTGGGCTGCGCCACCCTGGAAAACATGATCCCGCTGCCCCAGGGCGGCGCAACCCGACGGCCCGGCACGGTGTTCGTCGCCGAAGCCGGCGATCACGACGCAAAGCCGCGCCTGCTGCCGTTCCAGTTTTCCACCGCCCAGGCCTATGTGCTGGAAGCGGGGAACGGCACGTTCCGGTTCTTCAGGGACCGCGGGCGTATCGATGCCGCGGCGACGGACGCCGTCATCGTCAACGGCGATTTCACGGCGGATATCGCGGGCTGGGACGACAGGTCGTCCGGCACCGGCGCGATCGCCCACGACGCGGCGAACGGGCGGCTCAGCCTTGCCGCCGGCGGCGGCGGCAACGCGGCCCATGCCGAACAGGCGGTCGCCGTCACGGCGGTTGCGCAGGAGCATGTCCTGCGGTTCCGGGTGCTGGGGGCGGCGGGCGACGAAATAAGCCTGCGGATCGGCACGACCTCCACCGGCGCCGATCTGGCGGACGATGTCGCCTGCCGGACGGGCTGGCACACCTACGCGTTCACCCCCGGCGCATCGCCGTTCTACGTGCAGTTCCGCAACGCCACCGGCAAGATTCTGCAGGTCGACGACGTGTCGCTGATCGACGACGGGCCGGTTGTCCTCGGCACGCCCTACGGCACGGCCGACCTGCCGCCGCTGAAATTCGCGCAATCGGCGGATACCATGTGGATCTGTTCCCGCGATCACCCGGTCTACAAGCTGACCCGGTCGGGCCACGAAACCTGGTCGATGACCGAGGCCGCGTTCGGCGACGGCCCGTGGCTTGCCGTCAATGCGACGGCCACCACCCTGGCGCCGTCGGCGACGGCGGGCACCGGCATCACGCTGACCGCGAGCGCCGCCGCCGGGATCAACGACGGCGAGGGGTTTTCCGCCGCCGATACCGGCCGGATGGTGCGCCTGAAACACGGCTCGGACTGGGGTTATGCGGTCGTCACCGCGGTCGCGTCGCCGACATCGGCGACGGCCGACGTGAAAAGCGATTTCGGCGCGACGACGGCGGTGACCGACTGGCGGCTCGGCGCCTGGTCGGGCAGGACCGGCTATCCCGGAGCGGTGGCGTTTTTCGAACAGCGCCTGTGCTTTGCCGGGTCGCGGCACCAGCCGCAGACCTTCTGGCTGTCGCAGTCGGCCGATTTCGAAAACATGCGGCCCGATGACGGCGCCGGCACGGTCGAGGACGACGACGCGCTCGACTACACGATTTCCGCCGACCAGGTGAACGCGATCCGCTGGATGGCGCCGGGGCAGAAACTGTTCATGGGCACGGTCGGCGGCGAATGGCTGGTCCAGTCCGACGGGCCGCTGCTGACGCCGACCGATATCGACGTCAAGCGCCAGACCGCGTTCGGCACGGCGGATGTCGCGCCGCAGCAGATGCGCGGCCGGATGCTGTTCCTGCAGCGCGCCGCGCGCAAGGTGCTGGAATTCTCGTTCTCGGTCGAGATCGACAATTACCGCGCCCTCGACATGACCCTGCTGGCCGATCACATCTCGGCCGGCGGGTTCACCGAAATGGCCTATCAGCAGGAGCTGGATTCCACCCTGTGGTGCGTCCGCGCCGACGGCGAGCTGTGCACCCTGGCCTATCAGCCGGACCAGGACGTGATCGGCTGGTCGCGCCAGATCGTCGGCGGGGCGTTCGAGGGCGGGACCGCGGCGGTCGAGAGCATCACCGTCATTCCCGGCGCCGGCGAGGACGAGGTCTGGCTGGCCGTGAAACGGACGGTCGGCGGCGTGCAGAAGCGGTTCGTCGAGGTGTTCGCCCCGCCCTTCGAACCCGGCGCCGACCAGGCCACGGCCTGTTACGCCGATGCGGCCCTGCGCTATGACGATCCGAAGGCGGTCACCGGGGCGACGGCGGCCAGTCCCGTCGTCGTGACCGCCCCGGCGCACGGGTTTTCGAACGGCGACCGCGTGCGGATATCCGGCGTGAAGGGGATGACGGCGCTGAATGGCGGCGTCTTTGCCGTCGCCGCCGCTACGGCGGATACGTTCGCCCTGACCGACCGCGAAACCGGCGCGGCCGTCGACGGCACGTCCTTCGAAACCTATGCGGCGGGCGGGACGGTCCGCAGGCTGGAAACCGCCTTTTCCGGGCTCGATCATCTCGACGGGCAGGTGGTGTCGATCCTTGCCGACGGCGCCATACATCCGCCGAAAACCGTGTCCGGCGGCGCGATTGCGCTCGACTACCCGGCCGGCACGGTCGTGGCCGGGCTGCCCTATACCCACACCTACCGGAGCCTGAAATGGGAAGCCGGGTCGGCGACCGGCACCGCGCAGGGGCAGACCAAGCGCATCCACGGGGTGACGCTGGTGGTGCTTGCATCGCTGAACGCGCGGGTCGGCGCGGATGAGGCTTCGCTCCGCGTCGTGCCGTTCCGGTCCGGCAACGATGCGATGGATGCGCCCGTGCCGTTCTACACCGGCGAGAAATACGTCGAATTCGACGGCGACTACGCGACCGACGCCCGCGTGGTCGTCAAGGGCGACGACCCGGTGCCGTTCACCCTGCTGGCGGTCGCGCCCGTCATGAAAACCAACACGCGGTGAGCGGCATGGATATTCAGGCGGCGTCCCGGGACGATCTCGACGATCTCGTTCGTCTCGGCCGGGCGATGCGCGCCGAAAGCACGGTGCGGTTTCCCGAAATCGACCGCGATGCCGTCGAACTGCATCTCGACCTTGTGGAGGCATTTCCGGACAGGATGTTCATGGCGATCCTGCGGGCCGACGGTGCGGCGGCCGGTTTTATCGGCGGGGCCGCCGGCCATTATGCCTTTTCCCGCGAACGCCATGCCTGCTGCGAGCTTCTGTTCGTGCTGCCCGAATATCGCGGTCGCCATGCCGGCGTGCGGCTGCTGCGGGCCTTTACCGGCTGGGCGGCAGGGCAGGGCGTGGGCGCGGTAGAACTGGGCGTGTCCACCGGCATCGCGCCGCGCCGGACCGCCCGATTGCTGGAAACCATGGGGTTCGCGCCGCTCGGCCGGACCTACAGAAAGGAAACCGACGCATGTGCAATGCTTCAACACTCGGCCTGATGTTCCTGGGCGTGAACGAGGCGCGGACCATCGCGCAGGGCGAACAGCAGAACCGTATCGCGAAATTCCGTGCCGCCGTGCAGAACCGGCAGGCCGACCGGGTCCGGCAGGAAGCGTCTGCCCAGGCGGCCAATATCCGGCGCCAGCGCGGGCGGGAGGCAGCGCATTTGCGGGCGCGGCTCGCATCTTCCGGTATCGATCCGTCCTACGGCGCCGCCCTGCTGTCGCTGGAAACGTTCTCGGGCGACAGCGAGCTCGAAGCGCTGACGGCGATCAACCAGGGCGAAGCCCGGGCCTTCGGCGCGCGCGCCAATGCGTCCGAACTGCTCGCCGGCGGCCGGGCGGCACAGCAGAAAGCGCTGCTCGATGCGGGGACAATGGCCGGGCAGAATTTCGCCAAATTCTACTCCGCCGGTACCGCGTGACGCCTGTTCCGCCCGCCGCCGGCGGGATTTTTATGTCCGATGCCCCGAATTCGAATTGAAAGACGAGGAGCCCGTTTCATGACCCTGTCCACGACCGCCAACAAGGTAAGCTATGCCGGCGACGGCACGACCGTATCCTTCGCGATCCCGTTCCTGTTTCTCGAAAACGCCCATATTTCGGCGGTTCTGCGCGATGCCGCCGGGACCGAGACCACCTGGGCGCTCAATACCGAGTTCACCCTGACCGGCGCCGGCGCCGCCGCGGGCGGGACGCTGACGGTCGTGGTGAGCCCGTCCGACTACACCCCCGCCGCGGGAGAGACGCTGGTGATCCGCCGCGTCGTGCCGGAGACCCAGGAAACCGACTATCCCGAGGGCGGCGCGTTTCCCGCCTCGGCCCACGAACAGGCGCTCGACAAGCTGACCATGCTGGTGCAGCAGCATGCCGAGGAAATCGCCCGCGCCCTGAAGGTGCCGGTGACCGATCTCGGCATCGCAACCACCTTGGCGACCGTCGCCGACCGCGCCAACAAGATTCTCAGCTTCGACAATAACGGCGATTTCGCGCTTGTTGCGGCGGCGGACGAAAGCGCCAACACGGCAACGGCATCGGTGGGCACCGAATCCATTTCCCATGCATCGAGATTCGCGCAACGGCTGACGGTCAAGGATTTCGGGGCAACGGGCGACGGCGCCACCGACGACCGGGCGGATATCGCGGCGGCCCTCGTCGGCGCAGCGGGCGGCGATCTGTATTTCCCC
>TARA_R110000868_G_scaffold138335_3_pt1 | contig 12581 bp, 15 predicted proteins | sample TARA_R110000868 | Tara Oceans TARA_R110000868 (sample SAMEA4397489) | marine metagenome | biome: Polar Biome; feature: [SRF] surface water layer (ENVO:00010504); material: water (ENVO:00002006), including particulate matter (ENVO:01000060) such as... | depth 5 m | reverse complement strand
GGTGATGCACTTGCCCCACCACCGAATCCACCAGGTGAGGCTGCTTCTATTCCAGGAGCTGCTGCTGCAGCATTACCAGCCCTCCAATTAGGCCCTCCACCTTTTATTTGTTCGATTTCCCAAACAAACTCAGCATCTTTACGCATGAATTCACGATTAGCCAAGATATCTTGATCAGCCCAACCCAGGTATTTCTTTTGACTGTATGTCTTTGAAATAGAATCATTCTGAGTGATAGTATTAAAAGATTCAAACTTAAGCTGCAGTTTTTGTTTTTCTCTTAACTCATAGAAATTAGTCGGTGGATTGAACTCGACTTCTAGTGAATGTTCTTTTACCTTAAACTTATCCCATAACCCCTTTAATTTAATATGAGTAATAAATCCGGGTTTAATGCCAGCTGCAAAGCGTTGTTGTAAACGCATGACAAATCTAGCAAATTTTAATTCTTCGCGAAGAATATTTTCACCATCATTAAAAGCATCATCTGGACTAACCCGGGTAGTAGGTACTTTAAGAGCTTTATATAACTTCTTTACAAAGTAAATAAGATCTGATAATTCACCTAGATTAGCTCCACCAGCTAATTGAGTAACACTAGTGCCTTCAGAACCAGCTCTCTTAGCAAACCAAAAACTATCCAGCATGCTCTGAGGATTAAACTTGTTAACTGTACCGCCTTGATCTGAATCAAATGTACGCTTAGACCAATATTGAGTCATTAACTTACGTAGATAGGCTTCAGCTTTGGGTGGAGCCATATTACCTACATCTACGTTAAAGACCAAACGCTCTGGGGCTCTTACTAAACGATAAATTACGATAGAATCTTCAATGAGACTTAATTGGCGGTAAGCTCTGCGAGCATTTTCAATAAAAGGTAAACGCAAGGTTTTATTCTCATTCCAGATACCTGAGCTTATATAGATAACCTGGTTCTGATCTAACGGAACCATCTTTACTTCTTTTACCTTTGTGGGATTATGAGAATCATATATATTTTTACGAAGTAAAAACCCTTTAACTAATTGATTCTGGACATTATTGTAAATAGGATCTACAATATCACCTGGTATAGAAACTACTCCTAATATACCAGCTTCAGGATGATCTTTATGGATAACGTTTTCAAAAAATACTTCAGCATCTACAAGTAATTGGCGAAAGTATTCCCATCCTTTGCGATTTAAATCAAAGTAACCAACATATCTTTTAAATTCTTTTTCTAGTTCTTCTTTTTGATCCATCTGCAGATCTGTATCTTTAAAAAGCAATTTGGCTACATTACCATCACTATCTACGTTAATGGCTTCATCACAAATTTCATCTAAAGCATCCGATACCTCTGAAAAGGCCGCCATGACTCTGTATTCCATGAGGCGTTTACCTTTATCAGGTTGTACGCTAGCATACATGTAATCATAAAATTCTTTATTTCTTAAAACATTAGCGGCAGGTTCATCATAAGCTACAGCTGAAGAAATTGATTTGCTGGTTATGTTTTCTTGTTGTTTAGCACCTTTATTATAAAAAATTTCAAATTTAGGATTAATTTCCTTAATTCGATCTATAACACTAAACCCAGAATAAGGCAGTTGGTTGCCCACAAACTTCATCAATTCGCGACCGAACGTGCTCTCTCTATTTGAATTCAGATTTTCAAAAGCCATAATTATTAAAGATATTTATCAATGAGTTGTTAATATTCCCCGGCATTAATACGTTGGAGCAGCTGATAATATCCTAGATGTAATACCCCCTGTAGCTGGATTTCCGGATAATGATAATACTTCTAATTCATTATAGACGGCCGCACTAGTAGGATAAACAAACATAGTACCCGTTAGGCTTTCGTAATTCGTTATAGCGGCAGTATTATAAAAATCTGAATTAACGTAATATATATTACCAACCGGATTAGTAGCTTCAGGAAATAACCAGCCTTTAATAGTAAATGATGTATCAGCGCTTATCTTATATTTCGCATTGGCAGCTATATCCGTTGGATAGGACATGCTCATAGAACCACTCCAAAGAACCTCAGATCGTATTTCTTGTGTTGTACTTATACCAAAATCTGATGGCACTTTCCATGATATTATAATATATGGATTACTATAAGGTATAAAGTTAGACAGGATTTGATCCATGTCTGTTTGAAACTTAGTTAATATGGACATATTAACCGCAATATCCACAGGCACCGGAGTGCGAACATGAATACTATTGGACTGGTAAACGCCGTTTTGATTTTGGCCATAATAAAATCCGTTAATTTTATTGAACACCCTATCTGGACTGCGAGATATAGAAGATATAGTTACAGCTATAACAGGCACCGTTATATTTTGAGCCAAATTAACCAGATCAAACATCACCCTTTCTTTGGGTGAGTATACATATCGCACCTGTAGAGAACTATCTACAGTCCGATCCGCATTATAACGTTTAATGACAACATTATCAAAGGCAGCAACAAACTGCGTCATTAAATCTTTTATCTCAAAATGATAGGCTTGGTCTTTCAATCTATTAATATTTAGTGAAAGCGCGCAGTGAAGTGCTTAGGTAATTTATTTTGGCACCTCATTATTACATCTGTAATATTGCCATCCAATATATAAGTAACGGCATAATCCTCAGCACTGCGAGTAGCTCTACCGCATGCTTGAACTAAACTATTAAGCATTTTATTCTCATACCATTCCTTATCCTGATCAAAAAGGCGTTTAATCCGCTTATTAGCCAATGGAAGAAAGGGTAATTTAATTATAATCTGGAACCGGGCTAGGTCATCCTTTAAATCTACACCATGAGTCAATGAAGGGCTGACCAAAACCGTTGGCTCAGACATATTCTGATGTTTTTCGAGAATATCTTCATTGTTCTGCTTTTCTGATCTGAATAAAAAGCGGTCTCCAATCAATTTTTTTTGTAGTTGATTACAAATTTCAAGATTTTGAGTGTGGATAATGCCTTTTTGATTATGGTGGTGCTTGCATATCTTGTTAGCCTCTTCTGCAATCATAGGGAGTAATCGAGGAAGATTGCTATAATTAAGCCTATATTTAGAAGCTATGTAAATTGGAGACTTAGTGGCATCAAAGGTTGATTCCACATCAATAAACGTATAATCATCAATTCCTAAAGTCTTTGCAAAGTTTTTAACATCAATAATAGTAGCTGACATTAAAAGTACACGGTCTGCATGATCAAAAATAGATCGAGACAGGTTATTAACCTTTAATGGTGTTAAGCTAACTCCTTCTGCGGTTCGATCTACAACATATTCACATTGACCCCAAGAAGCTTCCACGGTACTGAGAGAATTATTTAAATTGCGTAATTGTGTTAACTTAATTTTATCTACTTGGCTAATTGTTTGTTTAGACTTAGATACTTTTTCGGTAATATAATCTACTTTATCTGAAACTTGCATCTTAATATCTGTTAACCAAGGGCGAACAGCCTCATAATTATCTGATAGTAAAGGCTTATAATTAATACCACAATAGCGAAGCTTGCCATATAGAATATCTGCTGAAAACATTTTAACCAATTCATCTTCTAATTCTGAAGCTTCATCACATATGATAACATTTTTACGTTTTACATGTACTGGCAAAGCCAGAAACATTTTATAATTCAATGATGAAAATGAAGATATTAACCCTTCATTACGAGCATTATAATAAGGGCAGCGATCTGTAGATTGGCATTCATCTTTTAATTTAGAAAGAAATAAACAAGGTGCAGTATCTACATCAAAATTTGGATCTACATCACAAGTATAATTAGATTTGCCCTTTATAATAGATGTATCTGCAAATAGATTTTGATATTGATGCTGTAAGGTTTTTGTAATGGTCAAAACAAAAGCCCCATGAGGAGGTTCTTCTAAACAATCTTCTGCATTGATATAATTTCCCATATAGTCTTGTTTGAAGGCTGCATAGGATTTGATCAGCTCTATGAATTTAGGTGTTGGTGGTGTTACAACACCTTGCAGGGTTTTAGCTAAAAGGCTTTTACCAGAACCTGTAGGGGCATTACAAATGACAAATTTAGATCCACTACTAAAAGCCTTTTCAATGCGCTTTAATGTATCTACCTGATTAGAGGTAGGTGTATATGTTTCTGGGAAATGGGATACAATATTGGTCATTACAGTTATATTCTATAATAACTATAAGATAAAATCAAGGTTATTTGACTTTATTAATGATTACTTCTGTGTTATATAATTTGGATGGGGTTTTGGCGAAGTAGAAGAGAATGTGGTTATCTATGTCTATATCACCCTTTGTGAAATAGGGTTCCATATACGACAATGCCATTTTTTGATGGTCATTTATATATTTAAACGGATAAGGTAATTCAAAATGTACTATCTTATTAAGTTCTTTAGAAAATAATTGAAAGGTTAAATAAAAGTCCTTTATAGAAAAAAGCATTAAGCGACCTTCTTTAAGAATTTTATCTTTGTGGATAAATTGTATTTCTTTTTGTAAAAGAGATGTAAAATCCTTTTCAACATGTTCTACGTAAATATTCATGAATTCATAAACTGCATTTTTTGAGCTGTGCTCATTAAAGCTAGTCGTTCGTTAAAAAATTTCCAAAACCCAGCATTAGGTACCAGTGTAATTAATTCACATGCATCCATATTTACCATGCGATAATTCTGCATAAAAATATCCCAGGTTACTAATAGGTTTTTAATTGTTGGATTAAATAGCGGTTGACTATATGCCGGTCTAAAATTAAGTGCCACCCTCCCTTGCGGGCTATTTAATACACTCAGATCTCCGGTGCAAAGCATACGTCTAGTAAGTGGCGCTCCTGGCTTAAGGTGACGCCGCTTAAATTTAATCTCCAAAATATTACTTTTTTGAAGATTTTGCAACGATGCTAGCGACACTCTCATTATCTTTTATTTCTGAGCAAATACCAAAAATTCGTTGTTCATTAAGAAAGATGCCTTTGTTTACAGTTCCAAATCCTTCTACGTCTATATTAGCAATGGGGATACCTAGATTATTAGGAAATATAATATGATCACCCAGCTTAGCATGTTTTACATTGGGGCCAGCAAGAATTACTTTACCTACTCTCCATGCTTTGGTATCTGAATTACCTGGAATAAAAATACCTCGGCGAAGAATAGCTGCTCCGTCAGACGATTCATCCACAAATATGGCTAGCAGAACATCATCTAAAATTTGTTTTAATTTAAATCCGTACAACACAGAATTAAATGTATTCTTAGGCAATTCGCTTAGATCAATTACACTTTTCTGGGTTGGCAACACATCAATTGGTAATGGCATATATGTATATTATTAACTTTGAAAGGGGTTAAAATCAACAGGTTATTTAGAAGCAATAATATTTAGACTCATTAAAATGCCATTGGTATCCTTATGAGGTAAAAATGCTTTACTAAAATCATCAATATCTATGAATGGTTCTATAGATGAATCATATAGTGTAATATCCTTAAACCCCATACTTATGAGATCTTGAGACAGGTGATTTTTATCAAATGTAACATAATGATAATTTTCGTCATAGTCTTGACCACCATATAATAGACCCATTAAAGCTTTTAAATCTGATGTTTTTGTATAATATTGACAAATAGATTCAAAATTTGGCACGGCTAGGCGAAGAATACCCTCAGGTTTTAATATTTTAAACCAACGTTCCAATACACTCTTATATTCCCATCGTCCAAAATGTTCTAAAACATGACAAGCATATATTTCATCTACTGAATTTTCTTTATAATTTCTTAGAAACCGGATATTATTAACCTCATCTACACCAGGAAGATATCTTATATCGATATTGATATAATCCTTTAAATGTTTTGTACCGCACCCTAGGTGTAATTTTAGCATATATATTATTAAGGGGTGGTTTGCAAAAACTCAACCATATCTCTATTGAATTTTACTTCTCTTAAAGACATTTCTTGAGCTTTAGCAATTAAAGGCAGCATTTCATCTTCTTCTTTTTCCTTTTCACTCTTAGTTTTTTTGATATAGTTTATCCGTTTTTGATGTAATCGAGGGTAAACTGATATATAAAAATTAAAGAATTCTTGTTTAGTATTAAAAATATTAACGTATTTGTTAGTGGTTTGATTTACCATATTCGCCATCTCTGGCGAATACATAGAAACCCACCGGTTAATCATATAAGAACTAAATGTACTCTCATCGTCCATATTTGTAAATACAGATTTATTCTTGCTATGTAATATAGCATTTACATAATCAAAAATTGTATTTTTCATTATAAAATTTTACAAAAACGTTTGGAAACATTCAAAGTATATGTGCCATACATAGAAGACCAAACTCCTCTATAAGAATATTTTAGAGCCTTAACATTTTGTATGACAGTGCCTGCAGGCAAAAAATATCCTTGCCTGCAGGCACATTCCTTAATTGTTATTACGTTCATTATGCGATGACCTTGCTTGTAGCAATAAAGATATCATCCACCATAGGATAGAATACACCAATAATATCACTCATAAATGCCGTAGCTTGTTCATTGGTGAGGTTAGTGGAATATGCAAATGCGGGTGCCTTTTTACCAGCTACAATATTAATAGCCGTATGACCTAAAGCCGTACCATTTTTGCAATAGGTAATAGATACACTTGCTTTGCCTTTAGGTTGGGTAATCCCTCCTTGAGTGTGTTCTTTATGAACCATAAGATCATCTCCATCTACCTCCACAGGCGCCTTGAGGTATTTAATGCTCAATATATTAGCAATTTGCGTGTTTAATAGGCGTTGAAATGCAACTGCACCAAAAGGACAAAGATTCGGAATCTCCCAGCAAAAATTAATGGCATCATCACTATAAATGTAATCCTTTGAAAGAATATCCTCATTATCAATCATGCCTTCTGCTTCTACACACATAGGAGCACGAAATGCTACAATATTACCAATGGGGAGGGTCTTATCTCGAAAGAATTTATATGCAAAGCGAGAATGAATAAGGTTACCGTCGTAGATATCTTGTTTAATAATCATAAGAGAAATATATCACCTTTTGAAGTATATTCACGTTTTAATTTCAAAAAAACACGTTTAATTCCTTCATCTAATCCAATAGGTGTTATAGGTAGCTTGGGTTTCGATCCACAATAATCTTTACCCCTCAAATCATTTTCCACAATTATAGGAACCTGATGAGTGTCTAGCATATTAATTTTTTCAGCAATATATAGAAGAGCTGGAGAGAACTCATAACAGCAGTCTATGGTTTTATCCAAAAAATGATTATTTATATAAACCTCAACCAGGTTTACTAAATCTGGCATATAGAAAAAATCCATAAATTTATTCTGATGAATAGACATGGGTTCTCTTTTAATGTATTTTAAAATATTAGTCTTTATAAACCTAGTATCTAATTCATTTTCATCAAAAACCCCAAATATTCGTATATTAAAAAAATCATTTTCAGTATCAATATAACGACTGATAATATTCTTACTCATGCCATAATAACTCTCTGGGTTACTTAATTCTGCTCCAGAACCAAATGTAATAAACCTTTTATATTTGTCTTTATTAGCTAATAAATTAAAAAACATTTTTAGATTTACGTCTAATATATCTAAAGTATCTGGTTTAAGGCGACTACATACAATTGCTGCTGTATGAATAACTACATCAAATTGTTTATCTTTGAACCAATTATTTGTAATCTCCCTATTGGAAAGGTTGAAATCGGATTGTCCTATGCATGTTAATTCGTATTTTCCTTGAAATGCTTGTTGCAAAGCCGTAGCTATATAGCCAGACTTACCAGTGATAAGAACCCTCTTCATGGTTTTACTGTTTAGATAAATCTCCAAATTCCACTAATATTGTGCTTTTACCATCTGTTCGATTTAAAGCCATTTCATATGATGGAACTATAGATTCTGCTGTGAGCAATTCTATAATATCTATGGTTTTACACATAGATTGGAAGGCTTTAGTAAAATTACCTTTGTGCTGGTCTTGAGGGTCAATGGGATATTCACTACCTACAGCTACGCGTATGATGACTTTTGGAGTGCATTGACCATCTGACATTAATGGTAATTTATCTAAGTGATTGACAATCTGATCCGTGCCCATCAATAAAAAATTCCATCGCGGAATAACAGATACCGGAATCCATCCCTGAATAGCTAATCCATTTACTACACCACATTGTAAATATTCCGCAACAGGGAATTCTATTTTTCTAGAATCTGGTATATGTGTTAAGGAATCATACAACCCTGTACCTGCATATTTTATAGCCTGCCCTACAAACACAACTTTTTCAGAGTTGGCTAATAGGGTCATAGCTTTTTTTAATTCTTCAAAATAACTCATATTAAAATTGAACCCTAATTCCTGCACCAGCGTGGGGATATCTTTGATTTTTATATTCGTAGTAAATTAATCCGGGTTGCTCATATATGCCACCCTCTTCCATCTTTTGATAGAACTTGTGGGCATTATTAATATAATAAGGCATATCCCTCTTCCATGTTTCTTCAGTTGGTGTCATTACTGATAAACCATTAGACTCTACTATAAATGTAACAGGTAATTCATGATTACGAGCATATTTATACGCTTCATGAAAAGCACCTGTTTCTGCAGACATATCACCAACCCAACACCAAACCCGGTGGGCTGTTTTTTCTAATTGCAATCCCAATGCTATTCCTGTAGCTATGGATGGAATACCCCCTACTATTGAACTGCAAATAAATTTATACTCTGGTAAAGTCAAGACCATGGATTTGCCCTTCACAATCTTATCTTTTAAATATTCTGGTGGAATATTTTTTAATAAAGCCTGATAATGATTTCTCCATGTACAACACACCCAATCATTGGTGATATCTACCCGTTTAAAAATTTCCATTATTTTTTTCTCATTACCATGATACAAATGAATAGGGGCTCTAATTTGTTTTGTATTAAACAAATCTCCTATTTGGGTTTCAAACTTAATTAACTCTTCAATTGTAATCATATTAATGATATTGTATATCCTTATCAATAAACGTGTATTTGATTTCCGGCCTAATATAAATTGAATAGGCTGAAACATTACTAGATGTTACAAGAATTTCATCACACATAGATAGAGTAATAGCTTCCTTTAAGATATCAATAGGTAACTTGTCTTTTTGGTCTGGTGTTAAGCTTAAATTTGTATGAAAGGCTCGACCATCCTGACTGCGGGTTACATCTTCATGATATATTAAACATTTACCAGCACATTTTTTAAAAAATTCTATAACCCTATTCTCATCAGTGGCAATAAAAACTTGCTTATAATTATTCTCTTTTATTTTTTTATAAATTTGGTCCAGATAATAATCCAGAGTAAGTAAAGGACCGTGCTGTGTATGGTCTGTACCTCTTATGTGTACACCAAGTGTCTTGGGTGGTATAAATCGTCTTTTATTATTATCTTCTACAATTTGTTTATAAATAGGGTTTTCAAAATAATTGTAATGTTTAAGGGTTTTATTTATATCTACGTATGTTTCATGTTCATTAAAACATTTCCAAAAACTACCACTTATACTTGCCGGAGCATCAATTACATCATAAGAATCAAATATTGGTGTAGTGAAAAAGAACTTATCAAACATATTATATTGCGAAGATTGAATATAGTCGTTATGCCAAATGGCTGAAAAATTTTTTACATCATTCTTTAAAAAATAATGCAAGCATGCAAGAATGGTATTAAAATCAGAAAAAAATCCTGTTGGCTGATGCTGTTTAATGCAATATTTTAAATCTTTATTCATGGGTTGATTGTATAGTCTTTATTAGACCGGTTTTTAAATCTATTTTAGGTTTCCATGCAGTAGTCTTTTTTAATTTAGTATTACTACCACAGACATATTGAGGGGCTAATTTTCTAGATATGTCATTATAGCTGATTTTATTGTTTTTGTCTATCTGTTTATTCAAAAAAATTAAAATGTCTTTTAATCTATACTCTTTACCAGAACATATATTATATACACCATTTGTATTATTTTCAACAATTGCTTGCACAGCATTACAAAAATCATCTATATACAGATAGTCTAGTGTAACATTACATTTATCCAATTTTATTGGATTTTTTTTGATAAGATTATTGATTGTGCTGGGTATTACTCTAGTGTGTATGTCACCAGGTCCATAGATGTAGCAAGGCCTGACCCATTTCCAATGTATGTTATTATATTGACAAAAAAGCCTTGAAATTTCTTTAAAGGTATATTTTGATAATCCATAAAAATTTAAAGGCCTTTCTATTTGAGATTCCCTAGCCTTAGTTGTCAACATACCATATTCAGCAAAACTACCTACACCTACAAATGTAGGAGGTTTATTTAATTGCTTAATTATATTAAGTAGGCTTATACCTGTTGGTATATTAGATTTAAATTGGTCTAAGGTATTGGTATCCTTGTAGTTGTTTCCGCCATCCCAGCCAGCATGAATTACTATATCTGGTTGAAATCTTATTATATCAGAAGATATAGAGTCATATTGATTTTCTTTTGCTTGTATAAATTCTATTTTATTTAATACATTTTTTAGGTTGTTGGAATTTCTTGAAATGCCCAATATTTTGTAATTTTTATTTAAAAAATGTATCACTAAATTTTTACCTAAAAATCCATTAGCGCCAGTTATTAATACTCTTTTCATTGCATTTTTAGAACCTAATTACCTTGGTAAATAAAAATGGAATCACCATCCACAGTACCTTTAAGTTCATATTTATTGTTAATAAAAAATTCTAACAATTTTGATTGAGAACTATTAGCTCTTTGCAGTAAATGCTCACACATTTCTACACATATTAGGGGTTTACATCTTTTAATGGTTTCTATAGCCCCATTTAGAGCATGTAATTCATATCCTTCTATATCCAAAAAAATCAGATCACAATCTATAAGATTTAAATCATCTATCTTAAGGCAGATCGTATGACCTGGTTCTATATTTTCAATATAGAAACTACCATTGTCATTTATATCACTTTTAGATAAAGATATTAATTTATGTTCATCACTAAGACACGCTTGAAATTTATGAATATTCTTTTTATCTACGTTTAAATTTAAACAATAAAAATTTACAGGATCCGGTTCAAAAGTGTATATGTTTTGAAATTTATCAATATATGGCATTAAAGCTAATCCACAATTACCGCCAGCCTGAACCATAGATCCATGGCCCTTTAATAATTTTTCAAAAGTATCAAAATGTGTAAGTGTTCTTTTGAGTTGTGCATATGTATAGCCGCAATCTATCGGCCAATATAGACCATCTTCATTAATGTAAATTAAATCCTTCAAATTGGTTGAACCAGAATATAACATAGTATTATTTATTGTAGAATATCATTGTCCTTTTTTATTTTTTTAGCTACCTCTAAAATCAAATCTTCTTGACCCGCTACTAATTTTCTATTGCCTAGTTCAAAAATTAAAGAAGAATATTCTATACCTAGTAATTTAGAAGCTTTGATAATAGGTTTCTCAAACCCTGAAAACAATTTATTTAACCCTGTTAAAATATTTACTGGGGCTGGAGAAGGTACCGATGGCACCAAATAATTCAATACATCATCAGCTTCTGCTATAGTTCCTTTAAAGTCTATGCCTGATACATATCCACATTTTTCTAACACAGGAATTAGTATTTCAATTGATGCATTACCAGCACCTGCACCAAATCCTCTTATACACCCATCTATATATTCAGCGCCGTTCTGTGCAGCAATTAATGAATTTGCTATGGCACAACCCAAATTGTTATGAGCATGAAACCCGACTTTAATTGATAAGTTATCCTTTAATGCTTTAATACGATCGGCTACATCCATTGGAAGATATGTGCCTGTAGAATCCATGATAATAATGGCTTCAGCTCCGTATTTTTCCATAAGCTTACTATTTTCTACGAGGTCGTCAATTTCTGCCAAAGCCGACATCATTAAAACCCCGAACACCGTTTTATTATGAGTTTTTAAATATTCTATATGAGCTCTGGATAATGAGGCTTCAGTGCAGTGTGTTGCTATACGAAATACATCTACACCAATATCCATGGCTGGTTTGATATTCCTTTTGACGGTGGCTAAGCCTGGAATAATATGGACACCTAATTTAGATTTGTTTAAATTTTCTCTAGCAGTTGATAATAATTGATCATCTGAATGTGGACACATTCCAATTAATAAAGAAGAAGCTCCCAACCCATTGCCGTGACCTACCTCTACTATAGGAATGCCAACCCTATCTGCAAATTGACAATATCTTTTTACATTAGATAGACTTATAGAGTGTTTTACACTATGATTTCCATCTCTTAAAGATGAATCTGTAATAATTATTTTACTCATGTTATAATAATTTTTTGCTTATTTCTATGGCTGCACAATTGATAATATCAAGATTACCTGCGTATGCTGGTAAATAATCCCCGCATCCTCTAACTCTTACACTTAAAAGCAACACATCATCATTAATAACAGGGGGTAAAATT
>TARA_R110000868_G_scaffold22122_3_pt1 | contig 12592 bp, 10 predicted proteins | sample TARA_R110000868 | Tara Oceans TARA_R110000868 (sample SAMEA4397489) | marine metagenome | biome: Polar Biome; feature: [SRF] surface water layer (ENVO:00010504); material: water (ENVO:00002006), including particulate matter (ENVO:01000060) such as... | depth 5 m | reverse complement strand
CCAACAGGAATATTAAAAGCCTGTAATGCTCTAGCAATTTCTGTTTGTGCAGATTTAGCTTTCATTTGTATTGCAGCGTGAATAGCTAATTGTCTTCGAAACTTTAAAGCATCTTCACTTGAACCTGTTTTTACTTTTCTTGCTAATAAATGCAAGCGTTCTGCACTCTTTAAAACTAAACCTCTTACCGCTGTCATTTCAGCAGCGTTCATTGTTGAGCCACGACCTAGTTTAAATAGTTTTTTTGTTATTCCTAGTTCGTCTGCTAATAAATCAGAAGCATTAGCCATTGTTTCTTTGTTTGTTATAACACCACGTTTAGCTAATTTAGTAGCGTCCTGATAAATTTCAGACACACCATTAATTAAATTTAATACATCATCGCCTGTTTTTAAATGTTCAAAATTAAAATCTAATCCGCCTTTACCATCTTTTTTTATTGCTTTATTAAAATTAAATAAAGACGGGTTTAAATCTTCGTCTGCTATGTTTTTGTCTTTTTTATAAGGGGTATTAGCTTCTAATTCACTTAATGCTCTGTTAGCGGTGTCCATAACATTTTCATCGGCTGGTTTAGGCATTCTTGCTTGTTTATTATTTGCTTTCCAACGCTTATATCCTTCTGGACTTAAATCCTTTTTTGCCCAATAATCCGCAGTTCTGCCGTAAGATTTTTTATCTTTTTCTAGTACAGCACTTTCAGCAATACCTGTTGGCGTTTGTTTAGCTACATTTTTAGGCCTAGGTTTTTCTTTTGGTTTAGGTTTAGAGTTTGTTGCTGCTTCAAATAAATTTAAAAGTGTTTTTATTGGGCCGCCTGCTACTTGCACTTCATTAGGGTTTTCTGCAATTTCTGTAACACCACCCGTAAGGGCAGCGTTATTTGCTTGTTCTTTAATCATAGCAAATCCTATATTAAGTTATATTGTATTGTTTTGTGTAATTTCTTCTTCTTGATTTAGCATTTTTTCAGCACCGATAGCCGCAGGTATACCATAGAAAGGAACACCCTTTGTAACTACTGACTCTTTCATTTCTGGTGTAATATTTATTTGCCAAACTTCTACTTCTGTATTGCCTCTATTAATAGTAGTAACATTAACTTTAGCACCAAACTTTTTACCCCATTTTTCCGCATAATTTTTAATTGCGCCATCATAAAAAGCTTTCATACCTTCAGCAATTTTAGGATCGCCACGGGGGTAACGATCAGTTTGCACAGAACCTGGTGTCCAAGTAACTGTATCATAACCTTCATCTGCTGCTCTTTTTATAATTCTTCTAAAAGCAGTTTCATGCCAATTAGATTTTAATGGTGTGTCAATAACCGCACTTTCCATTTTTATTATTTCGTCTCTTGCTTGACTTACTGTATCTTGTACTGGCATTATTTTTCTAGTTAATGCTTTATCTTGCATAATAGCTTCTTCAGTCCCATCGATATAAGCTTGGGACAATCTGTGTAAGTCTTGATCTCTTTTTAATGCTCTTAAATGTTTTACTTCTTGATTTTTTAATTTAGTCATCATTGCTAACGTGTGTTCAGTATTTTCGTTTCTATACCCAACATCTCTAGCCGTTTGATGCAAGTCGCTTTGTATTTCTTCTACAAATAATGTTTTCTTGCCGTCTTTTGTAATACGGTCATTAGTGCGGTAATGAAAGAAGGGGTTTTCTTCTGGATAATGTGTGCCTTGCACAAACGCTTCGCCTTTTAAATTTGGTTCGTGAATAATAAATTCTCTTGGGTTTCGAAAGTCTTCAAATTCATTTCCTAGTTGATAATCTTTATGTAGCGGTTTCATACTTACATAGTCTAAATGTCCTGCTTTTGCCATATCATCTTTAACATTCTTTATAGTTTCTTGTATACTTGTAGGTTCTTCTAATTCTATAGTTCTTCCCATATTATCTGTAGCCCAAAACCCATTATCATTTCCTTGAATAGTGTATCGTGAGTTTGTGTCTGTCCAAGTATATAAAGGAAAATCTTCGTAGTCAGCATAAGCTTTATCACTTAGTAATTCATCAAACTTTTTTTGAAAAAATTTAAATTCTGTGTTTCTAAAATCTAAAACCGAGTTTATACCACCATTATCTAAAGCAAAATTTGATATAAGGGCTTGTTCATCTTTAGTTATATATTCGGATTGCACCATTGTTTCTAATGTCTCTTCAAAATTATCTTCTGCGTACTCAAAATTGTCAGAAATTAGGTGGTCAATTTCCTCTCTAGCCAAAGGTTCACTAGCTTCTAATGACTCCATACGAATTTCTATATCCTCATAGGTTCTTAGTGCATCGTTTGTTCTGTCTACTTCTTTTAACTCTAATTTATTAGCTTTCATGTGGTTTAGCATTTCTTCTTTAGTAACTGTTTTTTTATCTTTTAAGAAAGTTTCTAATCCAGACCATTTTAGCTCTTCAGGTTTTACACCTTTAGAGTTTTTTATCGTGTTTAACATTTGCATACCGCTACCTTTTTCCATAGGCAACTTTTCAATAGTTTCTTCTACTACAGAATAAAAAGGTTCTTCGCTTGGTATAAGAGGAGGTTTCTTATCTCCTAATTTAATACCTCCAAAACCTGTAGAATTTAACGTGTTAGGATCTATTTCAATACGGTCATACAATTCTTTCCAATTTATCCCTTTAGCGGCTTTTACAGCTGTTCTTAAAAATGGTATAGACTGTAAAGTTCCATCTAACATACCACCAATTACTAGACCTTCTGCGGTATTTTTTAATTGATTAAATATTTCTGCATGTTCTGGGTTTTTTTCAAATATATCCATTATTTGATTAGCAAATTCTGTGCGTTCTTCTGGTGTTTTTCCTGCAAAATATTCTGCTAAATTTTTCGTTATTAACTCTTCATTTGCTGGAAAAGCTAAAGTATCTGCTAAAGCACCCCACATATAACCACGCACCATAGGGCTTAAACTTACCATTCCGTTTACAATTATATCACCAGCTTTTACTAATTTTGCAGAAGGAACAGCAGGAATTACAAATTGCATTAATCCTTCTGCTATCTTTCCATAAGTTTCATTATTGTATGGTTCTGCCGCCCAAGTATCTATAGGGTTATTACCCATTACATTAGTATCAATCCAACTTAACGCATCTTGTATTTTATTGTTAATATCTTCTCCGCCAATAAAAAAGTCAAAATCTTCGTTAAAATCTGGATCATCTGCCATAGGCATTCCGCTGCGCCATGTTTTTGCAATAAAATTAGCAAGATCACCTGGCGCTCCTAAAATATTACCTGCTAATCTTGTTGTGTTATCTCCTACTATAGCTAAAGCTTTAGTAGTTGCTTTTGCTGAATCTTCAATTATTCGTGGAAGCGGAGCATTAGGATCTGGTTTTACAAGGTTTAAATCCGCTTTTAAAGCTATTTGTTTTTCTCTTTCTATGTCTGTAATGCTTGGCGTATTACTAGCAACTACTTGGTTTTCTTCTTCTTCATCAGGCTGTAATTTCCATGATATACCATTTTTTATACCAACAGTATATGGCGTTCCTTTTTCATCTGTAAGAACTTCTGTACGCTCCCATTTATCAGCAGGTACTTTACTAAGATCAACTTTAGCTAGTTCATATTTTTCTAATTCTTCTTCAATACTATATATCATCGTTTATCTACCTGTTGTAATTGGTAATAAGAAAACCTTTTTAATAAAACATCAAATATTGCTGGTGATATATCGCCCGATGCTAATTGTGATTTAGCAGCGTTTATAATTTCATCATTAGTTAAATTAGTCATATCAATATTTTTTAATCCTGCACCAGGGTTATTATATGTAGCTATAGAAGCGCTTCTTGCAATATATAAAGTATCTTTAAAGTATTGGTTATTTTCTTGTATAATTTCTGAATGTTTAGCTACAATTTCTTGGTAAGTTGCCTCTTTATTTTGTTCCACATATATTTCTAATTTTTGAGAAGATTTCTCAAAAGCAGCTTTAATAGTTTTACCTAGATCATCATTCATATCCATTTCTGCAATATACCCATATTCTTTTGCAAACTGGCTGTTGCCAAATTCGAATGCATCGTTTTTTTCTGTCTCTACCTTTCCCGTCCAAGTTAAATAAGAATTTTTTGTTAATAGACCATTTTTAGCAGCTTTTTCAACCATTTCATAAGTTAATAGATCATTTTTATCTGCTACTCCCAAGTTATAAACTGTTGTGCCATCATCATCTTCTGTTGAAGTTCTAAATGTAACAGCGCCCTCATCTCCAGGTTTTGCATTTAATTGTGCAATCTTTTCCAATGCACTTTCTTGCTCATTAAGATCAACATATCCACCGATAGATAACATATACAAATGAGCTTCTAATGCATCATCAGAGGTTGTTGCATTAAATATAGCTCTTCTAGTATCTACTATCTGTTTTTTGTATGCCTCATCGTTTTCTTTTATTTCTTTATCTTTAAAATCTTCTATGCTTTTAGCAGTTTCCATTGATTGTTTAATTATAGAATCTTTTTCTTCTATTGGTAAATTTTCCCAAATACTATTAAAGATAGGATCTATAATTAACCCTGCATTTACATCGCTTATTACATCGTCAGCATCTTCAACATCGTGCATTAAATATTTTAATATATTAGTTGTAATAGTTGTTAAAGACTCTTTGTTTAATTTTTTAAATTCTTCATAAGGAACAATATTTTCTTTATATAAATTATAATTTAAACCTTCTTGAAAAGTTTTTTCTAATTTATTATAATTTTTTCCGTCTTCATCAATTAGTTTGTGCAATTTGTTTACACGTTTTTTATGTGATTTTGCATCTAGGTCAGAAGGGTATACGTCAAACCATCCTTCTTCTGTAGCAATTTCTTGTAAATCTTTTTCTTCTTCTTTAGAATATTTTTTTCCATTATAATATCCTGGCACAGCGTATATAGGGCTATTTTCTCCCTCTGCTGGATTTCTAATTCCTGTTATATAAACTGTAGTTATAGATTTGTCTGGATTTTCTAATACAGTATTATTAAAAACATTTAATCTGTGGAAATTTAATAAATTTTTATCTTTTTCTGTAAAATCCCCACCTCTAGAATATCCAACATTATTCTTAGGAGGATTTGCAAATGAAAAATTATCTGTGTTTTTTTTATAGCCGCCAACAATAGAAATCATACCGTTCATTCTTTCGGCTACAGTTCTTTTAGGATTAGAAACTAAATCTAATATTAGACCTCTTTCATCATTAGCTATTGCTTTCATATGCTCTGGTATTTTAGCTTCATTAGCAAGTCTAAACTCATAATTTTCGTCTGTATAAAGTTTTTGACCATTAATACTAAATAAACTTTGAGCTTCTTTGCTTAAATTGTTATTTATACGATTTAAAACTTTTTGTGATTCTACTGCCCAATAGTTTTCTGCTTGATAAGGGTTTTGCATTTTATTTACAGTTAGTCTGATATCTTTTAATTGTGTATTTAATTCTTGAACAGCTATGCTTGATTCACTTTTAATAGCTAGTTGTTGCTTTTTAGTTTCTACTTCCAACATATCAGCGCCAAAACTAAACAGTTGTTGACCAGCTTGTTCTAATCCTTGTCCAGCTAAAGCCATAACATTAGGGTTTACTTGCGCTGTTAACATGCCTGCACCAGTTCGATCTGTACGTTGTAATTGTCTTTTATATGTTGGAACTTTCATGTTATCCCTTTATGACTTCATAGTGTAAGCGCTACCAGCAGCGCTTAACAATGTTCCCATTGCTTTGCCCCGTGCAGCTTTTAATTGCGCTCTACCTTCGTAGCGTTTTAATTCGGCTTGTAAACGCATGTTGGTAGCAGACTCTATTTTCTCGTTTTGTTTTACTTTTGTATTGTAGCGTGCCACTTCCATGTCTTTTTGAAACTCTACTACATTAGCCATAGCTTTTTTTAATGGCGTTCCTGATCCAGTCATCCAACCATTTTTACCAAAGGCCATAACAGATCGGTCATTTAATATTTGAAATTCTTTTTCATTATCTTGTATATCCCATCCTGCTACACGGCCTATTTGTTCTGCTTCTTTTTCTGCAACTTTAGCATTACGTTCCATAATACTAGCATTATAATCGGCTCCTGCTTTAGCGCCTTTTCCTCCTTTTATTGTTCCAAAAGCGGATAGACCTGCGCCTGCTAACATTAAACCTTGTGCTACAGCCATGTTTTAATCCTTCCCATTACTAAATAGTCTAGCCCGTCTGGGCCAAATTTTTTCATGTAACCTTCTTTTGTAAAACCTACCAGTTTGGCAAACTTAATTGCTTCTGGCCAATTAGCACGAACATTAGCGTGTAAGCGTGTGTAATCACCATTATCTTGTTTTTCTTTAAAAATTTTTCTAACAAATCGTACAGCGCTAAGTGTATGATTTTGTATGCGATCTGCACCAATAAACCATGTTTCACCAACACCATCCCATAAAGGCATAATCCCGGCACAACCAACAATGTGTCCATTGTCTAAGCCTGTCCATGCATCATAATGAGAAACTTTTTGTATATGCTCTTTCCATTCATGCTTTGGATATAATGTGCCTATTGATAACTTTTTGTTATGTATTATATCGGCAGCATGTTCTGGTATAAACGGAACAATCTTCATTTATTTTGTATGTCTACAGAAGCGTATATACTTACAATCGTCATAGGTAATGGTTGTGATTGCTCAACTATAATACTGCCTTCTGTGTCCCAATTAGGTTGCGCTTCAATAGTTTTATCACCTGTAAATAATGGCACCGCTGTGTCCATTGCATCCGAACTGTCTCTAAATGGTATGATATCTAAAGCATCAGAACGTGTGCCAACCGAAGCTCCAACTGTTCTAAAAAATCTTACAGTAACATTGTAAATCTTTTTAATCTTACCTTGTATAGTGCCTGTTGCCATTGGCACTTCCATACGAGGTGTTTTTAATGTTGACGTATAACCTAACCCTACATGCGCTTTAGTAGTAGCCCGGTCTAATGTTATGGCTCCTGATGTTACTGTTTTTGTAGGATGCGCTGATCCTTCTTCTAAAACAGAAACGGTTTGGCCAACTAAATGATCTAATCCACTTATTGTTGATGTGTTTGATCCAGAATAGGTTAATCCGCTATCGACAAAAAAAGCATCGGTAACATTATCGCCAAAATCTGTAATTGATAAAAATTCTACAAACCTTCTGGTTACATTATTAATAGTACGTTTAACAACCATATATATATTGTCTTGGTTAAGTTCCCCAGGAATAGAGGCAATGTTTTCTACATAACCATAATTATATGTAGTGCTTCCATCTACCCAAGAACCACCTAATTTATGTTGATGCCACGCTACTACGTTTTCTTCTCTACGATAGGTTAGTCCTAATAAGCGACCATCGCCTGTTACAGCCCATACTATGCTGTCTGGTTCTTGTTGGTAAGCCAGTTCAATTATGCCATTTTCCGTAACATGATCGGCTAAGATTGTTAAATCTGTAGCTTGGTAACTATCGGTGTCATACACATAATGTAATTCTCTTATTTTACGTTTAGCCCTTTGCACAAATAATGTATATCCACCTATTTGAGCAGGCTGTGTATCAGCGCTACCATAACTGGCTTGTTTCTTAACTTGAGCATTCTCTGGGTTTAATGGCTCATCTGTACCTGATGCTCGCACCACAAACTCACCGCCCGTTGTTCCTACTAATAAAGAACTAGCACTTGCTAAATACACAATACGATTAACTTGGTTAGAACCAATAGTGTAATTTAATGCACTAGCGTCTGTATCACCTTCAGTAAAATTTTCAAAATCGCCTGCCACACTAAAGTATAACGATTGGGGTTGTGTAGATGTTCCTGCAAACACCAATCTTTGTTCATAAAAAGCACACGTTCTTGGATAACCCGTTGTTTCAGAAAAAGCTCCTAATGACCAATCTTTAGTAGCCTGTAATTTTCCAACTAAAGTTATAGTTGGAGAAGCTGCTTGTGCTACTACGTCATCTACTGGAACTAATGTTATTTCATCGCTGGTTACTTTGACAATTTCATAATCTTTATTATTCGCAGAATTTGTAGCATTCGACATTGTTATAGTCATGTTTTCCTTAAAACCTTGTTCTATAAACTGCTTATTACTGTCTCTTATAAAGTCATTGTGTGATTTTCCTGTAGAGTCTGGATCTCCTTCTACTAAACTAATAGTACTAGACGCATAAGACGGTAGCAATTCGGCTTGGCCTATTTCATCTGTTTGCACGGTACATACAACGGTTGTTGCATTAGTACGGGCTGTTATTTTAGCATACCCTTCGTATATCTTAATAGTACGACCAACATCGGTACTTACAAACAAATCAGCCGATGATGTAATTGTGCAACTGCTACCAGTTCGTGCATTAGCCGACAATGTAGTTGTTGTACTGTTTTCATCTAAATACGGGCCATTAACAAATTCTGGTGTGCTTAATGTCCATGTAGTATGCGCTGTTCGTGTTAGTTTTCTTGGATAATGCGCTACATGCGTTAGATACATAACATCAGCGGATTGTGTAAATTTTAAATCCGACACTTGTGCTGTAGTATAAGGAGTAGTTACTTCGAATATTTTTGCGGACGTACCGCCAGAAGAATAGGTAGTAAATGCTGATGAATTAATGTTTGTTCCGTCAACATTTTGTATTTGAAAAGTATTAGTTGTTTTGTTTTTTACAACAAAAGTTAATCCATTTACTTCTGTCATTCCTACAACACTACTAATAATTACATGGTCATCATTAGAATAGTTATGCCCGTTTGCTGTAACAACGGCTGGGTTAGCTTTGGTAATGGCTGATATAGTAACATTAGCTTCTGTTACAATACCGCCTTCACGAAAAACTCTAAAATACAAATTGCCAAATTCTAACACATACGTATTAGCGGCTGTTGTATTAAACTCAAAAGGAATTAATCTTACTGCTGCTGCACTTGATTTAACTTCATGAACAAATTTTGTGCCTGGTCTTCTTGCAGCTCCACCAGCAGGATGTACGAGAAAGTTCGTTAAACTTTTTGCGGCATTAGTATACCGTGTTAAGTCTGTACGACCATCTAGTAAATCACTTATTTCGCCAGAAGTGAAATTTGTAAAGGAAGTTGTGGCTCGCATTAGAACCTCGAATTAATAAAAGTATTAGCGTGCATTACGCCATTATCAACACCTTCTGTTCCGGGCATTCCCTCGGTTGCATCTACAAAACGTGCTTCGCTTAATTTCTGGTTATACATTTCCCACATAGTTGCTGTTAATGCATTATTGTTTGTAACAGCATACGCTATGTCTGCTGCTAATCGTGCAGACAAACATTCAATTAATAGCATGTCATATTCATTAGGATCTGTTATTCGCCCTATGTATTTTATCTTCATAGTAGAATTGTTAGACGCTATAGTACGTCCTTCTACTTGATAATCAGTATCTAAATCTTCTACTCGTAAAACTCTTAAACAATATGGATCTGTTGGTAAGTTGAAAGCATAAGTATATTGCCAATCAGGAGCTGTAGTGTTTTGTGCTAAAGAAGCTCTTCTTACTAAACAGTTCCAAGGATGCGCTCTAAATACAGAATCACGGACAAACTCATAGCGTTGGTTACATAACCGTGCTGCAACACTATCTTCTGTTAAATCATTAATGTTTGATGCACCTAAGTTATTTAAGGCACTATTTGCTATATCAACGTCTGAAGCCATTGTTTTTCCCTAAAAAAAGGGAGAGAGCAGCGTAACGCTTGCTCTCTCCAATTTGTGTTAATCTAGAACGTAAAGCACTTTAAGTTGTATTAAACCAGTACCATTACCACCGGCTAAACTTACAGTAACAGGAAGTCCTGTACCATCAGCATCTACAACTGTATTTCTACCAAGTGCTGCTGTTGCTAACATATCAGTAGTTGCAACACCAGTAGAAGCGGCTGCGGCTTTATATGAATCAACATCTAAAGCTACTGCTGTCCCTGCTGCATTTGTATAAGCTGCATTTCCTACTGATATAGTAGTAGATCCGCCCATTGCTACATGCATTACTTCACCAGACAGCATTCTTGCACCGTTTGGTAAATTAAACATATGAATGTCTGATTGTTCGGCATCAGCGGTATAAGAACCGTAAGCTACACGAACACGACCAGATAATTCAATAGGTTTGATTGCTTCAGAGGGAATATTTTGATCCCATTTAGTCTTTTGAACAGAATAAACTGTACCCATTATATAATCCTCCTTTACTCGTTACATGCAATTTGTACTACTTTTTCTTCTTCCATCCTTGTTGCTCCGATGGACATGCAGTAATACACTTGCGTTGAATACGATTTATCAGCTCGCTCCGTAATTTGAGCGGTAACATCTTTTCCTACACCTAATTTAAGACCATCTTCAGCCCAAGCTAAACAAAGGCGAGAAGTGCCATCATCAGTTAGACGATTAGATGTTATAAATTTAAATCCACAAAAAGTGTCGATATCTCCTTGAACTAAGGCTTTTACAGTTGCAAAATCTGATGAAGTTACTTCTGTAATATTCAAAAGATCCTCTATTTGTTCAGGAGATACTGCTATGTATCTAGGGATAGATGGGTCTATACTATTCTCATCTAACTTTTTCTTAGCGCTAATAAGTTTAGCTTTGGTAAGACCACCACTACCATGAGCAATTTTTGATGCCGCAGGTAAAACCGTTCCTGTAGTTCCTGCTTTGCCAGTTTGAGCAGTACCGTTTAAAGCTGCGATAATAACATCGTCCATGGATCTACCCATAGCCGCTGCTGCTGCTTTCGCATAGTTAGAAGTAGGATCTGATAACATTCTGACTTTATCAGCAGAATCTATTAAATCCGCCCACTCATAATCAGCTAAAGTAACCATCCTTCTAGAATGTGGAGTTTCCATTAATGGAGTATCCCCATGTCTAGTTGTTCTGGCAACTGCTGCTGCTTTACCTACTTGATCGAAAAACGCTTTCTCTCCAACAATAGTCTCTGAATCTACACTACCACGCAATAGGGAACCCATTTGTTGCGATAACATAGTTACATTAGAACTAAATTGTTGAACGAAAGCTGTGTTTATTTGTGTTGACATAAACGCCTCCGTGTTTTAGTTAAAAAAAATCAAGTGCTACCCTGTAGAATTACAAGACACTTTAACATTAAGTATGCTACCTCCAACTTAACGCTGTTGGCTCGGCAGGGGCTTTACGCTTATCCTACTCCTCGATTTCTGGATGTAAATATTCCATCAATCGTGAAACTTCTGATACAGTTCTTGCATGATCTGGATGATTTTTATTCCAGTACGGCCCTTTATCTTTTGGATCGCCACGCATGATTGCAATTTCTTTTTCAGCATCTTGTGGTGTCAGAGACGGAGTTGATTTTGCTCCTATAATCTGATCTTCTCCTACTTTAGAATTAATAAAACTACCAATATTAGCCATAGTTTTAATAAATTCAGGGGAGTTACCTAATGCTACGCCATCTTTTGTCATTATTTCTGCAAAACCTTCGGGTGCAAACTGCTCTAATATGCCTTTTGCTTCGTTTAATTTGCTGTCAAACGCCTTACCCCATTCTTTTTTAAGGGTAACTTCGGTTTCACCTCTTTGAATTTCTATATCTTGTTCGGTTAATTCTGCATTAACAGGAGCCATTTCGCCTGTTTTAGATATATACGCTTCATATATCTTTTGTGCTTGGCGATTATTTAATCCTGCATCATGTGCTAAATCTTGGTACCAACTTTTAATATCGCCATCTACACTTTCAGAACCTTCAGGATTTTGTAACTCATATCCTTCTGCTGCTTCTGGACGGCCTAGTTTAGTATACACACCATTCCAGTCATCATCATTAGCCCAGTTACCAGGAATAGCTATTTTCTCGGCACCAACCATAGATTGTGCATGGATTGCTGTCTTCGCTAATGTTTCCACATCATCCATGTTGTGTATTAAACTGTTATTTTTTATATCGTCTGGGAGACTTGCTTTCCAATCAGACGGTGCTTCCCCAGTTTCAACTACTGGAGCATCCGCTACCTGTTCTTCTGCCATGGTGTTATTATCCTTCCGCTATTGTTTGTTGGTTTTTTTTATCTTCTTTTAATAAATGCAGTACATATAAGACCACACTTCTTTGTCCCTCATGGACAAAACTTAGTTCCCGGTTGTTATCCACAAATGTCATTGTCTCTATATGGAACCGTTCTTTTAAATCTTCTAAAACTTGTTTGCCTTCATCGGTTGCAAATACTCTTTTATAGGCTTCGATACGATCCGCTTCAGTTTTAAACATTATTGTTGTATCGCTTTAATCATAGGAGCTGCATCACCCATAGCTTGTGCTTGGTTAGCTATTTGTTGTTGTTCGGCAGCTTGCGCTTCTTGATCTTGACGTTGCGCTCTTTCTTGTGCTACTTGCTCATCCGATTTAATAACCGTAGCAGGAACACCTAACACTCTAATAATATGTTTTGCTAATCCATCCATATCGACATAATCAAATACACCAGGATTAACTTGTGATAACGGAGCGAGACTTTCAAACAA
>TARA_R110000868_G_scaffold2764_7_pt1 | contig 12596 bp, 10 predicted proteins | sample TARA_R110000868 | Tara Oceans TARA_R110000868 (sample SAMEA4397489) | marine metagenome | biome: Polar Biome; feature: [SRF] surface water layer (ENVO:00010504); material: water (ENVO:00002006), including particulate matter (ENVO:01000060) such as... | depth 5 m | reverse complement strand
GTCGAACGCGGCAAGCCGGTCGGCATCGGGGGCATCGGTGTGCCATGCCGGATTGCCGGTCAGTGCCGGGCGCTCGCCATGGCAGAGCGCGGCATTCATCCACCCGTCCGCCGAAATGATCAGCAATCCCCGCTGCGCATCGCCATAGCGATCCAGCGACAGCGCGGCATCCGCCGGATCGTCGCTGCCGCGGCTGACCAGTATCCAGGTCCCGACGATATCTTCCGGCTTTATCATGTCATGTCCCCCGCTTCGATCTCAGCTTTCCGAATTCGGCGTCACAGCGCAAGCCCCAGCTCCGCCCGCTTCTTTTTCGTCAGCCCGCGCGAGACGATCTCGTGGGATTCCCGCAGGTAATCCTTCAGATCTGCATGCGGCAGCCCGGGGCGGGCATAGTGCTGAATCCATTTCATCCCGCGGGCGCCGAAATACGGCGCCGGACGCAAACCCGGCTGTTCCTTCAGAAATTCGAAGGCGATGTCGCTGACCTTGAAGGTGTAGCTTTCCTCATCCACCGCCCATCCGCCAATGGCGAACACCTTACCGCCGACCTTCCAGACCTGCGATCCGCCCCACTGCACCACATGCGTGGCTGCCGGCAGTTTGCCGCAAAAGGCGTTGAAATCATCGTAGGTCATGATTTTCGTTCCCTGCCATGCCCGGACGAAAAAGGGCCTAGCCGTTTCCGGCTAAGCCCTTGAAAAGAATGGTGCGCCCACCAGGACTTGAACCTGGGACCCACTGATTAAAAGTCAGTTGCTCTACCACCTGAGCTATGGGCGCATAAGACCACGAATGCGGGTGGCGCAACATAAGTAGCCCCCCCATTCGGGTCAATAGAATCCTTGGAAAATCCTTATTTTCAGCCTTTAAGCCGTTCGTTGAGGCGCTCGGAGATGCGCGGCGACACGAACTGGCTGACATCCCCGTTCAGCTTGGCGATTTCCTTGACCAGACTGGAAGCGATGAAATGGTACTTGTCCGACGCCATAAGGCACAGGGTTTCGACATCCGGCGCCATCTTGGCGTTCATGCTGGCCATCTGGAACTCGTAATCGAAGTCGGAAACCGCCCGCAGGCCGCGGACGATAACGGTCGCGTTGACCTGGTGGGCAAAATCGATCAGCAGGCTCTGGAACGGCATCACTTCGATGCTGCCGCCCTTCTGATTGTCGAGATGCGCGATTTCCTCGCGCACGAGCTGCACCCGCTCGTCGATCGTGAATATAGGCCCCTTGCCCGGATTGATCGCAACCCCGACCACAAGCTTGTCGAGAACGCGCGCCGCGCGGCCGATGATATCCGTGTGTCCGTTCGTGATCGGATCGAATGTGCCCGGATAAATGCCGATCTTCTCTGACGTCATATGCCCTGTCCATATCGTTCGTTTACGAGTAGGGCTTTTTACGCGTCTCCGGCAGTGTCGTCCACATCGTCGGCCAGATCGTCAGGTCCGTCGCCGGCCGCGTCACCTGCGGCGGCGGCGGCGGCGGCGGCTTCCACGGCATCCGGCGCGACCGCGCCGGTTTCTTCTGCACCGTCGACGTCGCCATCGACGTCTTCCGGCTCATCCGATTCCTGCAGATGCGCGACGGATACAACCTTTTCGTCCTTGGCGGTATCGAACAGCGTCACCCCCTGGGTCGACCGTCCGGCAATGCGGATATCCGCGACCGGGCTGCGGATGATCTTGCCGCCATTGGTCACCAGCATGATCTGGTCGCCATCCTCCACCGGGAACGACGCCGCAACGGCGCCATTGCGGCCCTCGGTCGCGATGTTCACCACGCCCTGCCCGCCGCGGCGCGTCGTGCGGTATTCGTAAGCCGACGTCCGTTTGCCGTAGCCGTTCTCGGTGACGGTCAGAATGAACTGTTCGCGTTCCTGCAGGACGTCGAATTCCTCGTCGCTGAGCGTGACGTGCTGGCTCGCCGCTTCATCGCCGTTTTCGGTATCGGCAGCCGTCTCGTCCGTGCCGTTTTCCCCGTCCTCGTCATGCAGGCGCCGCCGTGCCTTGGACAGCCTCAGATAGGCGTCCCGGATATCGGTTTCGAGCTCGACATGGTCGATCATCGTCATGGAGACGATTTTCTGCCCCTCCGACAGGCGGATGGCGCGCACGCCGGTCGATGTCCTGCCCGAGAATATCCTGACCTCGGTGACCGGGAACCTGATGCATTTGCCGCTATCCGCCGCCAGCATGATGTCCTGGTCTTCCGAACAGGTCTGGACGCCGATCAGCTCGTCTCCGTCATCCAGCTTCATCGCGATCTTGCCGTTCGCCATGATGTTCGTGAAATCGGACAGCCGGTTCCGGCGGATACCGCCGCTGGCCGTTGCGAACATGATGAACAGATCGCCCCAGCTTTCCTCGTCTTCCGGCATCGGCATGACGGTCGTGATGAATTCGTCGTCTTCCAGCGGCAGCAGATTGATGAGCGCCTTGCCGCGCGCCTGGGGATTTCCTTCGGGCAGCCTGTAAACCTTCATGCGGTAAACAATACCGCGCGACGAGAAGAACAGGACCGGCGTATGGGTATTGCAGACGAAGACCTTGCTGACGAAATCCTCGTCGCGGGTCGACATGCCCGCCCGCCCCTTGCCGCCGCGCCTCTGCGCCCGGTAGCTGGAAAGCGCGACGCGCTTGATATAGCCCGTGTGGCTGACGGTCACGACCATGTCTTCGCGCTGGATCAGGTCTTCGATATCGGTATCGAGCTCGGATTCCTCGATCGAAGTCCGGCGCGGGGTCGCGAACTGTTCCTTGACCGCCTGCATTTCCTCGCGCGTGATCGCGCGGATACGCGCCGGCGACCGCAGGATATCGAGAAAATCCTCGATCTCGACCGCAAGGCCGTTCAATTCGTCGGCGATCTTCGCCTGCTCCAGCCCGGTGAGGCGCTGCAGCCGCAATTCCAGGATCGCGCGGGCCTGCGCCTCGGACAGACGATAACGGCCGTCGACGACCACGTGGTTCGGATCGTCGATCAACTCGATCAGAGATTCGACCTCGGATGCGCCCCAGTCACGCCCCATCAGGCCTTCCCGCGCTTCTACCGGATCCTTGGCGGCGCGGATCAGCGCAATGACCTCGTCGATATTGGCGACCGCGATGGCGAGACCGACAAGGACATGGGCCCGGTCGCGCGCCTTGTTGAGATCGAAATCGGTGCGCCGGCGGATGACTTCTTCGCGGAACTCGATAAACGCTTCGAGGATACGCTTCAGATTGAGCAGTTCGGGCTTGCCGTTATTCAGGGCAAGCGTGTTGACGCCGAAGCTCGTCTGCAGGGGCGAATACCGGTAAAGCTGGTTGAGCACGACCTCGCCCAGCGAATCCCGCTTGATCTCGATGACGACGCGCACGCCGTCGCGGTCGGATTCGTCCCGCAGATCGGAAATACCCTCGATCTTCTTGTCCCGCACCATCTCGGCGATGCGTTCGATCATCCGGGATTTGTTCACCTGGTAGGGAATTTCCGAAATGATGATCGCTTCGCGGTCCTTGCGGATCTCCTCGATCGTCGCCCGGCCGCGCATAACGACCGAGCCGCGGCCTGTGTGGAACGCCGATGTCAGCCCCTGGCGTCCCATGATAATGCCGCCGGTCGGAAAATCGGGGCCCGGAATGATTTCGATCAGTTCGTCTATCGTGACGTCCGGGTTGTCCAGCACCGCACAACAGGCGTCGATGACCTCGCCCAGGTTGTGGGGCGGAATATTGGTCGCCATGCCGACGGCGATACCGCCCGCACCGTTGACCAGAATATTCGGAAACTTCGCCGGAAGAACCTTCGGCTCTTTGGTCGTTTCGTCGTAGTTCGGCTGAAAATCGACGGTATCTTTTTCGATATCGTCCAGCAGTTCGCGCCCGACGCGCTGAAGCCTCACCTCGGTATAGCGCATGGCGGCGGGCGGATCGCCGTCCATGGAGCCGAAATTGCCCTGGCCGTCGACCAGCGGCAGGCGCATCGAGAATTCCTGCGCCATGCGCACCATGGCATCGTAGATCGCCTGGTCGCCATGGGGATGATACTTACCCATGACATCGCCGACCACGCGCGCGGATTTGCGGTACGGCCGGTTCCAGTCGTAATTGCTTTCGTTCATCACATGCATGATGCGGCGATGAACGGGCTTCAGGCCGTCGCGAACATCGGGCAGCGCACGGCTGACGATCACGCTCATCGCGTAATCGAGATACGATTTCCGCATTTCGTCTTCGATCGATATCTGTTCGATATCGCGGTCTGACGGAGGCGGTTCTGCCGGTGTTTCAGCCAAGAAACGTATCTTTCAATAAAGGAGCAGCAAAGACAGATCAGGCTTTGCTATTTACCAGCTGAAAGTAGCATTTCAGGGCGATTCGAACAAGAAAGCGGGCCGCCAAGGCAAGCCGCTAAATAATTGAAATTAAATCGGAATTGATTCGAGGTGGAAGCAGCGCCGGGTTTATTTCGGGGGCTTCTTGAATCCGCTCAGGAAGTCCTTCGCATCGCGCAGCGAAGACTTCTCTGCAATCGACTTTTTTACGTTCCGCCCCGCCTGGCGGACATTCTGCCGCGCCCGTTCTATTTCCGGCCGCGCAAGATCGACCGCCGTGCGAACCCGGGGCACGACCTCGTCGCGCATCACTTCCGATGCCTTGGCCTGAACGCGGGGATCGGCGGCGGCCCGTTTTGCCGCCATCCAGATCGCCCGCCGGAGAAGGGTCATCGGCGCCGGGCCCTAGAACGGAATTTCGTCGTCCAGATCGCCGCCGCCGGAAGCCGGTGCGCTGCCGCCGCCGAAATCGTCTCCGCCCGACGAGCCGCCACCATAATCGCCGCCCTGGCTTCCGCCGTAATCCCCGCCGCCGCCCCCGCCGCCACGGGAGCCCAGCATGGTCAGCTTGCCGCTGAACCGCTGCAACACGACTTCAGTGGAATACTTCTCCACGCCCTGCTGGTCGGTCCACTTGCGGGTCTGCAACGAACCTTCGAGATAAACCGTCGATCCCTTGGTGAGGTATTTCTGCGCCACCTCGCAGATTTTCTCGTCGAAGATAACGACGCGATGCCATTCGGTCTTTTCCCGGCGTTCGCCGCTGGTCCGGTCCCGCCACTGCTCGGACGTTGCCACCGACATATTGACGATCGGACGCCCGTCATTCGTGTGACGCACTTCCGGATCGCGCCCAAGATTGCCGATCAGAATTACCTTGTTAACACTTCCCGCCATGCCCTGCTCCCGTGGTCCTGCATTGATTTGCCGGTATCATAGCGGACTGACCGCGTGACGCCACGGGCGAAAGAGAATCTTGCCGACAAAACCGGAAAGATCCCCTAGCCCGGAACCGTCGGGTTCCTGCCGGCCATCTGATTGATCACCTTGCCGTCGAGCCAGGACCGGATGTTTTCCGCCGTCCCGCCGTACCAGTTCCGGTAGTTTTCGACCGTCACATAACCCAGATGCGGCATGATCACCATGTTCGGCATGTCGCGCAACGGATGGTCGAGCGGCAGCGGTTCGACATCGAAGACATCCAGGCCGGCGCCCGCGATCCTGTTGTTCCGAAGCGTATCGACCAGCGCCGCCTCGTCGACGATCGGGCCGCGCGACGTGTTCACGATATAGGCCCCGGGTTTCATCTTCGCCAGGTCCGCTGCCTGTATCAGGCCCCGCGTACGGTCGCTGAGCAAAAGGTGGATCGTCAGAAAATCCGACTGGGCGAGAAGTTCGTCCTTCGTGACGAGCCGCGCGCCGACCTCGTCGCATCTGTCCTGGGTCAGGTTTTCCGACCAGGCGATCACCTGCATACCGGTGGCGATCCCGACGCGGGCGACGTCCGTCCCGATGCGACCAAGCCCCATGATACCCAGAACCTTGTCGCGGAGGCCGATGCCGACGGTCTTCTGCCAGGCCCCGGCGCGGGTTTCGCGGTCTTCGTAGTGAACCTGCCGGGCGAGAGAATGGATCAGCCCCCAGGTCAGTTCCGCCGTCGGATAGCCGAGCGACGGCGTGCCGGTGCAGATCACGCCGTTTGCCGCCGCCGCGTCCACGTCGATCGACAGGTTCCGCATGCCGCTGCTGATGAGGTGTTCGAGTTTTGGCAGCTTGTCGAGCAACGACCGCGGAAACGGCGTCCGTTCGCGCATTACCATGACGATCTCAAAATCCTTCAGGCGCTCGGCGACCGCATCTTCGTCCGCCAGATGGTCGTTGAACACCGTGATTTCGACGTCGCCCGCCAGCGGCGCCCAGTCGGCCATTTCCATCGCAACGTTCTGATAATCGTCGAGAATTGCCAGTTTTTTCATTTGATCCCCATTTCCTTTTCGATGCGCGCCTTAACGAGTCGCTTTGCCCGTGGCCCCGCCTTATTATCCCCGAAATCCAAACAGCTTTATTGGCCGTAACCCACACCGATGCAATCAAAGATCGTCGTTCGCGGTGCACGCGAACATAACCTGAAGAATGTCGATGTCGAAATTCCCCGGGATTCGCTCGTCGTCGTAACCGGCCTGTCGGGTTCGGGAAAATCGACTCTTGCCTTCGATACGATTTATGCCGAAGGCCAGCGCCGCTATGTCGAAAGTCTCTCTGCCTATGCGCGGCAATTCCTCGAGCTTATGGAAAAGCCCGATGTCGATTCGATAGAAGGCCTGTCGCCGGCGATCTCCATCGAACAGAAAACGACATCGCGCAATCCCCGTTCGACGGTCGGCACCGTCACCGAGATATACGACTACATGCGGCTATTGTTCGCCCGGGTCGGCATACCCTATTCCCCGGCGACCGGCCTGCCGATCGAAAGCCAGACGGTTTCGCAGATGGTCGACCGGATACAGGAAATGCCCGAAGGCACCCGGCTTTTCCTGCTCGCCCCCATTGTCCGCGGGCGCAAGGGCGAATACCGCAAGGAATTTGCCGAATTGCAGAAAAAGGGGTTCGCCCGGCTGCGCGTCGACGGCGAGATGTACGACATTCAGGACGTCCCGACGCTCGACAAGAACTTCAAGCACGACATCGAGGTCGTGGTCGACCGGCTCGTGGTCCGTCCGGACCTCGGCAACCGGATCGCCGATTCCCTCGAAACGGCGCTCGCCCTCACCGAGGGGCTCGCGGTGGCGGAGAATGCCGATGACGGGGAACGGACATTGTTCTCGGCCAAGTTCGCCTGCCCGGTTTCCGGCTTCACGATCGACGAGATCGAACCCCGTCTGTTTTCGTTCAACAACCCGCACGGCGCCTGCCCGGCCTGCGACGGTCTCGGCACGAAGATGTATTTCGATCCAGAACTGGTGGTGCCGGACCGCGAAAAATCGCTGAAAGACGGCGCCATCGCGCCCTGGGCCGGATCGTCGTCGAGCTATTACGACCAGACGCTGGATTCGCTGGCAAAGGCTTTCAAGTTTTCGGTCAATACGCCGTTCCGCGATCTGCCGAAAAAGGCACAGGACGTGATTCTCAACGGATCCGGCACCAAGGCCGTGAAAATGGTCTATGCGGACGACAAACGGTCCTACACTATCGACCGGCCGTTCGAAGGCGTCATGCCCAATATGGAACGCCGCTTCCGCGAAACGGATTCGAGCTGGACCCGAGAAGAACTGGGGAAATACCAGGCCGTCTCCCGATGCGAAGTATGCGACGGCGCCCGTCTCAAGCCGGAAGCGCTCGCCGTAAAGATCGACGGCAAGCATATCAGCGATATAACCGATTATTCGATCGGCGGCGCCCATGACTGGTTCGCGAGGGTCTCGAAAACCCTGACCGACAAGCAGAACGAGATCGCAACCGGCATCCTGAAGGAAATCAACGAACGCCTCGGTTTTCTGCACAATGTCGGGCTCGACTACCTTACCCTGGCACGGACCTCGGGGACGCTGTCGGGCGGCGAAAGCCAGCGCATCAGACTCGCCTCGCAGATCGGTTCCGGCCTGACCGGCGTCCTCTACGTACTGGACGAACCGTCAATCGGTTTGCATCAGCGCGACAATTCGCGGCTGCTTGAAACGTTGCGCCACCTCCGCGACATCGGCAACACCGTCATCGTGGTCGAGCATGACGAGGAAGCCATCCGCGCCGCCGACTACCTGATCGATATGGGCATCGGCGCCGGCGTTCATGGCGGAGAGGTCGTTGCCTCCGGCACGCCGGCCGCGGTGATGCGGTCGAAACGCAGCCTGACGGCGCAATACCTGCGCGGCGACCTCAAGGTCGAAATTCCGGCAGAACGGCGGAAGTTCGACAAAAAACGCCAGCTCCGCATTACCGGCGCAACGGAGAACAACCTGAAAGACGTGTCGGTCGATATCCCGCTCGGCACCCTCACCTGCGTTACCGGGGTTTCCGGCGGCGGCAAATCCAGCCTCATCATCGAGACCCTCTATAAAGCCATGGCCCGGCGCATAAACAACGCCCGCGCCATTCCCGGCGCGCATACGGATATCAAGGGGCTCGAATTCATCGACAAGGTCGTCGATATCGATCAATCCCCCATCGGCCGTACACCCCGCTCCAACCCGGCAACCTATACCGGCACCTTCACCCCCATCCGCGACTGGTTTGCGGGCCTGCCGGAGGCAAAGGCCCGGGGATACAAACCCGGACGATTCTCTTTCAATGTGAAGGGCGGGCGGTGCGAAGCCTGCCAGGGCGACGGCGTGATCAAGATCGAGATGCATTTCCTGGCTGACGTCTACGTCCAGTGCGATGTCTGCAAGGGCAAGCGTTACAATCGGGAAACGCTTGAAGTTACCTTCAGAAACAAATCGATAGCAGATATTCTTGATATGACCGTCGAAGAAGGCGTGGAGTTCTTTACAGCCGTCCCGTCAATCCGGGAAAAGCTGGAAATGCTGCTGCGTGTCGGGCTCGGCTACGTCAAGATCGGCCAGCAGGCCACGACCCTGTCGGGCGGCGAGGCCCAGCGTGTGAAACTGTCCAAGGAACTGTCCCGCCGCGCGACGGGAAAGACGCTCTATATTCTTGACGAACCGACCACCGGACTCCATTTCCACGACATCCGCAAACTGCTGGAAGTGCTTCAGGCGCTGGTCGACCAGGGCAACAGCGTCGTGGTCATCGAACATAATCTCGACGTCATCAAGACTGCCGACTGGATTATCGACCTCGGACCGGAAGGCGGCGACGGCGGCGGCGAAATCGTCGCCGCGGGACGCCCGGAAGACGTCGCGCTGGTCGAGCGGAGTTATACGGGGCAGTTTCTTGCCCCCTATCTCGGCCTTTCACCGGGTGGAAAATCGCGAAAATCGGCTTAAAACAAACCTTAATCCGGTATTTGTATTCTGACCGGCGTTACAGGGCGGTGCATTTCGGCGTCGTGAACTCCAGAATTGGCAAGTGAAGTGAAAAAGACCACCACTGTTCAAGGACAACAGCTCACAAAAGAAGACTTTCTCAACGGCCGGCACGACGAAATGATCGTGGAGGCCGGGCTCGAAGGTCACATGACGCGCAATTCGGTCGAATTCCGGCTCGCCAAGCGCGACGAGATGATCGCCTCGGCGCCGCCCGGCGACATGATCTGGGTTTTCGGTTACGGCTCGCTGATCTGGAACCCGGCCTTCGACTACGACGAGCAGCGGATCGGGCGGCTCTACGGCTATCATCGCCAGTTCTGTTTCTGGTCGACGATCGGCCGCGGCTCGCCGGATGCGCCCGGCATGATGCTTGCGCTCGACAGGGGCGGTTCCTGCAACGGCGTGGTGCTCGGCGTGCGCCGCGAACGCGCCGAAGAGGAACTGACGAGCGTCTTCATGCGCGAAATGACCGGCCAGACCTATTTCGCCCGCTGGGGCACCGTGAAAACCACCCTGGGGGCCGTGCCGGCAATCACCTTCGTGGCGAACCGGTCGGCGGAAAACTACGCCGGGCAGCAATCCCTTGAAGATACCGCCCGCCATATCGCACAGGGCTGCGGCCATCTCGGTCCCTGTACGGACTATCTTTTCAATACGACCCAGCACCTAGAGGAACTCGGCCTGCACGATCCGATGCTGCGCAGGCTCTGTACCCTCGTCGAAAAGGAATTTTCCTGATGCCCGCCGACAGAACGGTCCACATCATCGGCGGCGGCCTGGCGGGGGCGGAAGCGGCCTGGCAGGTCGCACGGTCGGGGCAGCCCGCCGTGATCCACGAAATGCGCCCGGACCGCTCAACCGATGCCCACCAGACCGACAGCCTTGCCGAGCTGGTCTGTTCGAACTCGTTCAGGTCGGACGACGCCGAATACAATGCCGTCGGCCTGCTTCACGAGGAAATGCGCCGTTGCGGCTCGCTGATCCTTGCGATGGCGGATGCCAACAAGGTTCCGGCCGGCGGCGCGCTGGCAGTCGACCGGGACGCCTTTGCCGCCGCCGTTACAAAAGCTCTGGACGACGAGCCGCTGGTATCCGTCGAACGCGGCGAAATTGCAGGCCTGCCCCCGGAAGACTGGGACAACGTGATTATCGCCACCGGACCGCTGACATCGGCGCCGCTGGCGGAGGCCATCCGCGACCTGACCGGCGAAGACTCGCTCGCGTTTTTCGATGCGATCGCGCCGATCGTCTACACGGAATCGATCGATCTCGATAAAGCCTGGTTTCAGTCGCGCTACGACAAGCCCGGCCCCGGCGGCACCGGCAAGGACTACATCAACTGCCCGATGAACAAGGAACAGTACCTGGCGTTCCTTGCGGCTCTCCAGGAAGGCGACAAGACAGAGTTCAAGGAATGGGAGGAAAACACCCCCTATTTCGAAGGCTGTCTGCCGATCGAGGTCATGGCGTCGCGCGGCGAAGACACCCTGCGCTACGGCCCCATGAAACCCGTCGGCCTGACCAACCCCCATACCGGCGCCCACGAATACGCCATCGTCCAGCTCCGCCAGGACAACATGCTCGGCACGCTCTACAATATCGTCGGCTTCCAGACCAAGCTGAAACACGCGGAACAGGCCCGTGTCTTCAGAATGATCCCGGGGCTTGAAAACGCCTCCTTTGCCCGGCTCGGCGGCATCCACCGCAATACGTTCCTTAACTCTCCCCGCCTGCTGGACGGGCAACTCCGTCTCAAGGCGATGCCGCGGATCCGTTTCGCCGGCCAGATCACAGGCGTCGAAGGCTATGTCGAGAGCGCGGCCATGGGCCTGCTTGCCGGCCGGTTCGCGGCGGCCGACACGCGGGGAGAAACCTTCACGCCGCCGCCGGTCACCACCGCGCTCGGCGCGCTGATCGATCATATTACCGGCGGCGCCGACGATGAGACCTTTCAGCCGATGAATGTGAATTTCGGTCTGTTTCCGGCCCTGGAGAAACGCGTCAAAGGACGCGAGCGCAAGAAAGGCTATTCCGACCGGGCGCTCGACCACCTGAGCGCCTGGCAGAACGGCGCACGCGCCGCGGAATAATCAGACTTTTCCGCTGACGGCGCTGCGTAAAATGCGCATCTGAGCCGCAAAACGGGACGGCTCGAGCCGGTTATCGAATACATCGTACCCGGCCCGTTCTAGGCGCCGCAGATAGGGCCGGGCAATCCCGATATAGGACACGGCGGGACCAACAGTCCGGGGAAAGCGCAAATCGTCTGTGCCCGACGTCGTCGCCATCCCCGCCAGGGTCCGAAAGGCCGGGGTCATGTCTTTTCCGCGCGTGCGTTCGATCACATCCTCCGGCGAAACATTCTCCGCGCGCAGGATCGTCCGGGGTATGTAGATCCTTCGCTGCCGGGCATGATGGGGCAGCGCCCGCAGCAGCCCCGTTACCCCCCAGAGACGTCCGGCCGCATCCGCAATTCCGGCAAGATCGCGGCGCCCGCAAATAATCATCGCCAGCCGTGTAAGCTCTCCCGACGTCGCGGACACGTAGTTGGTCAGCGCATTCGCATCCTCGGGCGGTTCGTCTTCCAGATCGAACAGGCGGCCGTCGATCATCCGGTCGAAGCCGTCGCGCGGCAGATCCGCCGCCTCCACGGCGCGGGCGAGTTCCGACACGACCGCATGATTGCGGACAGTGCCGCCGTATATGCCGTCGAGCGTTTCGCGCCACCACTGGAGCCGCATCTGGCCGAGCAGGGCTTCGCTGACCCGCTCCCGGGTAGCGGCAATCTCCAGATTGAAAGCATAAAGCGCCAGAAGCCCCCGGCGGACATCCTCGGACGCCAGGGTCGCCGAGAAATACCGGTGATAGTCGTAGCGCCGCACCTGGTCGGCGCAATAGTCTCTATGACTTTCGGTTTTGTGCTGAGGCGGCATGGCGGGCATAGTCTAAGGAGCCCGTTCCGAGTCGTACAGGAGCCCGGCTATGATACTGCAATGAATCTCGTAACCGACCTGCTGCCGCCGCCCGCGACACTCAAAGACCGCGACGCCGAATCTGCCCTGTCGGGGGTGGTCCGCGCGCTCGCGGCCGGAGACACATCCGGCCTTTCCGCCGAACAGCAATCCCATGTCGATCACATGATGCAGGCAATCGCAAAAATCGGGTCCGGGTCGGAAATCGGCCGGGTCAGCGAACTGTTGGCGCTGGCACAGTTCGGCGCGGGGTCTGCGGGCGCCGTGGTCGCCGATGCGTTCTCGGACCGTGGCGCCCTTCCCGCTATACAGAGCG
>TARA_R110000868_G_scaffold2277_8_pt1 | contig 12598 bp, 11 predicted proteins | sample TARA_R110000868 | Tara Oceans TARA_R110000868 (sample SAMEA4397489) | marine metagenome | biome: Polar Biome; feature: [SRF] surface water layer (ENVO:00010504); material: water (ENVO:00002006), including particulate matter (ENVO:01000060) such as... | depth 5 m | reverse complement strand
TTAATAATTACGGTACAATTTTTTTAGAAAATAGAGCCCATCCTAACGGATGGGTTTTTTATTGAAAAAAATCTACAATAAAGTTTACCAATAATGCCGCTTGAATTTTCTTTTTTACAATAGTAAACAGCTCCTATTTTTCGTTTCCTATCTAATTTTTATATTAAAAACGCAACCTTTTTACGCTTTGGTCATCTTCATCTTGAACACTGAGTATACACCATTTTAAATAACTGTAGCATGACCACTTTTTTCACTATTCTCTTGTCCTTATTGGTAATAAATATTGCCCTTTTGGTATTAAGTTTAAATAAAACCAAAAGGTAAAATTTAGATTTCAGAAAAAAACTTCAACTTTAGGCCAATTAGGCCCAATACCTTATCGCCCATAAATTTTGTCCGAATGGGCAAAAAAAAGGTTCTAATTTCTTAGAACCTTTTTTTTATGAAGTGTGGGCTATTTAACCTATACCCATTAATTCAACGTCGAATATAAGCGTGGCATTTGGTGGAATTACCCCTCCAGCACCAGCACTGCCATATCCTAAATTGGATGGAATGACAAATCGGGCTTTATCCCCTACTTTCAATAGGCCTATGCCTTCGTCCCAACCTGGAATAACTTGACCAACACCTAACTGAAAGCTAATGGGCTCCTTTCGCTTATAGGAAGAATCAAACACCTGACCATCCAACAAAGAACCTTCATAATGAACGGAAACATTTTTGCCGCTCACAGCCTTGGCCCCATTTCCCTCTTGCACAATTTTATATCTGAGACCACTTTCCGTTTCATTAAAACCAGCTGCCACCTTATCCAGTTCTGCAGCTAATTTACTTTTTTCTTCTGCCAGCCTCTTTTCCCTAGAACCTTCAAAAGTTCTAAATGCCTCAACAGCATTCCATTTATCAGCTTCGGCGCCAATTCTTTCAATGGTTAAACTTTCAATTTTATCACCTTGTTTTATGGCATCCACTACATCCTGACCTTCAACTACATGTCCAAAAACCGTATGCTTGTTGTCTAACCAAGGGGTAGCCACATGCGTAATAAAAAATTGGGTCCCGTTTGTTCCAGGACCTGCATTGGCCATAGAAAGTACTCCTGGTCCGTCATGTGAAAGATCTGGGTGAAATTCATCGTCAAATTTATAACCCCCGTCGCCGGTACCTGTTCCAAGTGGACATCCTCCTTGGATCATGAAATCCGGAATAACCCTATGGAATTTTAAACCGTCATAATAAGGCTTTCCTTGTGCTTTGATCTTATTTTCCAAATTACCTTCTGCCAAGGCTACAAAGTTACCAACCGTCCCAGGCGTTTTGTCATGGGAAAGTTTTACCAGTATTTCTCCTTTCGAAGTATTGAATTTTGCGTAAATTCCGTCTTGCATATCGCTGTTTTTTTATTAGTCTGCAAAGGTAAGGATAAGTTTTCTGTTTAGAAAAATCTTAAGAATATAGAAAGGATATTGGAAACTCGCAAAATGCTTAAAATCAGTTGCTGAATTCCTGATTCTTACCCTAAATTATTGGTCCCATTTATTTAATACCATATTGATCAAAGAGATATATTAAGCTGGCCATAGAAGCGGCCCCAAGCTGCAATTCCCTTTTATTTATATGAGCGAAGGTGTCATTTGCAGAATGGTGATGATCAAAATAACGCTGGGAATCCGGGCTTAGACCCGCCAAAACAATATTATCATTTTTTAGGGGTCCAATATCGGCTCCGCTTTCTCCTTTGACAAATAAATGCACCAAATAAGGTTCAAACAAACTTTTCCATCCCTCTACCTGACTAAAATTAGCCTGGTCGCAATCAAACGAAAAACCACGTGGGGTGAAGCCACCGGAATCACTTTCCAGCGCAAAAATATGTTTTTCACTGTTCTTGGCTGCCTGGTCAGCATAGGTAGTAGCCCCTCGAAGTCCGTTTTCCTCGTTCATAAAAAGCACCACCCTGATGGTCCTTTTAGGTTTATACCCAGAGGTCTTTAGCAACCTTAGGACTTCCATACTTTGTACACATCCGGCACCATCATCATGGGAACCATCTCCCAAGTCCCAAGAATCCAAATGGCCTCCCACTACCAAAATTTCATTTGGATAAGTACTTCCTTTTATTTCTCCAATTACATTGAAGGAATCTGCGTCCGGTAATATTTTACAATTTTGTCTAAAGAAAAAATTTATGCTTGGATTTAGCCTCAGAGTGGCACTCAGCAATTCGGCACCGTTTGTACTTATCGCTGCTGCAGGAATCCTGTCTCCAATTGGGGTATCGCCATAACTCATCGCCCCGGTATGGGGGAAATCGTCCAACCTTAAGTTTAAAGATCTAACAATGACTCCTACGGCCCCATATTTGGAGGCTTCCGCGGCACCTGAGTAGCGTTGGTCCACGCTACTGCTATAGGACTCAAAAGTATCAATATTGGCGGGGTCCATGGGTTTATTAAAAAACACGATCTTACCTTGTATCCTGTCTTTACCCAAAGCCTTTAGTCCCTCAATTCCGTTTACCTCTACCACCCCGGCCTTAATACCTCCAAAAGGAGTGGAAACAGACCCTCCCAAGGCACATATGGGAACGTTATTGGTTAATCCCGGATCACTTTCTAAATACGCAAACTCTGGAGTACCCCTCACCCACTTTGGCACCTTAACAGGCTGCAGCCAAACTCGGTCGAGACCCATGGAATCCAGCACTTTTTTGGTGTAATCTACCGCTTGCTGTGCCTGTAAAGAACCTGAAAGTCGTCCTCCTATTTGGTTGGACAGATAATTTAGCCAAGCATAGCCATTACCTTTGGTCAGGGCAGCATTATAAATTTCCTTAATCTGCTTTTGATCATTGTTCTGTGCTTCAATCTGTGATGCAATAAGTAGAAATACTACCAATAAATACCTCATTCGTTTTCCAATTGTTTTTTATATTCTTCTAAATTAGCCTTTATTTTATCATCCAGTTCCGGTTCCCTTATATCTTTGTATTTTTTTAACTCTTCCAACAAAATAGAAGCCACAATTACACGCGCAGCCTTTTTATTGTCCGATGGAACCACAAACCATGGGGAATGTGATTTTGAGGTATTGTTGATTGCCTCCTCATAACATTTTTGGTATTGATCCCATATTAGCCTTTCCTTTAGATCAGCCGGGGAAAACTTCCAGTTTTTCTTCCTTAAGGCCAGTCTACGCAGCAAACGTTGCCGCTGCTCTTCCTTGGACAAATGCAGAAAAAATTTAAAAATAATAGTCCCGTTTTCCGCTATATGACGCTCAAAATTATTTATTTGTTCAAAACGTTTGTCCCAAAAATTTTGGTCTATGTCCGATACTTTGTGGATTCCAGGAATATGTTCGTTCATAATATATTCCGGATGCACCCTAGTGACCAAAACGTTCTCATAATGGGTCCGATTAAAAACCCCGAATTTCCCCTTGGCAGGAAGGGCTATATAATGCCGCCAAATGTAATCGTGTTTTAATTCCAATTCTGTTGGAACTTTAAAACTGTGGACAACTACCCCCCTGGCATTAAAATCCTTAAACACCTCTCGGATTAGACTGTCCTTACCAGCAGTATCCGTACCCTGCAAACAAATAAGTACGCTATATTTGGCATGGGCATACATAGTGTCCTGAAACTCTCCCAGTTCGATCCTAATATTTTCCAGGGCCTTCCTCAATTTTTTATCGGAGGCCTCCAAATCCTCCCTAGTATTTATATTCCCCAATTCAACTTTGCTATCAACCCTATACGTAGCTGCCTCTATATTTTTCATGGATAATGTTTAGTGCTCCCTTAAAGAGCAATTAGAAATAAAAAATATATGAAATTATTCTAACTACCTAAAAGTTAAAGCTTCATTTTTTTAGGAAACCTCATTTTGAAGGCATATAGACCTTTCAATATATTTGCCCAAGACCTACATGCAGTTGGGAGCTATACATATAAAACTCAATTTCAAGGGATTACTTTACTTTATAAACACTAAATCGAAGAAAAGTTAGGGGTTTTATCTATTGACCCTCAGGAAATCCAGAATAAAAAACTACCATATATCCGAAGAATGCTTCATTTCGTCTAAAAATAAAATCAACACCTGTACTTCATCGAAAAAACATGGAAAAGTAAAGTCGTAGGATTACCTTTACGAGGTTATATTTCCCAGTATAACAAAAAACTAAATCCTACTTTATGAGACTTTCCGTTATAGCTGTTTGTTCTTTTGCCATGTTTATTTTCTCCTCTTTTAAGAATAACAAAGCTTGTGAATATGCTGGTTCCAATATTGGCTACATTCAATCACAAACTAAAAAGGCCATCGACACCGAAGACATTAATATGTCCAAGTATTTTGCCTATAAAGCTTTGAATGCCATAGCAAAATCCAAGTCTCAACTAGCGGATTGTGGATGTGAACATGCCACGGAGCTGATCAATGAGAGCTCTACTAATTTAACCAATGCTACCAAGGCCACTTCCCTGCCAAGTGCCAAGTTATTACTAAAAAAAGCATTGGACAACGCCGCTGGAAGTTTGGAAGCGCTAGATGAGCACGACTCACATGATAGTAGATATAACAATGATATTTTGGCTATGAATACCAAGACTTCAATTGCAGAAAAAAATTCTCATAAAGTTCTTGATAATAAAACCCTTGAAAGCAAAGTAGATTTAGCCTTGGAGAAGTTTAAAGAATCTTTGGACAAGGTCGTAGCAACCGTGGATTGTAAGGAAGCCTTGGCGTTTACACAAAATGTATACAACATTAGTGAACAACAACTTTTAAAACCAGACCTTTCTGAAGGCAAAAAATACTACAATTTAAAAACCAAGGAAATTGCGGCCAAGGCCCTGGAGAGACTTGGTGATTGCAAAAATAGCCACTAAGCCCAGGCCCTGGACCAAAACTTTGCAAAGGTGAAATTCGAGTAAACCTATATTATATAGGCATTTTAGTGTTGGTGCCGTGGCGGCCCAAGGCATGATTTAATTCCTTGATTCCAATTTACCTTAAATAGTGCAAAAGTTGGATAAGGGGAGATATGAGCTATTTACTCGCAAACAACTTTACATCCTCTTCGGTTACTTCGTTTCCTCCAAGAATTATAAGTCGCTCCACAACATTCCTTAATTCCCGTATATTCCCCGTCCAATCATAACCCTTTAACAAAGAAATAGCCTTGGAAGAAAAGCTTTTGGGAGCGCTTCCATGCTCTGAGGCAATTTTTTCAGAAAAATGTTGAATAAGCAACGGAATATCGTCCCTTCTCTCGTTCAATGCAGGAACATTTATTAATATAACGGCCAGTCTGTGGTATAAATCCTCACGGAACCTTCCGCTTTCAATTTCCTTTTTTAGGTCTTTATTGGTTGCTGCAACGACCCTAACATCTACCTTAATATCTTTATCGGAGCCTACCCTTGTTATTTTATTTTCCTGAAGTGCGCGAAGTACCTTTGCTTGTGCAGACATGCTCATATCTCCTATCTCGTCCAAAAAAATGGTTCCGTTATTGGCCGCTTCAAACTTACCGGCCCTATCCTTGACCGCAGATGTAAACGCTCCTTTGACATGTCCAAATAGTTCACTTTCGATTAATTCGGAGGGAATCGCTGCACAATTCACCTCTATCAAAGGATGTACATTCCTCTCACTTTTTTCATGGAGCCAATGTGCCACAAGTTCTTTTCCAGTTCCATTGGACCCCGTAATGAGTACCCTGGCATCTGTAGGAGCAACCTTCTCTATCATTTCCTTAATTACAGAAATTTCCTTACTCTCCCCGATCATCTCATAGTTCTTGCTTACCTTTTTCTTTAAGATCTTATTCTCCACAACCAACTCCTTTCTGTCCAAGGCATTGCGTACCGTTGTCAATAATCTATTTAAATCTGGCGGTTTGGAAATATAATCAAAGGCCCCAATCCTCATGATATTTACAGCTGTATCCAGATCTCCATGTCCGGAAATCATGATAAAAGGAATTTCGGGTTTTATTTTACGAACAGCTTCCAATACCTCAATACCATCCATTTTTGGCATTTTTATATCACACAAAACAAGATCAAAATCCTCCTTTTTTATGGTTTCCAAACCCATCAATCCATCTTCGGCCTCTTCTACTTTATAGTTTTCATTCTCTTCGGAAAGAATTTTCACCAAAACCCTTCTAATGGCCGATTCATCCTCTATAACTAATATTCTAGACATAAGTAAATATTTTATATTCCAATTCTAAAACCTGTTCTAAAATAGAAACTAGGTTGGTCGTTCAATGTAAAAATATTGTTTCGATCATCATCCCTTAACACACCTGCCTGAAACAAGGTGTGCCCTGCATAACCATAAAAGAAAATATTTTTGGCTACGGCATATTGATACCCCAATGTAAATAAGGCAACAGAAGTGGAAATGGAAGAAGCAATACCGGAATCCGAGCTGATCACCGTATTCTGTAAATTTACATAATATCCGTCCACTATAAACTCTGTTTGAAGCATATGCTTCTCATTAAAAAAGTATTTCATACCACTTTTGGGCGCTCCAACAACATATGCCCAATTGGGATGAAACCTCTTTTCAAAATAAACTAAAGGCAAAGGTATTCTTACCGCCACTGTTGAATTATAGGCCACACCCAATACCAATCGGGTTGGTTTTTCAATATTTGGCCTATCCCGAAGGGCTCCGATGGTCACATTTAAGGATACATCGCCGTCACCTATATCGTTCGTTAATGTTGAAGACAAACGAGGGGTAACGACCCCGACAAACCGCCAGTCTTGATTGTACTGCAATATGTAAGCCATGTTTAAATCGGCCACATGAAATGTTTCAGATATTACATCGTCATATGGCGTTCTACGATTAAGGTCAAAGGCTATACGATTGTACTCGGCCCCCACAATAATATTGTCGTTCTTACCCACTTTAATTGGCAGGTTAGCTACCAGTTTTATTCGGGACAACTTTGCTTCAGCGGTATTCCTGGGCATTAGCATATACTCTAACCTAAATACATCAGGTGTCTGGGCAGGACAGAAATTCACTGATAAAATGAATCCCAGGATGAATGCAAGCCTTACTAATTTAATTCCCATTCCCAATATCTTTATTTTCGATTTGCATTGTTTGAAAAGGACGAGGTTGAAACAAATGAACATCCCTTTGTGGAAAAGGTATACTTATATTGTGTTCCCTAAACTTGGCATCTATCCTATACCGCATAGCACTTTTAATTTTTGGATCTCCATAACTATCACTAACAAAAAAATTAATTGAAAACAATAAGGCCGAATCCCCAAAATCCTCAAATAGGACAAACGGCTTAGGATTTTTTAATACACCTTTGTGATCTGAGGCTATGTTTTCCAATATTTTAGTTACCAAATTAACATCGCTCCCGTAGGCCACCCCAACCTGAACGCTCTCTCTGGTACTTTTATGATTTTGAGTATAGTTATAAATGCTATCGGTTAAAAATTGGTGATTAGGAATTATAATCACCTTATCATCCCTAGTAAGAGCTCTAGTGGTTCGTAACCTTATTTCAAAAACACGACCTACTTTCTGATTAACCTCTATGATATCCCCCACATGAAGGGATTGATCCAAGATAATAAGGATGCCCGAAATAATGTCCTGGAACAAATATTGAAGTGCAAAACCCAAGCCCACAAACAGTGCAGCAGAAGCGGTCAACAAGACGGTTAGATTAACACCAGAGGTATGTAGGACTACCAGTACCACCATAATGTAAAATAGGTACCTCAAAAACCCAAAAATGCTGATGAACTTGTTCTTATCCTCCTCTGGTAACTTTGCCGTTACCAATTTGTGTATTAGTTTAAGGATATAGGTGACCACTATTATGGCTATAATAATTGTTAATAAGGTGCCCGCAGTAATATCTACCTTATCCGTATCCCAAATTTTAAAGGTTAGGAATTCATTGATGATTTTAGCTATATTCTTTATTTCCTCCATACTAATATTTAAGCCATTTAAATAAATCCCTATAGGAAGGCTTTTTCCCGTACATCAGTATCCCGACCCTATAAATTTTAGCTGCCAACCAAACTATACCTATAAAGGTGACAATTAATAGGAGAATTGATACTACAACCTCCCAAATTGGAACTCCACCTTCCCCAATTCCTCCCGGTAGGCGCATAAGCATCACAATGGGAGATGTTAGAGGAAATAAAGAGAATGCCACAGCTATTGGCCCGTGAGGGTTATTAAAGACTGAAAAGAATCCCACATAAATGGCCAACATTAAGGGGAGGATAATAGGAAAAATAAACTGTTGTGTATCGGTTTCATTATCTACAGCAGCCCCAATTGCTGCGTATATTGAACTATAAATTAAATAGCCCAGGATAAAATAGACCAGAAAAAAACTAATCAGCATAATCCACGGTATCCTAAAAAGTTCGTTGGCATATAATTGCATCGCAGAATCGGATGCCGCCATATACGCCGCTCCCCCTACCAAGCCTGGAGCATTGGCGGCCCCTGAGTTTAATCCTGAAGGATCAATATCGAAAACCAGGATCAACACACTAAACATTAAAGCAGCCGAAATAATCCAAATGGCAAACTGGGTAACCCCCGCCAAAGAAGTCCCAATAATTTTCCCTAGCATTAATTTAAAGGGTTTTACGGAAGAGATAATAACTTCAATTATCCGAGTTGTTTTTTCCTCGATTACACTGCGCATAACAAATCCACCATAAATAATGATGAACATCATGATCAGATAACCAAATGCGCCACCAATAAACGCTTTAATTTCGATTATTCCTTTTAGATTTTGCTCCCCGGAAAAGTTAGCCGTATTAATTTCAAAGTTATTGCCGACACTTTCAAAATCGGAAACTGAAACCCCTAATTCCTGCAACCTCCGCAATCGTAGACGATCTTCAAATACATTTTCCAAATTATCCAATATGCTAGATCCGGGAGCATCCTTAGTATAAAAGAAAGACCTACTTGCTACCTTCTCCAAGTCCGGCTCGTCCGGAATATATAGCAAACCATAAAATCCCATTTTTTGAATAGAATCTTTGGCAGCCTCCAAATCAATATCCTTAATTCTTACAAAAGAAGTAGTTTCTGTTCCTTGAAAATCCGTGGAAAAATAATTACTCTCATTTAAAACCCCAATAGTCCTTATTTCATTATCATTTATCTTGGTTAGAAAAACAATAAGAACAACCATTCCAACCATAAGAACTGGGCTCAAAAAGGTCATGACCACGAAGGATTTGTTGCGAACCTTTGCTAAATACTCTCGTTTTATGATGAGCGATAACTTACCCATAAATATTATTTGGTTTGAACGGTTTTAATAAATATATCATTGGCCGATGGAATTGTTTCTGTGAAATTATTGACATTTGCCTTGCCCGATAAATGGGACAAAAAGGGACCGGTATCTTCCGATGGCAATTGTACTGTAAAATTTAATTGTAGCCCACCATCAACATATTCCGAACTAAGAATATCAAATTTATCCTTTAAGTCCTCTAGCAACCCATTGGCACTTTGCACCCCTAATCCTACTTTAAAAACATTGTTCTTATATGCCCTTTTAATATCACTAAGCTTTCCATCCAATAATTTCTCCGCCTTGTGTATAAGTGCAATATATTCGCATAATTCCTCCACGGATTCCATTCTGTGGGTAGAAAATATAATGGTCGTGCCTTTATCCCTAAGTTGAAGAATTTCATCCTTAATGAGGTTGGCATTTATGGGATCGAACCCACTGAAAGGCTCATCAAAAATCAAAAGCTTTGGCTCGTGCAATACGGTGACTATAAACTGGATCTTTTGAGCCATACCCTTCGAAAGTTCCTGTATTTTCTTGTTCCACCAATCCCCTATTTCCAAGCGATCGAACCAATATTTTAATCTGGTTTTTGCTTCGGCCTTGGACAGTCCTTTCAACTGTGCAAGATATAGGGCCTGCTCCCCTACCTTCATACTTTTATAAAGTCCCCTTTCTTCAGGCAAGTATCCAATCATGGATATATGGTGAGGCTGCAAAGGCTTGCCATCAAAGTAAACTATCCCTTGATCAGGATAGATAATTTGATTGATTATCCGAATTAAAGTAGTCTTTCCAGCTCCGTTTGGACCAAGGAGGCCGTAGATGCTGTTTTTAGGAATTTCCAAGGAAACTTTGTTGAGAGCTATATGGCTCCCAAACTGCTTGGAAACCTCTTTAGCGACCAATATATTATTCATGCAGACAATTTCCTCAAAGATATATAATTGCTATGTAAGAGATAGGTTGGAATTTTATAAATTATACTTTTTCACATAATTTAACTTTGATAATTATCGAAGGTCTGGTACTATATAAAATTCTGAAATAAATTATCCCAAAAAACGAAGAAAACATAAGTACCTAAAACGCCATGTACCAACTCCATTCATTACAGCAACTACCCTAATAACCATATTCATTTCCTTCCTTAAGAGTTTGCGTACCTTCAAAGGAAGGGATTTCTCCAAGGGGCGGGATTAGTTCAACCATCCGTGTTTGCTGTGCCCCTATGGGGGTTGTAAAAACGGGGTTTCTTCATATTAACACACCCGATTTAACGTGAAGATCCCGCCAAGGTGCGGGATTAATGAAACCAACTATATTCAATACGCTCCTTTGGAGCTTTTGAATATAGGGTTTCAATAACAAAACCCACCCTTGACGAATCAAGGATGGGAAAAAAAATTGCTATGAAAAAGAAAATAATATTGGTTACCCAATATTATCTCAAATATACGTTTTTTATTTATAACATAAATCCCGATTTCTAGGAGAACATATCCTTAACCTTTTCAAAGAAGGATTTATCGGATTTTTCAGGTCTAGGCTCAAAATTTTCGTTATTCTGCATACGTTCAAAAAAGTCCTTTTGCTCCTTGTTCAATTCCTTGGGCGTCCAAACATTTACATGCACCAGTAAATCCCCACTACCATATCCATTAAGACTAGTAATACCTTTACCTCTTAATCTAAGGATTTTACCGGATTGTATACCAGCCTCCAATTTGATCCTTACTTTACCACCTACTGCGTCGATCTCTTTTGAGGTTCCCAATACCGCTTCGGATATACTAATATAAAGGTCGTAGTGAAGATTATCCCCTTCCCGCTTCAGCGTCTCATGTTCTTCCGTCTCTATGGCTACCAACAGATCACCGGGAACTCCATTTCCAGGAGCATCGTTTCCTTTATTAGGCACTTTTAACTGCATACCGTCCTCAACTCCGGCAGGAATATTAATACTAACGGTTTCCTCCGAAACCTTTAATCCACTGGCATCCGCATCGCTGGGTTTCTTATCGATCATTTGACCACTACCACCACAGTTGCTGCAGGTGGCTGCCGTCTGCATTCTACCCAAAATTGTATTGGTGATTTTGGTTACCTGGCCACGACCGCCACAGGTACCGCAGGTCTGATAGGTAACCCCTTCCGCCTGAATTTTTCTCCTTACTTTAATTTTCTTTTCTACACCATTCGCAATTTCCTCCAAGGTTAACTTAACCCTAATTCTTAAGTTACTTCCCTTAACACGTCGCTGACCACCGCCACCACCGAAACCGGAAAATCCACTAAAGCCACCACCGCCAAAAGCACCACCAAAAATATCCCCGAACTGACTAAAAATGTCATCCATGTTCATGCCGCCGCCACCAAAACCGCCGCCACCATCAAAGGCTGCATGTCCGTATTGATCATAACGGGCCTTCTTATTGGGGTCGCTTAAAATCTCATAAGCCTCTGCAGCTTTTTTAAACATTTCCTCAGCCTTGGCATCACCCGGATTTTTGTCAGGATGGTACTCGATTGCCTTTTTGCGATAAGCCTTCTTTACTTCAGCTGCTGTAGCATTTTTCCCAATGCCCAAGATGTCATAATAATCCTCCTTCATAAAATATTTTTAATTTCCAACGACTACTTTTGGATGACGAATAATTTTATCACCCAGTTTAAAACCTTTTTCCACTACATCCACCACTTTGCCTTTCAACTTTTTACTAGGAGCCGGAATTTGTGTGATCGCATCATGTATTTCTGCATCGAAAGCATCACCTTGATTTACTTCAATTTCTTGAAGGCCCTTATTTTTTAAAGTTTCCTTGAACTTATTGCTGATCAATTCCACTCCCTTAAACATCTCCCTATCTTCCGATTTGGAGACCTCCTTAAGTGCACGATCAAAATCATCGATTACAGGCAATAATGACACAATAACTTCTTGGCCTGCCGTTCTAAACAAGTCCATCCTTTCCTTAGAGGTACGCCTTTTGTAGTTCTCGAACTCTGCAAAAAGACGTAAAAACTTATCTTTTTCCTTATTAAGGTCTTCCTGCAATTGCTCTTCCAAGCTAAGTTCTTCCCCTTTTTCTATATCTTCGTTACCAGCAATTGAATCGTCCTGTTCCCTTTCCTGACTTTCTGTATTATGCAGAAAATCATCTTCCATTGCTTCTGTTTTATTTTCGTTGCTCATTTAAAATACATTTATATACTTCCGATTTGAAGTGGCAAAAGTACTGCCAAA
>TARA_R110000868_G_scaffold393417_2_pt1 | contig 12599 bp, 32 predicted proteins | sample TARA_R110000868 | Tara Oceans TARA_R110000868 (sample SAMEA4397489) | marine metagenome | biome: Polar Biome; feature: [SRF] surface water layer (ENVO:00010504); material: water (ENVO:00002006), including particulate matter (ENVO:01000060) such as... | depth 5 m | reverse complement strand
ATTCTATAAACATCATCTTCAATCGTATCTTCATTTAATGTTCCTGTCATAGCTTGAACTAATAATTTCATACCTTCATCTACTAACCATTCAACCGGTGTCTTTTCCATATTATAATCTTTCAAATTCTTCTTTCACTAAATCTATTTCCTCATTCAACCCCTCAAGTGCTTTGGTTATCATTTCTTTAATAAGATCCCTATTATAGAGACTTACCTCTTGTTTGCTCGGATAAGCGCCTCCCTTTGAATATCCGATTGTTGCTCCTAAACTACAAGATTTAAGTGCGGATTCCAGTTTATACTTTTGTGTTTCCAACCTATCAAGGTCTCCTTTAATTTTTTTTGCCTGTTCAAATTTTTCTGCTTCCATGTTATTTAAATTGTTTTTGTAACCTAGTATTACTTTCCCACACTTCAACAAATTCTTCAAATGTAAACTCTCTTAATTTATGTTCATTTGGGTCGTCAGTTATATAATCATAATCCACATCTTCCAAAGTTTTTACAAACTTCAAATATTTTTTATATCGTTTTTCAAACGTATCGTCAATAACGATCTTCATTGGTTCAGGAAAAAACATATTCATCCCCACCCCTAAATTTACTTCTATTGTTTTCATTTTTTATATTTGTTTTTTAAGTATTCATTCCATTGTTCTTGTTTCCTTCCGTTGATGAAGAACCAACCCAAGTTGAGTTCAAACCACCTATTTAATTTCTTTAACATATCAGTTTTTTTATTAAGTATAAAAGAATCCATATTATAATTCAAACATATCATCACACCATATTGGTGTTTTTTCACCTACATATGATCCTCTAACATTATAATCAAAATGTTCAATAGCGTCAATCATAGTCATACCATCTAACACCAATATTTCAATACACGTCTTAACTGAATAGATTAACTTCATATTACCACTATCAATACCAATAACCGCGCGATCAAACCCATCAGCTTTTAAAATTTCTTCGTTTTGGTAGTATTCTACAATTTTTTCTAACATAGTTTTTTTATTAAGTATAAAAGAATTTATATTATAATTCAAACATTATAAAAACAATTTTTTGGATTGTTTATCTCGGTGAAATTTAATTGCAAACCTGTGAACTTCCTCTTGTACTTTACCAAAAATTATAAAGTTTTTATCTTCCTTTACATCAAATTCCGAACCATCAACTTTATGAATTATGGATGATTTGTGATTTGAATCTTTTGATATTGAAATAAGATCCACCTGGTTTATAATTCCAAGTTGTTCAAATACTCTTCTTGCAATACCTAATTGTCCTTTACCTCCATCAATGATTACAAGATCTGGAAGTTTTTGTTTTTCATCAAGTAATCTTTTGAATCTACGATTTAATACCTCATCAAATGACGCATAATCATCAACACCAGTAAAACTCCTTATAATGTATTTTCTATATTCAGATTTAACCGGATTATCATTCTGGAACCTCACAGAAGCCGCAACATTGGAGTCTCCCTGATTGTGTGAGTTATCAAAAGCTTCAATTATTTGTGGTAGGTTTTTAAGTCCCAGAACATTTTTAATATCAAAAGCCTTCTTGTTGTATTTCTGTAATCTTATTACATTTAACTTATTATCAATACTTTCCAAATTTGTAAGTTTTGATAATACGTTTTGAGCTTTTTCAAATTCCATATTTTCCGAATGGTATTTCATAGTTTTTTTCAACTTTGTTTTAAGGCTAGAAATATCAAGTGATAGAACTTTTTTAACGTCTCGGACAATTTCATTATAAAAGAATTTTTTAATTTTATTCATACAAGGCGCATCACATCTACCGAGATGAAATTCCAAACAAGTTTTAAATTTTTCTTTTCCAATATTTTCTTCAGTAAGATCATACGAACAACTACGAAGTTCAAATACGTCGTGAATAAGATTATAGATCTCACGACATAACATTCCGGAAGTAAAATCAAGTGATAACCTGTCATCTTGTTTATCCCGAACAATCTCTATCTTTGGGAAATCCTCATCGGTAAAACACAAAGACCATTTTCTTGTCTTATCATCTTTTCCTTTGAAATTGAACTTTGGTTTGTATAACTTGATTAGTTCTTCTTCCAGGATGATTGCTTCCTGTTCTGATGAGGTAATCTTAAACTCAACATCAACAATGTTTTCAACAAGAGTTTTTGTTTTACCGGTTTGGTTTTTTTGGAAATAAGACGAAACTCTTTTTGGTAAGAACTTGGACATACCGACATAGATAATTTGGTCTTTGTCGTTTTTGAACAAATAACATCCTGGATTTTGTGGTATGTTTTTAAGTTTCTCTGAAATCATATCACAAAGATACGATTATTTTTTAAAATAACAAACCAACTAAAACACCAATACCGAATCCGGACAACATTAAAAGTCCAGCTAATGCAAAAATATACTTTTTCATACCACCAAATCCAAATGGATTTTGTGTTGGTACTTGAGGAATGTTAATGTTTTTCATCATCTCATTAAGATTCTTCATCATATTTGGGTCAAACATATTTTTATTCATTTTAGTTCAATATTAATGTGTTATTCTCAATGAGATTTCTTTTTTTAATTTCAATTTTATATTTTAAATCAACAATAAATGGTAAAGATAACATACCGTCATAATCTTCTTTTTTCATTTGGTTTTCAAAATTATTTATTAATTTTTCGCAAGTAGATAATTGTTCCCAATTAAGTGAAGATTTAATAATGTTTTCAATCCACTTTTTGATTTGATATTTTTCTGTCATTTTTTATTATTTTATAATTATTTAACTTTAACCATCTTAAAAATTGTAGTGCGTCCCAATCATCTGGGTTCAACTCACCAAGAGGACCATCACCGAATTGGTCTATAAAACCTGGTAGGTAATCGTATTCTATTTCTTCGTTCATTCCGATTTATTTATGAATGATTGTCTTTTATATGTTAATTTATTTTCAAGTGGCCAAATAACATCGTACTTATAATCTCTCCAATACTTGTCAGGAGATTTAGTTCTTAATTGTTTTGCAAAATTAGTAATCAATTTTTTGGTAGTAAACGTTTGTTGGTACGTTTCACAAGAGTCAATTACCTTTTCTATCCATTTTGCTACGTCTCCGTAGTGTGTACTTCTTTGTTCCATTTTTATAATTTTTTTAAGATTAAACAACCTTCTTCATCTAATTTTGGTATACCTGTAGTAATACACTCACCTTTTTTATTTATACCGTCACAATTCTTGTCTAAACATTCTTCAAGTATGTCAACATCCCATTCGGTTTGTTGTAGTGATTGTTTAAAAACATCAAAAGTGGGGTCATTTTGTACATGGAGAAATGATTCTCTTAATTGTTCCTCACTAAACTTCTTATCACCCATCAACTCAAGTGCTTTTTGAAAGCCAGCTTTGTAAGCTCTCATTTGACCAACAAAATTAATGTTTTCATATAAATCATACCCCATTGCCAACTCATCCAAATCATAACCACGTTCAATTGCTTGACAGTTTTTGAGTGATAACTTATATCTTATACTTCCTTCTTCTATGTTTAAAGAATCAATCAGTCCATGATTTGTTGAATCCTTTAGAAATCCTTGTGTAAATAGTTCGTAACCATCAACTGTTTTAATTAGTTTTCCTTTCATATTACAAATATAATAAAACTTATTTAAAATACTTCATAATTTTCTATTAAAAAAATACAATCTTCAAATTCATAATTTTGTTCACTTCTTTCTGATACAACAAAAAACTTATATTTCATACCAATTATTTTAAATTGACTGGCCTTAAATGGTTCACCTTCTTTTGGTAATTTAAGGTCTAATGGTACGTTAAATTCAACACTATTGTGTGATCTAATCGCCTTTACTTTATCAGTCCACGTTGATAATCCGTATTGACCTTTAAATCTAAATTCTTTTCCAACCAATCTTTTCATATCAAATGTTGGTATTACAATTTTTTCTTCAGGTGATAATGGATTTTTCTCACCTGTTAGTTCTTCGTAATAGGGATTAAGTTCTCCGGTCTGTGGATCGTGTGTTGGTATTTTATTCATTATATAACCTATATAAACTGTCGGCAATAAGTTTTAATTGTCCTTCTAATTTTTTAATTTTTTTCTGATCTTCCTCTGTTGGTTCAATGTTTTTGGATTTTATATCCGCAATTTCATTAATGACCATCCTGTGTGTATTCATTAATTTACCTTGTACAATTCTTTTGTCTTCCATAAAGTTGTTATTTGATTATTTTATTTTTTAATAGAGTTATTAACGTTTGGACTTCCTCAAACTCGTGAAATCTAATTATAGGATCTGTATTAAAAAAATCAACATACCAATTATCTTCTTTTATTTCTTCGTTTGGTGGCGTTATAAACGTAATTCCATCAACAATGTCTAAAACATAATAGTAAGATTCGTCTTCATCGTGTTCTCTCATTTCTTCACTTTTAAAACCCAAAAGTATTAATTCTCTTTCTGTCATATTATTTAATTTTTAATGTGTTCCATTTGTTAAACTTACCCCATGTCTAAAACCGTGAATAAAATCGGTTATATCCTCATCACTCATATCTTTAAATGCTGATCCCACAACAATACCAATCTCATTACCAAGATCTGAAATATCGCCAACATAATTCATTCTATCAACACCTTCTTTTAAAGAGTTTGCAATAAAATTAAGTTTTGCGTTATCAAATTCTCTCTCTGTCATATTATTTAGTCTCTACAATGTTATAAGTTCCTTCAATAACACCCCAAGATGATTCTTCGTGGAATTGGTATGTTTGAGCAACGTCACTTGAATCCATAGGTCTTGTTAAATACCAAACTTGGGTTTCTTTCCAGGTAACATTAACCAATTTACGACCCTTTGGTAGTTTAATCGTTCCTTCTCCACCCCAAGCCTTTACTCTTTCGTTCTCCGTACAAGATGTTACCATAACACCCATCATAATCGCTAATAATACTTTTTTCATTTTACTAATTTTACTTTTATTATTTCCCCTTTTCTATTTGTTTTATATTTTACTCTAAAACTATCTTCAATCATATATTGATTTTTCCCCATATTCAAACAATGCCATTCACAACTATCGTGATGATAAAGATGGACGTGTATATCATCTAAATTAACACATTTCTCGTATTGTATGTTTTTATATTGCCAATTTGAGCATCCGGTAAGAATAATCAAATTTAAAAAAATTATTAGATACTTCATTATTCTTTAACGTGTTTTAATATAAATGGGGGATAAATTCTAACCTCATTACCATCACTATTATAATAATAAATTGTGTCATTGTCAAAACTAATTGTGTCTGTATACCAAACCATCTGATGAGGACCGTCTTTTGTTTCAATGGTTCCTTCTATCCTATATTTATCTTCTTTTTTGGAACAGGAAACCAATAACAATAATAAAAATATTTTTTTCATAAGTCTCTTGATGTTAATTCATCTAATATTTCTTGAATTTTTAGTTCACATTCTTTTATTTTTTTTGTGTGTAAAATGTATATTCCAACAATTAAAACCCAAAAAATAACAAAAAATAAAACAGTTGTAAGGTTAAAAATCAAAAGAATAGATTGTATAATACCCAAAATTGAAATTACAATCTGTGACCAGGCATTTGTATTCATTTTACGGACTTCAATGTATGCCATATCAATTAATTCACTATCAGTCAAGTTTTTCATCTCCATTATCTTTTTGTATTTTTTTGTGTTTGGTGTAAAATTTCATAAGAATTCCAATTAATTCTGGGACATTGTCAAAAGCCCATCTTTCGGTCTCTATAACATAGAAATCTCCTCCTCCACCGTTTTGAGTTTTGATTGTAATAAACTGTTCTCTGTCATCACAACAATCCGATTCTTGCGTAAAAGTAACTTGAAGTTCCTGTGATAAGAGGTATCGTTTTCTATCTGTCATTTTTTTTATTTAGACAAATATAAACCTTTTTTTTTAATCACACAAGTTTTATAAAACTTTTTTAATTTTCTACAGAACTAAAGATCTCATCTTTGAAGATTTCCTTTGTGAAAATATTTTCTTCTGGGTTGTGTTTCCCTAAGTTATAACCGGTATATGTCCCATTTTCATATAAGACCTTAATCATTAAGAATCCTAATTCGGAAACATAAAATTTTTCTAATTTACCTAACCCATTTGGGGTATTAATTACAACACCATTTTTCATATTAAATATTATATATTATTGTTCCGTTTTCTTCAGTGATTTCAATTACTTCATCAGTCTCAATTAATCTTTCAATTTGATCTTTTGATAGACCAACTTTTTCTGGCTCAAGATATATTTTAAATCCTTGAGTTAATGTTAGTCTTGAGTCTGTTATTAAATTTAGTATTTGTTCTGTGTTACATTCAACAATACTTGGGTATTTTCCCCCAACCGTAACCACAGCCTTATCTCCAACTTCAATCTTATCTAGCGATACTAAATATGGTTTTTCATCAACGATGAATAATTTTACTTTTTTTGTCATTTTTCAATGTTAAAATTTAATAGAGTTTCTACCTCTTGATTTTTTGTCTCAACAATCGGTCCCCACTCTCCCTTATATGTTATACCTCTTACAGGTTTATTATCAATCCACACATATTCTTCATCATCCACACATCTTGGTTTGTCCGTTATAAGATCGTGAAATTTGAATCCGTGTTTCCATAACCAGGAAAGAGTTGTTCCCTTATCTTTATATTCTCTTGCGGTAAAAAAAACAATTTTATTCCCTTCATCATAAAGTTTATTGATTTCTTCTCTGGATCCTTCATATGGTTTTGCGTCCTTATATAAATAACTATCTTCGTTTTTTATATCATCACAAACAGTTCCGTCAATATCAATTAAATAAACCCTTTTTTTCATAACCTTAAATTGTTTTTAACATTCATAGATATAATATAATCCATTAAATTTTTAACTAAAGAATCTGCATCAACTTTTTCATATAAGTCTGGGTATCTATCTTCAAGTATTTTGTTTTCTTCATACTCTCTACAACTTGAAAGTATATCTGACAACATTGATTTTAACATATGTTCTTTATCGTAACTATCTTCAACTTTTCTTTCCAATACTTGTCCTTCAAGTTCTTGGGTATATTCAATAAGTTCTTGGACTTCTGGTTTTTCAAGAAGGTCAAGATTTCCACGAAATAACTGTTTTATGTTTTTCATTCCAAAAACTTTAATATTTTTTCTTTGATTCCTGATTGTTTTATTCCTTCATTGTGTGGTCGTTTACAGTGAACAAAGTTATCAAGTCCCCACAATTTCCAAGACGATCCATCTTTACCCATACTAAGGTCATCAACGGCAACCCAATGTGTTACTTCAGGATGTTCGTGTAACCACTCCTTTATTTCAACTGCTCGTGAGTGTTCCAATTCCCACATCGCCATCCATTCGTGCTCATTAACAAAATTCTTACAATCCTTTATGTTTGGTGTTAAATCTAATGGTTCTTTGATCCCACGAGTTTTATACATTTCTTTCATATTGTCTAACGTTCCGTGTTTCTTCCAATCAGAAGATATAACGATCTCACACCCTGTTAGTTCTATGATCTCGTTTAATACTTTAACAGCCTTTTCGTCAAAACTATCCATTCGTATATCCATAGGAGTTTCGGGGTTACTATCAAACCCTTTTTTCTTAAAACGCCCACCCCAGTTGTTGGATAGACAAATTACTCCATCGTGATCTAAGAACATTACTTTCATAGACACAAAGATAATAAATTAAAATTGAATTTACAAATTAATAGATGTTAAACTTAATTGGGATGTTCAATCTTGATCTGACATTTGCTTTATTGATTCTACCTGGAATCCATTTAGGTGAACTTTTAATTACCCTTCTTGCTTCTCTGTCTACTTCAAAGCTAACACCCTTTGTGACTTTCACATCACCAATACTTCCGTCAGATTCAATTATAAACATAACATAAACGGTTCCTTGATCTTCGTTCTCAATAGCAATCTCAGGATATTTCATTTCCTTCAAAAGATATTTTTTCCATTCCTCATATCCTCCAGGAAATTCGGCTTCAATATCGGGAAAATCCTCAACCTTATCAGGAACTATTACAGGAACGGGATCCACATTAACAAGTACAGTAGTATCTCCTTTTGGTAATCCTAAATCAACAAAAGGATTGTCATTAATAGGTCCGGTGTTTGATGTGGTATCAACATCACTATTTAAATCCAAAGTTTCATCTTTTTGTGATTCTGATTGTGGTTGTGGTTGTTCTTTTGGTGGTTCTACGACTGGTGGTTTTTCAGTCGCATCAACCAATAGATTGGTATTTTCGGTTGTTAACCTTCTAAATTTTTCTTCAATTGGTTCTGTTTTTCCATATGAAACTGCCGCTAAAACAATCCCACTAATAAAACAAAGTCCAACCATAAAATTACTAAATCTTTTTTCTTCTAAATTGTGATAACTTTTCTTTTCCATAACTATTATTTTTAGTTACGAAATACAATTAAAGTGCCAGAAATCTCTATTCTGGAGGTAGAACACCAACAATATCAATACAATCTAAACCAAATTTACATTTGATCCACTCTTTAACAAAATCATATGTTTCGGAGTAGTCGGTTTTAAACATTTTAAGTATTGGATCTATAACCACATCAGAATTACAGAAAATCATATCGTGTTTTTCTTCGTAGAGAAATATATTTTTTTTTGAGTTTTTTGTTTTTAACGTCTTATATTTACCGTCTTTAAATTCTGATAATACAAGATCATTAAATCTACGATTTAGAAATTTTTCAACTAAATTTTTTTCTTTATCGGTCATTTGTTTTAACTAAATAAACCCCCACATAACATGGGGGTTTTTATGAGTTGAGTCGATTATGTCTATCTTAAAAGGGAGTGTTAAGATTTGACGCGAAGATCTTTGAACAGTTGACTTTTGAATTTTAAATAAGTAATCAAATCATAACATCAAGAAGTTCTGAACATTGTAGTTTATTAATAAACAAAATTCCCTCAACTCAAATTTTACTATCCACCAATCTGGGTCATAAAATTATGTTCATCTAATTCGTCTTGGAGTTGATCAATTCTTGACTCCAAGAATTTAATTTCATTATCTCTTTCTACCACAGAGATTTCAGAATTTTTAATAGTACTTGTTTCCGATCTTCGTCCGTAAAAATCACTATCAATACCATTCATACATTCCATCATTTTAAGGTGTTTAACCAATGATTTTAATTCCGACATTAAGAAAATCTTATCATATATCGGAGCGTTTGCTCTATGTATTTGAGTTTTCAATACATTTATTTCTTCAATTTTCTTATAAACGTGAGTTAAAGTTTCTTTAGAAGAATATGGTCTTTCATTACCTTCAATAACTGTGTTATTAATTACCATTCTTTGGACTAATTGGTTTAGTTCCTGAACCAATTTATTTTTCTGTTTTAATGCTTGTTTTATATTCATAATTCAATTATATGTTTTTTGTTTTTAATAGTCAACATCTTTTGTTAAACAAATCTCGGTTTTTGCTAAATCGCTGTAAACCCAAATGTCATAACCTAAACCACCACCAGATTTAAACTTATATTCAAAATTACCATACATACCGTAAACACCATAGATATTACCCATCCATTCGTTGAGAACTTTAGCCTCGTTCGGGTGAATTGTGAATGTCATCGGTCTATAACCTTCATCTCCTAAATCTTGTTTAGGTTCTTTTTTTAACTTAGTCGGTAGTTTCTTTTTTCTCTTTTCCGACTTTTCAATTATTTTTTCTTTCATTTTGTTTAATCTTTCAATTTCCGTTTCCATAACAAAATCTAATCATTATTTTTAATAACTTCAACAACTTTTAACGACCAGGGATCAAAAAAATCATCAGTTTGACAAGTTTCAATTGTATTTGTTAATGCGTTAAAGTATCTATCCCCATTCTTTATTGGATCCATTAATTTTTTAAAATATCCTTTTGTTTCATATTCAACATAAAGTTTTTCGTCCCTATGTTCATCACATAGTGTATAAACCCACCCATTAATTGTATTTTGTTCTCCGGGTTCACCACATACTTCACAAACCTGGAATGTTTCTTTTTCTGATTCAACAACAAAATGAAATCCGTTTTCTGGTAGATTATCTAAGAATATACTCATACCTCCAAACTTTTCTTTTACATTAATAAAACTTTTATCCCATCCAAGTTTTATTAGAACTTCAAATAATCTTTGTACTATACCCAACCAACCATTATTAACGTTAAATTCATTACGTTTAAGGATTGTCCCTTTATCAATTCTATATGTCCTTTGAATCCCTCCAATTTTTTCAAGAAAATCTTCAAATTCATCATCTGTCTTATAATTATTATTCATTCTAATTCCCATTTTTTCTTTGGTGTCTAACAATACTTAAAGCGTTTGATAAAGTCCAATACGTGTCCCAAAAACCACCTCTATCATCAAGGAATATATTGGCATATAACTTTCCATTCAAACCATAAGGTTTATCCCATTCAGGGTGCATTTCATTTACCCCGTGAACAACAATTCCAAGTTCTTCAACCTGTTGTTTTGCCTTCTCTAATTGGTGTTCACTTCTTGCCGTGTTTATCAAAAATATTATATTCTCTTTTTGACACTCCAAAATCAAGTTAACCATTTTTTTACAGTTCTCTTTGATTTCTTCGTTGTAAGGAATGATTGTATCATCAAGGTCACAAGCAATTATAATCTTATCGTTTTTCAACCATTCCTTAACCAATCTGTTTGTATAAAAGTTTGCGTGATGTCTCATTTTTTAAACTCTTCTTTAACTTTCTCTGTTATGACTTTTGTGAATTAATATATGTTCTACAATTTGTTTTTCCAGTTCTTCTCTAACAATATCAACACGAATTTTTAAATCTTCCAAATCCGTTTCTTTTTCCATTATACTCTCCACACCATCTTCACATTCATAAGAATGTGGATTTATTTCTTCAATTCTTGGTTCAAGAGCGGTTATTGGTATTAATCTTGCGTTTCTTCTCAAACGACGAAGTGCTGGCACTAATCTAAAACCGTCGGGATCTCTTTCTGGTAATTCTTCAACCATCATTTTTTCTTCTCCACCAAGATCTTCATCGTCCAGTAATGGTCCGTTGTATTTTCTCATTTCATTTTTTTCATCTTCAGAAAACAACTTATAATTCGGAATTGTAGTTGGTGATTTTAAATCACACTCCATTAAAATGATTTGAAGAATGTTCATTGGAAGACCGGTCTGTATTGTATCAATTTGTTTATCTTCCTGGTTATATGTTTTAAAGATATATTGTTCGTGATCATCCGAAATTTCATACGATCGTGGAAAATGTTTATAAAAGGCAAACTTTTTATTTTCTTTTTTGTCAATAAGATAAATTAAGATTCCTCTTGAATGATTGTAGAAATAACCAGGATCATTGACCATTGCGGTACACCATTTTGTTTGATACCCATATGAACAAGATGACGCATAAGTCAATGGTTTAAAAATCATATAATTATCGTCTTCAAAAATCTTGTGAATTTCTTTTTTTGATCTTTTAAACAACTCACGATTCTTGGCTTCATATAATTGTGTTTCCAACATATCCCAAGAATCATATTTACTGATGTCTTTTTCACTAATAACACCTTTTTCCATTAGTTCTGTAAATTCAACAAATCTTCCAATGTTATTCCAAGAAAATAGAAAATCACAAAAAATCATTCTTGATAACATATTTTCAAAAGAACTATTTGGTACAACTCTTTCCAATGGGTTTTGAGTTGTTTCTTGTTTTCTAAATAACCCACATTCATCTTGTTCTTTTTGCCACGATTCAATTCTTTTATTGAGCATCTTAACCAAGAACTGTGAATATTTTTTGGTTTTACTTGTATCAAATCTTTCCAACATATTGGCAAGATTTAAATTTAAAATTTCATTTTCTTTTTTTAGTTTCTTAATTCCCATCTTCTTCTTTATTTTCTATTAAACAAGTCCCTATTATATACAACTGAAATAATACGAATAGTACAATCATAAAAAAATTACCCCATAATGTCCAATTTAATGGGTTAAATTCTCCCTCAAAAAAGGTTATAATCGCATACCAAAAAAATTCTTTTGCGAAAAATTCCAGTTTATTAAGTGTGTATTGATCTTCCATTATCTCAAAACAAAATTATGAATTACAATAACCAAATTCTCAATTCTATCCGTCTGCATTAATACCGCACGATCTTCTTTAACTTCAATCTCCATTAGTCCAAGTTCGTTTTTCATTCTATCGGCCTGTACCTTTACTTCTTTTTGGGCATCTTCATAACTTTTGAAGAATCCAAAGTATGAATCACAGTTTCCTGTTTTGTCACATACTCCATAAATAATTTCTTTCGGGTGTATCATAATTTTAATTTTTTATAAAAGTAGTAAAAAAAAGTGACTCCATCAAGTTAATGGGAGTCACCAACATTATTTTTTTCTCCGTATATTAAGTAATCAGGGTTTATCACTTTACTCACTTTAGAACGAACACCAGTTACA
>TARA_R110000868_G_scaffold64119_2_pt1 | contig 12601 bp, 11 predicted proteins | sample TARA_R110000868 | Tara Oceans TARA_R110000868 (sample SAMEA4397489) | marine metagenome | biome: Polar Biome; feature: [SRF] surface water layer (ENVO:00010504); material: water (ENVO:00002006), including particulate matter (ENVO:01000060) such as... | depth 5 m | reverse complement strand
ATCGGACTTGAACGCCTTTAGTTGCATATCGCCAATGGTTTCAAAACCGATACCGATCAATGCAATCACGGCTCCGATGATGGAAACAGCAGACAGACCATCGCTACCGGCGAGCAATATGCCGAGTTGCGCCGGTAGGCAGACAATGAACAGCAGAGGTATTTGTAATGCCCATGCCCGGAGCAATGCCGCTTTCGCGAAACTCATGCCCTGCTTGTCCATCGCTTGACCAAGAATCTTTTTATAGCGCGGATCCATTCCCTCCTTGCGCCAGCGCAGGAACAGATGCGTGCCCAGCCTTACGCCCCACAGCGCAGTGAGCGCCCAAATCGTATAGGCCAGAGAACCGGGATTTTGAATCTGCAGGAAGGACGCGCTCGCCATGATCGCCATGCCATAAGCCCAGAAAGCATCGATAAAGGATACGTCTTTAATACGTACGGATATCAACCACAGGATTAGCATGATGACTACCAGCAGCCCGAAATTCAGGCCCAGCGCTCCGAGCAAGTTCAAATGTCTTCTCCTTCCACGGGTTTATCAATTTCGGACGCGGATGCTGTCGAGACAATGTCGCGCATGGCTTTGTCAGGATATTTTGGCGTCACACTGTGGTAGAAATCGCTGAGCTTCTGCATGTCCGCTTTATAGTTGCCCGATGGCATGAACGATGGACCCAACCCTCCTGTCTTTTTCGAATAGTCCATCAAGCCGATAATCAACGGGACCTTTGCCTTGAGCGCTATATAATAGAAACCCGTCCGCCACTGATTGACACTGCCGCGTGTACCCTCCGGCGGGATCGTCAGCAGGAAATCGTCACGCTGATCGAACTCCCTGACCATTGCATCAACCATGTTTTGCGATTTGGAACGATTCACCGGAATACCACCCAAGCGCCGCATCATATCTCCCCATGGCGGTTTGAATAAGGTCTCTTTGCCAATCCAGTAGGATTTGATCTTGAGCTTGTTGATCAGCCCGAAAAAATAGAGAAAGTCCCAGTTGCTGGTATGGGGAGCAGCGATGATAACCGCTTTTCTTGGTGGCGGATTTTCCTGCACCGCGGTCCATCCATTGATAGTATAGATGAATACGGAAAAACGGCGGACAATTTCCGACAACCAATTCGGCTTGATTTCGTCGTGCACGTATCCTCCCCCTCGCGGGATCGGGTTCCGCGTTTGACTGCGTACCATAAGTCCATTTTTAAACCGCGCAACGAAAGATGTCCGTTGGTGCAATCCTGCATGTTTTTCGATGGAGATATTCCCCGAGCCGATATTTCGGACCACGAAAAATCCGTTCATGGTTCAGCGCTTGATCTCGCTCGCCAAAGATCCATTATGTGCTTGAAAGAGCGACCTGAGTCAAAAAGGACAAGTCATCCGGATCCCAAAGATAACCTCAAATCTCGCCGCCGCAATCGATCTGGCAGAGGTCTGCCTCTTCATTCTCAAGTTCGATCTGAATGGTGGTGTGATGAATCGAAAACAGGGTAATCATTTCCTTTTGAATCGTGGCCAGGAAACCTTTTCCGGGATGGCCCGCGGGCAAAACCAGATGGGCGGTCAGCGCGGTCTCGCTCGTGCTCATCGGCCAAATGTGCAGATCATGTACCGTTTGCACACCGGGCAGTGAAGCGAGATATGCGTGAACTTCTTCGACATCGATATTCCGAGGAACGCCGGCAAGCGACATACGCACGGCTTCGGACAGCAGCCCCCACGTGCTCCAGAAGATCAGCACAACAATCAGCAAACTGATCAGCGGATCGATCCAGTTCCAGCCGCTGAAATAAATTGCAATGCCACCAACCACGACGCCAGCCGAAACGCCGGCATCTGCCATCATATGCAAAAAGGCGCCGCGGATATTGATGTCTTCTTTCTGTCCGCGCACGAACAGCATTGCGGTGCCGAAATTAATTACAATTCCAATGGAAGCGACGATGACGACCGTCATCGATGCTATCGGGCTGGGGGTGCTGAATCGTTCAATCGCTTCCAGCGCGATAGCTCCACAAGCAACCAGCAGAAAAAGACCATTGAGCAGCGCAGCCAGAATTGATGATCCACCCAATCCATAAGTGAACCGCTTGCTCGGTGGCCGTTTGGCGAGCTCGGCACCGGCCCAGGCTACGGCCAGTCCGAGAACATCCGACAGATTATGGCCAGCATCAGCCAGCAATGCCATCGATCCGGCCAACAGTCCGTATACGACTTCGACAATGATATATGTGATATTGAGCGCAATTCCGAGTGCGAAGGCTCGGCTGAAGTTGGTCGGCATATGGCCGTGCACGCCATGGCGATCGTGATGGCTGTGGGTGGAATGCCCGTGGTTATGATGATGACCTGCGGACATCTGCGCTCCGACAATTGCAATGCGAATGTTCTAATCTTCGATTACACGGATTAGCCGGAGCGGTCTATGAGTTAAATACAATACTTTCCGTATGTTATATCATCTATCGCGAAATAGCTGTGCGGATCAATCAACAATCAAGCCGATCGCCAGATAAATGATAATTGCCGAACCGAAGCCAAATATCGTCGCGAGAACGAATATGATCCGCAGCAGGTTGACGTCCATGCCGCTCCAGTTGGCCAGCCCGGAGCAGACGCCCATCAGCTTGCCATTGGCTTTGTCGAGTTTCAGTTTGGTTTTCATGGGTCGGTTGCTTCCTTTGTTCGAAGATACTGGTTCCGGCCAGCTGCGGGAGCGGGATTCTGAGCTCTTATTCTTGCTGGCCATCAGATCACCATTGACGATGCGCTGTTAAGGGCTGGCAAAATGCTGGCGCCGACAAGCAAAGCTGCCGAGACGGCTGCAGCGAAAGCGGCAGAAAATGAATTTTGGAGACTGTGTGGCATGATGTGTCCCTTTCCGGGGTAAACTTGATTTAGGCGACGACTGAAGCGGCGTGGCTGACGGCGGGGCCGATGCTGGCGCCAACAAATATGGCAGCGGAGAAAATGGCAGCGACGGCGGCGGAGATGCTGTTGGAGACATTCGAGAACATATTGATTTCCTTTCGACTTGAACCTGTTTTTCGCATCATTGCGAAGATGCCTGATACACTGCATGGGCCGTGCCAGTTTACACTTATCCTTTTATTTCAATCGGTTGACAAGACAAACCATTGTGACTTGAATGACGTAAAACTGATTATTGGTGATATTCGCCAAACATTAGTTTTCTTACTTCGCAAGCCAGACGGAATAAATATACGGTACCGAATTTGCTTCTCTTCGCGGATAGCGAAAGCTAGTGACCGACCCTAAGATGCCCCTATCCCAACTCACTCTGCACAATTTTCGCAACTATCCCGAGTTGCGCTTGAACGCCGTGCCCGGGTTCATGGTTTTCAGCGGTGCCAATGGAGCAGGCAAGACCAATATTCTGGAAGCGGTATCCCTGCTGGCACCGGGACGCGGACTGCGACGCGCGGCACTCCGCGACATCGCCTACCAGAATGGCCCCGGTGATTTCGCCGTCGCCGCGCAACTGGGCGATGTTCATCTAGGCAGCGGGACCAGCATGGAGGCACCGGAACGGCGCAAGACCCGGATCAACGAGGCAGCGGTTCCAACCAATGATCTGGCTGAATGGCTTTCAATATTATGGCTGACGCCGGCGATGGATCGGTTGTTTACCGAGGGCGCGTCGGGGCGCCGGAATTTTCTCGACCGGCTGGTCACCGCACTGGAGCCTTCCCATGCAGGAAACTGCGCCCGCTACGAAGCTGCGCGGCGCGAACGCAATCGACTTCTCGCCGACGCTTATCCAGCGAACCACAGCTGGATGGAAGGCCTGGATGTGCAATTGGCGCGGTTTGGCTCGTTGGTCGCAGAAGCCCGCGACCGAATGGTTTCCGCGTTAAACCAGGGACTGCAACAATCCGATAGCAGGATATTCGCAACACCGGCCATGCAACTCGCGGACGACGAGTTGCATAGCGAACATCAGCTTCATCAGATGCTTCAGCACTATCGCCCCGCCGACCGTGCAGCGGGCCGCACCATAAGAGGCCCCCATCGAACGGACCTCCTTGTCATGCATTCGGCGAAACAACAGCCGGCGGAAAAATGCTCGACCGGCGAACAGAAAGCGTTGCTGTTCTCGATCATTCTGGCCCATGCGGATCTGATCGCCGAGCGGCGTAACAGTCGGCCAATATTGCTGCTCGATGAAGTCGCTGCGCATCTCGATCCCCAGCGTCGGGCAGCCCTTTTCGACAAATTGGCGGAACGCGGAGGGCAGGTCTGGCTTACTGGTACTGAGCCGGAATTGTTCAGGGAAATTCCGGATAGCGCGCTGCATTTTGAAGTCGCAGACGGAACCGTCCGCCAAAGATAGATTCACGTTCTTGGTGAAGATGGTTACCGAGTGATTCATAATGCTCATTAGCGTTACCTTTCCGCCGGACATTTATGCCTGCCCGGATGGATGCAACGTCTCTCAAAAATTCTGCAATTACGCTTCGCAACGCGATCATTCCGATCCTGCTGGCGCTGCAGGCGGTCCTGATGCCCGCACCGGCCAAGGCAGAAGATTATCTGCAATGCGTTCCTTTTGCCCGCGAACTGAGCGGAATCAGGATTTACGGCGATGCCCATAGCTGGTGGGATCAGGCGGCCGGAGTCTATCAACGCGGTGCAATGCCGGTCGAAGGGGCAGTATTGTCCCTGCCCAGCCATGGCGCCATGGAGCTTGGCCACGTCGCAGTGGTGCGCAAGATTATCGACAACCGCACGATCCTGATCAGTCATGCCAACTGGTCGCCGATCAACGGCCGTCGCGGTCAAATCGAACGCCGTGTCGCAGCGAGAGATGTCTCGGCGGCGAACGATTGGAGTCTGGTCCGCATCTGGTATGCGCCGATCGGTGAGCTTGGCACTACCGCCTTCCCGGTCAATGGCTTCATCTATCCCGTGCCGCCGTCCAAGAAAGCCAGCCGGCAATGGGCATCGTCCAAGCCGCAGCGCGACAACCGGAGTCCCAATCGCTCGCTTTTTGATCGCAATCTGACAGCAGAGCTTGCGCAAGTCGCCGATCAGGAACGCCCCGCTGGCGGGGAATCGAGGGACCTGATCGGGGAATTGCTGGACAGAGTGGGAAGCTGAGGCCAGATTGAAGCGATGCTTCAACGAAACCTATCGCATGACCAATAGCCCGGCAGCGTGCCTCGTGATTCTCGCTGGCGGCCAGTCGATCCGCATGGGCACCGACAAGGCAGTGATCCGGTTTGAAGGGCAAAGGCTGATCGATATCCTGATCGGCAGATTTGCAGGCAAGGCGGATCGCATATTGTTGTCGGCCCAGCAGGATTACGAGACCGGACTGGAGATTATCTGCGACGATCCGGATGCGCCGGGTGGTCCGGTGGGTGCCATTTTCTCCGTCGCCGCCAGGTTGCAAGCCATGCAGACGGGGATGGAAGCTTTTGTCACGGTCCCTGTCGATGCACCCTTTGCGCCGCCCGACCTGATCGAACGACTCTCGGCGAGCGGCGTCTGCGCGGTGGCACAGGATGACGAACGGATTCATCCGACCTTTGGCTATTGGCGCTGCGACGTTGTCAATGCCGTCCGTGGCACCCATGACCCCGGTGAGCGCGCGCCTTCGCTGCGATGGCTGGCCCGACAATGTGGTGCAGAATCAGTGAGTTGGCCGGACGAAAATTGTTTCATCAACCTCAATCGGCCGGCCGATCTGATCACCGCGTCCACATCAAAAAAAGCCGGCGCTTGAGGGGAAGCACCGGCTTTCTTTTGCAGTGATGATCACTGCTGCGACTGGTAAAAGCGCCTAGTCGAGACGACGGATTTCGGTCTTGGTCAGGCTGGTGACCAGCTTGCCGTCATTTTCCGACAGGGTCGACGCTTCGATGCGCCGCACTTTGCCCTTGTAAATGACCAGAACATCACCGGATTCGGTGACCCGGTTGACCTTGGCGACGCTGGCGCCTGTGGCATCATACAGCCGGTCATTGCGCTCTGCTTCAGCGGCGGATGCAGCCGAAACGGTGAAGGACAGCGCCGTTGCGGCGAGGATCAGGGAGGATAGTTTACGCATGGCTTAACTCCATTTGGTTCGAGATTGATTGTCAAACTATGCCTCGCCAACAATAAGTTGCAATATGAAATGTTGCACCTGCGAGTTGCATTTTTGCAATTGACCGAAAAACAGGCGCAAAAGCTTCAAAAGAAGGCGGTTGCTCTCCTATCCCGGTTGTGCAATCGTCTAGCGAATATGCTAGTAAAATGAGGTTTTCATGATCCGACATGCCCTGATCTTCGCCCTCGCAGCGGTTCCTGCGTCCGTTCAAGCCCAGCCAAATGACACGATGGCCGAGATATCGGCCCTGATCGACGCCCGGTCCGGCGAAGCGGCAAACACCGCGCGGCAGCTTTGGGAATGGGCGGAAGTCGGATATCAGGAACAGAAATCCAGCGACCTGCTGAAGCAGTCGCTCAAAGCCAACGGCTTCAAAATCAGTTCCGGCGTCGCCGGCATCCCGACCGCTTTCACCGCCGAATTTGGCAAGGGCGGCCCGGTGATCGCGATATTGGCCGAATATGACGCGCTGCCCGGGATCAACCAGGACGCCGTCGCCACCCGCACCCCGGTCGAGGGCAAGGGTGCCGCCCATGCCTGCGGCCATAACCTGTTCGGTGCCGGATCGGTCGAAGCCGCCATCGCGATCAGCAAATGGCTCGAAAAGACCGGCACGCCCGGGCGCATCCGTCTCTATGGCACGCCAGCCGAAGAAGGCGGCAGCGGCAAGGTCTATATGGTCCGCGCCGGCCTGTTCAACGATGTTGATATCGCGCTGCACTGGCATGCCGATGACGAAAATTCCGCCGCCGCCCGCACCACGCTGGCCAACCGTTCGGCGAAATTCCGTTTCCACGGGGTTTCCGCCCATGCCGCCGGTGCCCCGGAGAAGGCGCGATCGGCGCTCGACGGCGTCGAAGGCTTCAACATGATGGTCAACATGATGCGCGAGCATATCCCGCAGCAATCGCGGATCCATTATGTGATTACCGAAGGCGGCGTCGCGCCCAATGTGGTGCCCGACTTTGCCGAGGTCTTTTACTATGTCCGCCACCCCGATCCGGCCGAGGTCGATGCGATCTGGACCCGGCTCGAACAGGCGGCGCGCGGCGCGGCGATGGGCACCGGCACCAAGGTCGACTGGGAAGTGATCCACGGCAACAACCCGTTGCTGGTCAACGAACCGCTGGCGAAGATGATGGACGCCAAATTGCGCCAGGTCGGCGGCGTCACCTATACGCCCGAGGAGCAGAAATTTGCCGAGACCATCTATGCCAGCTTTGACAAGCCCCGCCTGAAACTGGGCAGCCAGGCAGAGGTCCAGCCTTATGATGTGACGCTCGGCTATGGCTCGACCGATGTCGGCGATGTTTCTTACGCTACCCCGACCGTCGGCCTGCGCACCGCCACCTGGGTGCCCGGCACCTCGGCGCACAGCTGGCAGTCTTCTGCCGCGAGCGGCATGTCGATTGGCTTCAAGGGCGTCCAGGTCGCGGCCAAGACGCTGACGCTGGCGGCGATCGAGCTGTACACCAATCCCGAGTTGCGCGCCGAGGCCAGGGCCGAGTTCGACAAGGCGCGCGGGCCGGATTATCAGTACAAGTCGCTGCTCGGCGATCGCGATCCGCCGCTGGATTACCGGAAATAAACGGGCCGCGGCAAAGAGGGCCGGTCGGGCAAGACTCGTCGTCATGGCCGGAGTTTAGGTCATGGGGCCGGGTGTAGGACAGCCTGTTTTGGAGGCTGATTGAATAAACGCGCCGTCACTTTGATCGGGTCATAAATTGGACTCGCACAAAGACACGAAGCCGCAAAGCGATTGCGCGGCTTCTTTAAACGCTTCGCGGCTTTGTGGCTTGGTGCGGGTCTTTTTTGGAGCGCGCCGCAAACTTTACAGAAACGTCTGCTTTTGTTTTCCGTAACCTTTGCCCCAAAGCCGCAGATTTCCTGACTTTGTTGGACGGCAGCCTAGTGCCTAGTGTGACCTTCCAAATGGCCGCGCAATCCGGTGCGCTTTATCCAAGGGCGCGCGGCAGGGTCTTCCGCTTATCCAGATTGTCAAAGAGCCTGTCCCGCGCTTGGCGTGGGACCGGTGGGGAAGATAGGCGATTAGGGTGTGTGTAGGAAAGGGGTTTTCGGGTGGTGAATTTGGGGATTGTTGCAACTGTCACGGTAATTCCGATTGGACCACCAGTGGCGACAAAAAAGGGTGACCCGGAACACTGGGCCACCCTGTCTTGTCGGCTCTGCGCAACCGGCCTAGCTAAAAGCCGGTTCCAACGGGCGCGAGACTTGCATCTCGCCGGTTACCCTTGTGGGGCTCTTGCTGTTCGGCGCTTTCGTGCTGGCCAGCTTTCCGTCGAGGAAGCGGGCGCGTTTCAGGCGCTTTTCACGCGTGAGGAACGGATTTTGCGGAGTCGGCATGGCGTCGACATTGGCGGTAAAATAGCCTGCAGTGCGTGACAGGTCCGCTTCCGCCAGATAGGGCCTTGGCGCTGCTGCAACACGGCGCTGGCCGAGCGTTACACTGCGGTCGGTCTTGCCAAGTGGTTGATCAAAGGACGGCAGGTTTGCGACGAACTGGGCGAAGTCCGCCTTGGTCGTCGCCTTGCTCTCCAGCGTCTGCACTGCGGTCTCGTCCGTATCTACCATTGGACGCGCTTCCGGCTCGACCTGGTTACGGCGCAATTCGGGCATGATCGCCGCATTCAGCGAAGCAGGAAGGGGATCGTCACCATGTACGACGGGTGCCGCATGGCCTTTGCTTTTGCGGCGGCGAGCAGCGGTATAAGCGCCGGCACCACCAACGCCCAGCAAGGCTGCCAGTGCAGCGAGCAGGCCGAAGTCGGCACCGGTTTCACCAGACAGCGAATTGGGTGGTGACACGACTTCCGGGGCCGGCTGGACCGCTGGGATTGCCGCGACTGTGCCGGCGGCAGTTTCGGCTTCAAAAGTCGGGGCAGCAGCAGGCGCATCTGATGCAATCATGCTGTCTGCATTGCTGTCAGCGGAGATATTGCTGGCAGACGAACCATTGGTCCTGCTGCCTGATGCCTTGACGGGTGCGGCTGCAGCTGCAGCTGTTGCTGCCGCGGCCTTGCGCGCCTGCTGCTCACGCTCGATCTGCGCCAGCGCTTCGGGGGCAACGGTCTCGGCATCGAAGCCGCCCTTGCTGGCCAGATCATCGGCCCGGCTCTGGGTCTCTGGCGGCGTGGTCGCCGTTTTGGCAGCGGCAGGATTGCTGGCCGAGGGTGCAGTTGGTTCAGGCTGCGGGGAGATTACAGGGGGCGCCTGCACCGGCTGTACCGGCGCTATCATGGCAGGCACTGTAATGTCCTGGGCATGGGCTGGAGCGGCAGCCAGGCCGACCGAAATCGCCAACATACTGATCATTGATACGGGGCCAGCGACTTTGGGCGGCAACCCTTCATACAGGCGTTCATTCAGGCGTTCATTCAGGCGTTCATACAGGGACCCATTGATGCTTTTCATCATCTTGATGCTATTGGTCATCTCATTTCTCCTAATGTTGTAAGCAATCAACCCTTGAGAATGAGTTTCGACTCGCTGCGCAGAGGCAGTATGACGGGAAAATCGAGACGAACGGAGTTTCTGAACGCTCTATTCATTCAGCATTCACCGAAACCACCGGTCTGTTAAACTGGGGTTCATCAAATTACATCATTTTTAATGGAATAGTTAAGTCCCGGATTTTTTGTTCACTGGAATTACAAATTCATTTGAGCTCTGAGCCATTCGTGCGCGATTGCGAGATTGCCAGTGACCATTTTTGCTGGTCTTGTGGTATCGAGAATATTTGGGAGCGGTTGCGATGCGGATATTTGTGACAGGAGCATCAGGGTTTGTCGGCGGCGCAGCGACGCGGGCGTTGATCGGAGCCGGGCATGAAGTGCTGGCGATGTCGCGATCCGCCAAATCCGATAATCTGATCCGCGAGCTGGGAGCAGTGCCGGTGCGCTGTGATCTCGAGACCATCACGCCTGACGATATCGAGAATTGCCAGGCGGTGCTGCATTGCGCAGCCTTTGTCGAAGCCTGGGGGCCGAAAGACGCCTGGTACCAGGCCAATGTAGTCGGAACCCGGACCATGCTGGATGCGGCTTTGGCTGCTCGTGCATCGCGCTTCATCCATATCGGCACCGAGGCGGCGATCTGTCACGGACAGGATCTGCACGATGCGGATGAGACGGTGCCGCTGGCGCCGGACTCGCCCTACCCCTATTGCACAACCAAGGCGCAGGCGGAACAGCTCGTCCTGGATGCCAGCCGGAGTGGCTTTGCAACCATCGTGCTGCGGCCGCGCTTCATCTGGGGACCGGGCGACACGACGCTGCTGCCGGTGATCGAGGCGATGGCCGGGGCGAGCAAATGGATGTGGATCAACCACGGCCGGGCAATGACGTCGACCACCCATATCGACAATCTGGTCCACGCGATCCTGTTGTCTTTGACCGGAGGCAGGAGCGGCGAGGCCTATTTCATTCTTGATGATGACACGATCAGCATGAAGGAGATGATCACGGCGATGGCAAAGACGCGCGGCCTGACCCTGCCGGACACATCAATCCCGGCGTGGCTGGCGGACGGGATGGGCCGGACCATGGAAGCCGTCTGGCGCGGACTGAGCCTGAAGAGCGACCCGCCGCTGACCGCCCATGCGGCGATGGTGATGTCGCGCGATTGCACGCTGAACGGACAAAAGGCAGCCGCAGAGCTGAACTATCAGCCGGTGATAACCCGAGCGGAGGGATTGGCCCGGCTCTGACCCGGGCTAGCCGGAAACCGGCGCGACGGGGTTCCGATCGTCGGAACCCCGCCAGAATTCACTCCCACCAATAAGCAGCGCGCTTCCGGTCGCCGGTCACCACCTCGTTCATCGTCAGCGGATCGTACATCCGGCCGTTGAGCATCACGCGATTGATCTTGTCGCTGTTGCGGATGTCGGTGCTCGGGTCGGCGTCGAGGACCAGCAGGTCGGCGAGCTTGCCGACCTCGAGAGAGCCGATTTCGCTATCCATGCCGAGCGATCTTGCCGATTCAATGGTTCCGGCCGCCAGCGCTTCGACCGGGCTCATGCCGCCGCGGACGAACGACCAGAGTTCCCAGTGGCTGCCGATCCCGGCTTGCTGGCCATGCGCGCCGATCGCGACCTTGACTCCGGCCTTGGCCAGTTTCCTGGCTTCACGGGCATTGTCGTCATCGACGAAATTGCTATCCGGCGCCTTGGTCCGGCGGGCGGTGTCTGCCATCAGCATTTTCGGCGGCGTATGGACGAGCAGCGGATTTTCCCAGACATTGGTCGCCTGACGCCAATAGGGATCACCCGCCAGTCCGCCATAGCTGACCACCAGGGTCGGCGTATAATTGGTATCGGACTGCGAGAACATCTGCACGACATCGTCGTAGAAAATCTCCAGCGGAATATTATGTTCCAGCGTCGAATTGCCGTCGGCAACCAGCGCCATGTCCATACCGAACAAGGAACCGCCTTCGGCGACCACCAGCATATTTTCCTGCCGCGAGGCCTCAACCACCTGCTGCCGCTGTTCGCGGCGGGGCTGGTTGTAATTCTTGACGCTGTGCCCGCCCTGCGCCTTCAGGCGGCGGACATGAGCGAGCGCATCGTCGAGATTGTTGATCTCGGCATAGACGTCAGCGGCTTTCGCGCCGTAGACGATCTCGCCGGTCGAGAAGATGCGTGGTCCGAGGATCATCCCGGCGCGCTGCATTTCACCCGCGACAAAAACCTCGCTGGCCCGGCTGGAGGGGTCGTGAATGGTGGTGGTGCCGAGCGCCAGGTTCTGCAGCAGCGACCAGTTTTGTTGCGGCACCAGTTCGTCGCTGCCCTGTGGGCCGTGCGCATGGGCATCGATCAGACCGGGGATGATGGTCTTGCCGGTGACATCGACGGTCTTCGCGCCAGCGGGGATGCTGACCGTGCTGCGCGGGCCGACCGCAGCGATGCGGTTGCCCTGAATGACGACCACGCCATCGTCGATGACGCCACCCTTGTCGTCTGCCATCGTCACGATCCGCGCGCCGGTGAGGACAACGGTGCCAGACGGCTTGTCCGCCGCCAGAGTCCGCTCGAGCGACACGCCGCTGGTCGGCGGTTGATATTTGGGTGCATCTTTCGCGGCTGGCGCATTGGGGAAGAGCGCATTGGTCGAGGCGGTAAAGACCGTGGGGCCGATGCTCCAGTGGAGCGCCTGCCCGCCGTTCGACCAGTTGATATAGTCCGCGCCACTGGCGCTGACCCTTGTCACAGGCAGCGATGTGCTGGTCGGGCTGACCTCGACCGCCTGGGTGCCGGGCATCAGCGGCATCACATAGGCTTCATAGCTTTGCCGGAAAGCGACATTGAAGCCGTCGGGTGAGACGATATAATCATTGGTCAGATCGCCCTTGGCATGGACATGCTTGGCCTCGCCGTTGATATCGGTGCTGATCAGCTCGCGCTGGTCGTCAACATTATCCAGCATGAAAATACGGTCATTGGACGCGCCATATTGTGGCC
>TARA_R110000868_G_scaffold156695_2_pt1 | contig 12604 bp, 18 predicted proteins | sample TARA_R110000868 | Tara Oceans TARA_R110000868 (sample SAMEA4397489) | marine metagenome | biome: Polar Biome; feature: [SRF] surface water layer (ENVO:00010504); material: water (ENVO:00002006), including particulate matter (ENVO:01000060) such as... | depth 5 m | reverse complement strand
TTACCAATAATTGCAATAATGGAGAACAATACTACAACGAAACCTATGGAAAATAATATGAAAACAGAAGAAGAAATAGAACGAATAGCTGAAAGTAAATATAAGTATAGTGGAAATGTTTATATAGCAGAAATAGTACAAACAAAAAGGGTACATTTTACTAAAGGTTATACTCAATGCCAAGAAGATATGGTTGATAAGAAATATACAGAGGAAGATATGTTGAAATTTGCTAATCAATATTCAAGTATCAATATATTACATTTAAAAGAACACTTAAAAGAATTTACACTAAACAAACAAGACTAATATGAAAAAAAACAGCAATTGAATGGTTGGAAAAAGAGTTTGTTAAACTTGAATCAACAATAGGTGTGCATGGTGTTATGTATGAAATTATTGAACAAGCTAAAGCAATGGAAAAAGAGCAGATAAAAGATGCCATTGACTATTGTAGAGATAAATACATTGATTCGGAAAATTACTACAACGAAACCTATAAGGAGGACAAACAATGATTACTCAACTCAATCCCATGATACCAATTTATAGGGTATTAGATAATATGGAAGGTTATGCTTTTTTAGTTATAGATTATAGCCAAGAGCATAACTTACTATTTACTTGTGCTATGGATAATGGTGAAATTTGGACTCTTAGCAATCTTGAGATAAGAATACAAAATAATATTTCTTTAAATAGATTAAACAATAAAAAAAATATTAATAAATTATGAAATGGTTTATATTAGATACAGAAAAAGTTAAATACCAATTTATTTTCACAACAAATCAACTAATATCAATATGGGGAGCTAGTGTGATAATAGCATCTTTTATTGGTTATTTTATAGGAATTAAAAGATGATAATAAAAGAAAAAGCAGGAGCAGAAATAGAAGAAATAATAGGGGGTAATGAAGATATAGATTGTAGTATAGATTTAGTAGACCAAAATAAGTTATTTCAATTATTGTCTAGAGGATTATATAAAAGACCTATAGAGGCAGTATGTAGAGAAATAGCTAGTAATTGTTTTGATAGCCATATTGAAGCAGAAGTAGAAAAACCTGTTACTATTATATTTGATGAAGATGAAAATGGTAAATTTATAGTATTTAAAGATGAAGGTGTAGGTTTATCCCCTGAAAGATTTGATGCAGTATACAAAAAATATCTAAAAAGTACTAAAGGTAATACTAATAATCAAATAGGTATGTTTGGTTTGGGGTCAAAAACACCATTTAGTGTTACTAATATCTATTATATTATAACTGTATTTGAAGGTATAAAATATACTTATCAAGGTACTATGACTAATCTCCCTAAATATAATTTATTTTTAGAAGAAGAAACAAATGAACATAATGGTACGGAGATAAAGATTTATTTTACAGAAGAAAGTACAGATAGTAAATTTAATGATGCTCTTAAATCACAATTAATCTATTTTGATGAAATAATATATAAATATAAGTATTATTTTTATAGTGATGATAAAATAGATAATAATTACAATATCATAGAAAGTAATACTTTTAAATATAATACTATCTTACATGCACAATATGATGTTTTACATTTAATACTTGGTAAAGTAGTTTACCCTATTGATTGGAGAATTATAACTCCTAAGATGAAAGAAAGACTACCTAATATAGAATTACCAATTAAATTAGGTGTAGGTGTTAAATTTGATATAGGAGAATTAATGATTACTCCAAGTAGAGAAGAAATAGTTTATGATGAAGCTACTATAGACCTTATAATAGATAAAATAGAAAGTTGTCTATCAGAAATAAAAGATATTTATAACAAAACTAATGTTTATGATAATTTTATAGATTGGATTAGTGCTACTAAAGTATTTAAAAGTAAATTAAAAAAAGCTTATTACCATAGTAGTATGAATGACCCAATAGGTAATATATTTTTAGTAGATGGGGATAAAATAGATATTACAGATATAAAATATCTATTACCAAAACCTATATTCAAACCATTAGAGAAATACAATCTACAGGTAGATTTACATATTAGTGATTTTTTATCTAATTATAACCAGATGTATAGTTATCCTAGATTTACAAAAAATATTAATAACCTTATTTATAGTTTAGAACATAAACATAAGTTAGTTTATTCTAAAGATAATAATCTAGAAGGTAAATTAAAGAATACTTATCTTAATGAATATAGAGTAGTAAAATTAAAGCCTTTATTAAATATAGATAAAAAAGAAATCATGAAGAAATGGTTTCCAACTAATACTAATGTAACTTTAGGTAAACCTTTTCTTTATAAAGAAATTAAAGATATAATCATTAAACATGTATTTGAAACTTATAATATTATTGATTATGATAATTTAGAATTACCTGAAGAATGGGTAAAAAATTATTATGATAGTAAAAAGACAGGAAGTGCTAAAGTAAAGATTAGTGGGGAAATGTCTTATAGAGATTTAATAGGTGATTATCAAAAAGATGCTAAGATTGATAGTATTTGCAGTAAGAATGAATTACTTATTTATTCTTTTTTAGATAGTGATAAAGAAAAAGTAGAACTAATAAGAAAATTATTATATAGTTTAAATAAATCTAATAATAAATCTAATAATAAATATACTTTATGGAGAATAGCTAAAACCAATGAAAAATATTTGCTAAAATTAAGAAATCAAGAAATTGTAACATTAAATAAAAAAACAGGAAAATGGCAAAAAAGAATAATAACAAAAAATATATTTGAAATTAATGAATTTATGGATAATTATAATACAATAACAGCTAGATATTTTACTTATTTATTTTTAACAAATAGTAAATTATGGTTTTGGATGGAAAATAATAAAAATGAATTAAATTATGTTTGTCCTTCTTTGTATACAAAAATAGATAATTTAAATAAATTTGTAATTAAAGGAAGTAAAGAATTTAGATATGCCAATATACCAGAAGAAATGTCTAAAGAAATACTTTTATCTGCAATTAAAAATAATATGCTTTATTTTCCTATTTATTCAATTTATAAAGAATTAGAAAATTATTTTGAAGATATAGAAGATATTGTAATAAATTTAACAGATGCTAATACAATAATAAAATTATTAAAAAAATATAATAAAAAATTAAATTGGCAACATTATTCTGAAATATCTGAACAAAAAATAAAAAATATGGAATCTTGGAAAGCTCAATTACAACCATTTAAATTAATTAATGTACCTTTGTTACCTGATAATGGGGATAAAATTAATCAAATAGAAGTATCATGGTTATAAATAAAGAATGGAAAGAAAAAGCTGAAAGTATGAAATTACCTGAAATAGCAGTTAAAGCTTATCTTAAAGGTATAGAAGATTATCAAGCAAGTTTAATTAATGAATTAAATATAACAATCAAAAATATAAAACCTATTATTAAAAATGACAGCACCAAAAAAGAAACTAACAAAGAAAGTAGCTAAACCTGTAGCTAAAAAAGAAGAAATTAAATTACCTAGCATATCTGCTAAACAAGTAGGAAGAAATTTAACTGTAACTATTGGTAAAAAGATTAAGACAATTACCAAACCTACAGAAGAATTAACTCCTGTTAAAGATTTATTGAAGAAATATCAGGTAACACCAACTAAATTTCTATTAGATAAGATAGAAAAAAGTTTAGTTACTGATAAATCTAAAGCTTTTAAAGAGAAAGATAATGAAGAAAAAGAGAAAAAAGCAGATTTAAGAGTTAAAAAGAAAATTGCTGAAAAAACTAGTGATAAAAATTTAAGTAATTTAGATGCTATTAAATCAATTAGTAAAAAAGATTTAACAGAAGAAGAAAAGAAAGAATTAAGAAAATTATTAGCAGAAGAAGGAGCTAAAGAACAACCTAAAGTAGAAGTTACAAGAGAAAAAAGAGGCTACGAAAGTTATAGATAATGGAAGCACTAGATAATGATAAGCTGTTGGAGTTAATATACAATACTCCAATAGCTTTATCAGCTATTAAAGATAAGAAAATACTAGAAGCTATAGATAGTTATCTACCTTATTCATGTGGTATGGAATTTGAATGTTCACAAAAAGAAGGTTATGATGAAGAAATTTTTGGTCGTATACCTGATATTATGGAAGTTAATATAGATATGTATGAACAAAGATATAGAATACCCAATGGCTTAAAAGGAATGATTTGTTTATATGAGATATGTAGACAGATGAAGATAAATTCTTATTTGGCTTTAGAAAGTTCTAATCATTATCATACAGATTTAACAGATATATGGAAAGAAGTAAATACTGATAATTTTGATAGAGATAATAATAACTGGATTATAGAAGAACTTACTACATGGGGTACAGCTTTTCAACAAAGTAATGGTTGGTATAAATATAATTATTTAGGTACTTTAGAAATAAGAATAGGAGAACCTACTTTTGAGTATAATATCATAATTAAAAGATTAATTCAATGTTGTGATATAAACAGAAAAATAAGAAATATTTCTAAAGGTTATAATCTAGAAAGTATTACTAAACAATTATCTGATATGAGAAATATACCTGTAGAAGAAGTTTTACCACAAGTTAACAAAAGAATAATAAGATTATGATAGAAATATGGGCTTTATATAAAAGTAAAGATAATACTAGACAAGTATTTGTAAATGCAATAGTTATTATGGAAAGAACAAATAAGAAAGTAGTTACTTTTGTAGATTTTAGTGAATTACCTATAGATAGACAGTTTCATGGTTTAGTAGAAGATGAATTTATAGAAAAATTTGATAAAGTAGAAGATAGATATGATAATAATGAACTAAAATAAATGAAAATTAATGCAGATAAACTACAATGGCAAGAAGGAGAAGCTTTAAGAGATTGGAAAAATGCGGGGGGTATTGGGGTATTGCAATGTTGTACTGGTTCTGGCAAAACCTATATTGCTATATTAGCTATTAAAAAATTAAATATCAATTTGCCTAATGCTAATATTAATGTAGTTGTACCTACTACTAAATTAAAGGATGATTGGGTTAATAAAGTTAATGGGCATATATTAACACATAATTTAGTTAATGTTGAAGTTTTTGTAGTTAATAGTTATATTAAGAAAAATAGAGAATGTGTACTACTAATATGTGATGAATGTCATAGATTTATGGCTACTACCTTTCTAAAAACTATAGTTAATACTAAATATGAATTTTTAATGGGGCTAACAGCAACATTAGAAAGATTAGATGGTAAGCATGAAATAATGAAAAAATATGCTCCTATAGTACATACTCTTACTGAAGAACAAGCTATACAAAGAAAGTTTATAGTTCCTAGTGTTATATTTAATTTATTAATAGAATTAAATGATAAAGAGAAAAAAGAATATGGAACTATAGATAATCTTTATAATCAATATTTTAAGTATTTTGGTTGGGATTTTAAACTAGCAATGGATAGTGCTAGTAGTATGAACCCTAGATGGAATGATATACTTAAACAATGGGATTATGCTCCTTGTCATAAATTTGCTATGCAAAATGGTTATCCTGTAGATAGTTTACAACAAATAATTAATACTTATAATAGTAATAAGAAAAATCAACTTATCAATAAGAATAAACCAAAGAAGGAAAAGAGAATAAAGATGGTTGATTTATATCCTAATAATCTAGAACATAAATTTCATCCTAAAGTTGTAAATAAAAAAGGTATATTGTTTTTACATTATATGACTTTAAGGAAGGACTTTGTGTATAATCTACAGAGAAAGGTAGATTATGTTAAAGAGATAAATTCTAAATTTGCAGGGCAAATTATAACATTTGCTCAAAGTATAAAAATAGCACAGATTATAAAAGAATCTATTCCTAACTCTGTTGAATATCATAGTGGTATAAGAGAAAAAGATAATACTGGTAATATTAAAACTTTAAATCAAACACCTACTAAAGATAAGAAATTAGCAATAGAAGCATTTGAAAATGGTACTGCTAAATTACTATCTACAGTTAAATCTCTTAATGAGGGTTTTAATGTTGAAAGAGCTGAAATGTGTATAAGAATAGCTCAAACTAGAAGTAAGATAGATAGAGTTCAAATTTCTGGTAGGGCAAGTCGTATAGATAAAGATAATCCTAATAAAATAGGGATTACAATTAATCTATGTATAGATGATTTTATATACAAAGGAGAGAAGATTAATTCAAGTGAGAAAAAAACAATAATAGAAAATCAGAAAGGTAAAAATCCTTTTTGGGTAACAAGTGTAAATGAAATAATAGAGATAATAGAAAAATTAAAAGGAGAAAAAAAAATTGAACATCCATGAACTAGATAAATTTACAGAGTATATTTGCAGGTTTGAACCTGAAATAGACCCTAATGCTTTTTATGTGTTAATGATTGTATATCGTAAAGATGTAAAATCATTTACTAAATACTTTAATAATAAGAAAAAAGTTCCTTTAAAAGAAAATCAATTTGAAGAATTAATAACATTAGGATATATTTATAATGCTTTTCCTGATAGAAATTATCATGGTAAAGAAATAGAGTATTTTAATGTTACTGATAAATTTTTAAAATTGGTTAGTATTGATGCTGATGATGCTTTTGATGAACTTAGAAATTCTTATCCTTCTTTTGTAGAATTAAAAATGCAAGATGGTAGCAAGGATTTAAAAGATGCCAAAAGTATGAATGTTTTAACTGGGGCAACAATTTATAATGATATTATAAAAAATGATAGATTGTTGCATTTTAAAATAATAGAGATAGTAGAAGCTTACAAACTTAAATTTATATATGCCCCTAAAGGATTAGAAAGATTTATAAAAGAAAAAGGTTGGGAATTTATGGAAGAACAGTTAAAAAGTAACAAAAATAATAAAGATACTATAAGAATTATATGAAATATTCAGATATAATTAGAAAAGCTATAACTGATGGAAAAGATGGTAATAATCTTGGGATACCTTTTGGATTATCTAGATTAAGCAGATATATAGGGGGTATAAGAAAAAATCGTTATTATCTTCTAGGTAGTTCTACAGGTATTGGAAAAACAGCTATTATAGATTATATGATTATTTCTGCAATATTAGAAATAATAAAAGGAAAATCTACTAAAAAGCTAAAAGTTTTTTATTATTCATTGGAAATTGATAAAAAAAGCAAATTAATTAAATGGGCTATTTTATTACTTTATATTAAAAAAAAAGTAGTTGTAGACCCAGATGAAGCCCTATCAGCAATTTTTGATGAGGATGATAAACAAATTATTATATCTAAAGATTTAGAAGATAATATTGAAAATATATTAAATTATATTGATATTATAGAAGATTCAATAGAAATACATGATTATCCTATAAATCCTACAGGAATACATAAATATGTAAGAGATTATTGTGATAATGCAGGGCATACAGAAAAAGTTATAATAACTGTAGAAGGTAAAGAAAAAGAGGTAAATATTTATAAACCTAATAATCCTAATGAAATAGTATGCTTTGTTGTTGACCATTATGGTTTAATGCGTAATGAACAACAATTTAGTAAAAAACAAAATATAGATAAGTTAGATGAATATTGTATATCATTAAGAAATGTATATGGAGTTAGTCCTATATTAATAAGTCAATTTAATAGAGATTTAGAAGATATAACTAGACAGAAGTTTAAAGAAGTAACTCCTACATTAGCGGATTTTAAAGAAACAGGTAATACACAAGAAAGTGCAGATATAGTTATGTCGCCTTTTTATCCAGCTAGATATAATATACATGAATATAGAGGTTATTTATTAGATAATACAAATAATCATGTATTTAGATTTTTGTATATTTTAAAAAACAGGGGTAAAAAAGATGGTGTAGGTATACCTTTAAGATTTCTAGGAGAATGTGGTTATTTTGAAGAAATTCCAGATAATCCAGTTTTAACACCTATAATATATGATAAACTAACAGATTGGTCAGATAACATAAATAACCTAATAAGAATAAAATGAAAGTAGAATTAAAAATAGAAAATGATGCTGATTTAAGAACTTATATAAAAGATTGTATAAAAGGTCAGGTATTAACTATTGTAAGAGAAGAATTTCTAGAGATAGTTAGAAATGAGCTAGAACGTAAATTAAAAGCAACAGATAATTATGCTTTTAATAATATGTTTAGAGATTGTTTAAAACAAACATGTGGTGAAATACTTTATAAAGAGTGTGGTGTAGGTACATGGAATACCTCTTTTGTAAAACCTTTTTTGAATGAATTTATAGGCAAAGCTATACAAGGTAAAGATTGGAGTAAATTAGTAGATGATTTAGCAAAAGAAAAAGTAAAAGCATTAATAAAATAATAAAATGAGTGAACAAGAAAAACCTAAAAAGTTTAGAAATATTGTACTTGATACATTAAATGGATTATTGACAGAAGAAGTAATAAAGACTTATACTGAAAATACACAGCCTACATTCACAGATTGGCGTGATTATGGGGTAGGTATATTGGATTTAGTAAATTTTATAAAGACAATCCCAAATGTGATTCCTGTAGCTGTTCTTGGAGCAGAAGGTACTGGTAAAACAGTAGGTGCTAGTTTCCTAAATCCTGAAGAAACCTATTATATAAATTTAGATAAGAAACCATTAAGTTTTAAAGGTTGGTCTAAAGTATATAAAGCTGGTAAAATAGCAGAAGGTGGAAATTATAATAATACTATATCTGATTTTAATACATTAAAGAAATTAATAGGAACAATTCAGCCACAAGCAGAAAATCCTTTAATTATTTATGTATTAGGTCATTTAGAGAATTATAAATTTGGGGGGCAAGAAATGTCAAGATTAAAGGTTACTGGTAAAATGGCACATAAATATTCTATAGATGGATTATTTCACCATTGCTATTATACCTATATTGATGCTTCTAAACAATGGAATGATGTTGATAGGTATCAGTTAATAACTGCTAACTTAGATGGTAATATGACAGCTAGAACCCCTATGGGTACTTGGGATAAAAGCCATATTCCTAATAATTTTCAAACAATAACTGAAAAAATATTAGAAGAATATCAATAACTCAATTGTCATATTTTAAAATAAATAAAAAAAAATTTGGTATATAGATATATAAATATGTATATTTGTACCATTAATAACAGCAATCAAATTTTTAACAATTAACAAAAAAAAAAAACAACAAAATTATGCAATTTGTAAATGTAAACGCAAATGTACGCAAAGGTACAGTAATCACAGCTTCTAGTGCAGCAAAAACTCCTAGATTAAAAAAAGAAAAAACAGCAGTTAAACCTAAGTATGATATTTCATATCGTACAATTATGAGAGCTGATGTTACAACTAAAGTAAAATCTCCTAAAGCAGTATTTATTTTTAGTCGTAAATTTATGGAAACTTTAGGTGTAGGTAGTGGTACAGGTTTTGCACCACAAACTCCTGCTAATGCAGATTTAACTACTAACACAGCTTTACGTTTAGTAAAAGTTAGTTCTGATACTAAAGGAACTAAATTCTTTGGAGGTGCTAAAGCTAAAGAAGGGGCTAAAGTAAGCAATTTCTTTAGTTCAAATGTAGTAGAAGAAACTTTATGCAATTCAGGACTTATTGTTAAAGGTGTAGATTCTAATATTACTTTAATAAGCACTTCTGATGAAAATGGTACTTATTATACTTTTGCCCCATCAGGTGTTACAAGTAACCCTGTAGCAGAAGTAGAATCAGCAGTAACAGTTGATGAAGATGATGATTTGTAAAATTTAAATACTCCTTGCAGACAGGGGTGAAGGTCTGTAAATAACAACAACAAAAATATAATAGGGTAGCAGAAATGTTACCCTATTTTTATCTAACAATTTTAATAAATAAATAAATTATGGCTGTAGAAGCAAACACAGGAAGTACCTATACCTTATATACAGGGTTGGTAAAAGCAAATATAGTGGTATTTAATCCAACTAAAGATGGATTAATAGCACTAGGAAGAAATGTAGATAAAGAACAAGAATATAAAACTACATTGAGTGAAAAAGAATACTCAAAATTAGTACCTTATATAAGAGGTCAAGCTACTTACATAGATAAAAATGGAGATAAGCAAACTTATAATGGTCTAGAAAAACTTGAATTTTTAATCAGTAATAGAGAAGATATTGCAAGTACTGGTAGTAAGAAAATTATAAATTCTTTAGGGCAAAATAGTTATTCTAAAGATATTGATACTTTAAAAGCTAATCCTAAAATGACTAAATGGTTTAGTATGGATGGTATTAGATATGCTTATGAAGGTGAAGGTTATGTTATAGATATGATTAAAGCATGGCTAAAAGTAGGTAGGGATAATAAATGCTCTATTGATAATTGGTCTAAAATTGTTAATGGGGATGTTTCAGAACTTAAACAATATATAGAAAATTTTAAACAAATGTCTATTACTGCTCTTTATTGTATACAAGAAAGTATTAAAGATGGTAAAACTAACTACTATCAAAAAGTATATAACAGGTTTTTCACTAATGGTGATGATACATCAACTGCTCAATGGGTAAAACATTTTGAAAATGGACAAAGTAAGATTAATTACCAAAATAGTTTTGATTTTCAGATATTTAATCCAAAAGCAGATTCTCCTACTGATATGGCGGATAATAAACCAACAGCAAACGAACTTTTCTAAAAACTATTTTTAATTTAATTTGATTTTAATTGGGGTATGCAGTAAATTGCATGCCCCTTTTATTTTATGATTGAGCCAAAACTAAGCAAAGAATGGATACTCCAAAGAGTAAGCCAAGAAGAATTATTTATAAGATATTTAGGGGTAAATCCTCAATTAGAGATAGGTTTTACCAATCCACTAAGGGCAGATAGCAACGGGGATTGTTTCTTTTATTACAATGAAAAAAGAGAATTAAGGTTTAAAGATTTTGCCTATGGTTTTAATTGGTCATGTGTAGATGTAGTTATGGTAACTTATCATTTAATGTTTAATCAAGCTTTATTAAAAATATGTGCAGATTATAATATGCTTAATATTAATTCTGTTTGTTTACCTAATAAAATTGAAAATAAAGAAAAAGAGATAATTAAGAAAACTAAAATTGATTTGCAAATAAAAGTTAGAGATTTTGAACAGATAGATATAGATTATTGGGGACAATTTTATTTAGAGAAGAAAGATTTAATTTCTGTATATCCTACTAAATGTATATGGATAAATAGTAATAAAATATACAATCATTCAGATAAAGATATTTGTTATACCTATCAGTTTAAAAATCTAAAATGTTATTTTCCTTTAAGAGAAAAAAGATTTAGATTTATTCAACAAGAAAATGAAATACAAGGTTTAAATTTATTAAAACCTGATACACATCTTATTATTACTAAAAGCTATAAAGATGTACTTTTATTAACTAAAATGGGGTATACAGCTATTAGTCCTGCTAGTGAAAGTGATTTAATTAAAAAGGAAACAATAGATAAATTAAAATTAAGATATTCTAATATATTTATATTTTTAGATAATGATAAAGCAGGTATATTTCATAGTAATAAATATCTAGAAAATTACAATTTAAATGAAATTAGAATACCACAAAACTGCCCAAAAGATATAACAGACTTTGTAAAACTAGAAGGTTATAATACAGGATTAGATTTAATGGATTATTTAATAACAGAATGTAAAGTATGATAATAATAGAAGATATGCAAGATAAAATAGATAATTTTAAAAATATGGGATTAATCCCTAAATGTATAATTATATCTTGGAAAATGGAAAGACAAATATTTACAGATGGTGAATTACCTAAAAATACTTCAATAGAAGATTATTTTAAACTACCTGTAATTTTATTTAATACAAAAGAAATATTAATAGGAATTTAAAAATTAACAAAAATGGCAACAAAAACAATAACACCAAAAAAATTAACTTTAAAAGATATAAAATTTGAAGTTGGGGATATTATATATAATGTATATTCAGATAACGGTAGTGATTATTCACTTAAACAATTATTTATAGAACAATTTAAAATAGAAAGCATTTCAATTACAGATAATAAAATATATTATAAAACTACTACAGAATGTGATATAACAACTACATTATCAAGTGATGGTACTAAGCTTTTTTATAAATCTAAAGAAGCAGCTTTAAAATGTTTACAAGCAAAAGCTTTAACTCATTTTGATGAAAAATTAATTGATTAAAAATTATGAAGGTAATATTAACAAACGAAGAAAGTTTAGAATATTTTCATAATGCTTTATGTAATGCAGTAGGTACAGGTTATATGCAAGGTTATAGTTTAGAACTAACTTATAGTGAAGATGAATATAAATTAGCTAAAGATAAATTAACAACCCCTTGTTATGAAGATGTATTAATTCAAATATTAAAAGATGGGGGTAGCTTAACTTTTACAGATTTAGAAGGTGATGATGAAAATACTAAATCTATAACTATTGATGATGTTTATGCTAAAGTACAAAATGTACCTTTTGAACATTTGTCAGATATGATAAATGGTACTGATGATGCTTCAACAGCAGATATAATTTTACAAATAGTTTTTTATGA
>TARA_R110000868_G_scaffold150567_8_pt1 | contig 12608 bp, 13 predicted proteins | sample TARA_R110000868 | Tara Oceans TARA_R110000868 (sample SAMEA4397489) | marine metagenome | biome: Polar Biome; feature: [SRF] surface water layer (ENVO:00010504); material: water (ENVO:00002006), including particulate matter (ENVO:01000060) such as... | depth 5 m | reverse complement strand
CACCTCGTTCGTGCTTGTTTTGGTATCGCAGAGCCCGCCCTGCGTTGCGCAATCGGACCATCTCTCCGAACTCGCCGGTGCCTGTAAAAAACGGCAGTCTTTGGTTTTGCCAATCGCCGGATCGCCCATAAACGGCTTGTCGCACCGGAGCGTTTTCTGCCCCTGTGTCTCCGCATAGGTAAAGGAACGCTCCCCGCCATAACGCACGAAATAGCGCGCAGTCGTTTTCGGCAGAGCGCATGCGGCCGTTTTGCACTCGGCAAATCCGGCGGCGACAGCCTGAGCGTTAAAAAAGCTCCCGGCGAACAAAAACGACAACATAAACAAGACTGAAGCGGGAGATTTCATGAGACAACTCGCTGGCCAGGGGGTGTTTTGATGAAGGCGTGACTGGATCAAAGTATATCGGGGAAACAAGAATAAATTTACGTTAACGCTCTGCTCCGGGTGCGCGTGTATCGCGGATACACGGGGTTGGGCATTGGCTTACGCTCCGTCGGTAAAGGACGCGCGTCGAAGGACTTCCTTGAAAACGGCGAAGCGCGCATCTGCTACGCTTGCGGCGCAGGGCATCCGGGACCGGATTGACGGGCCGCCGTCTCGATCCGTTATGTCTCATCCCGGCACAAGGCCGGGATGACGAACGGGATATGAATCAAAGCCCTCAGTAAAAGATCAGCGTCCGCACTTCGATGCTTTCGCGGGGGGGCAAAGACGGATCGGGGCCGTTCGGGTCCTCGAACGCGGCATGGGCGGTCCAGCGGGCGCGGCCGTCGAGTTCCGAATCGTAGCATTTCAGCAGGATGACCTCGTCGCGTTCCATGTCGGGGAAATAGGTCCATTTCTGCGCCGGGTTGTAGGACAGGTTGAGGATGCCGCCGACGCGGTCGTTATAGATCCGTTCCGACGGGATCATGTCGTCCTTGCCGATGCTGTCCCAGGCGCAGATCGCGATGGGGTCGGTCTTCACCGGGCCGGTCAGCGGCCGCCAGACATTGACCGACGTGAAGCGGCGCTTGAGACGGGCTTCGGCTTCGTCGGGCGGCAGCAGATCGCGCACCCGCTGCGGCGCGGACCGGTCGGTGAAATCGTTATGGGCGCTGCGCACCGGATCGCGCACCCCAAGGGCCTCGCGCTTCGCCGGATCGCCGATGCGGATCGTGTGGTCGAAGATCACGACCTTTTCCGCCCCGGTCGCCTCCAGCAACAGCTTTTCGAGTTCCGGGTAATAGATTTTCTCGACCTGTTCGGCATCGGTGAAATCGGTGACGGCGGTGTCGTATTCCAGGAACTCGTATCCCTGGACTTCCATGTCCAGCTGGTCCGCGGTCGGCCGGCCGTCATGGATCGTGATTTCCTTCATCTCGTAGCTGCCGGTCTTCGGGTCGCTGCGCCCGCCGCCGGTATCGCTGACCTGCGTCACCGGGGTCTCTCCCGTGGGAACCGTGAACTGAAGCAAACCCTTGACGGTGCGGTCCTGTACGATCGTATCGGTCATGATCTGATGCCCTGATGTAATGCGCTTTAGTGAATATAGCACCGGGAATGCGTCCGGCGAGCCCCGCTGTTTTGCGCCGGCCGCAAAACAGCTAGTCGGATGGTGTTTGCGTTTCGTGACGGTTCAGGCATAGTTCCTTCCGGCAAGCGCCTGCAGAGACAGGCGCGGCGAAAAATGGGGAGCGGACGATGAGACCTGATCACAGGTCGATTCAGATACCGACCAATTTCTTCTCCTGGGTCGCGGGTGCGGCGATCCTGGCGATCATGTTTCAGGTCGTCGCCGACGTCGCCATGCGCCAGATCTTTGCCCAGCCGATCGACGGCACGACCGAGATCGTCTCTTTCTATTACATGGTCGCGGTCACGTTCCTGCCGCTGTCCTACGTGTCCCACCATGAAGGCCATATCTTCGTCGAGCTGTTTTCCCGCGGCCTGCGCCCGCGCGGCCTTGCCTTTCTCGAAGGCGTCGTCGGGATAATGTGCTTTGTTTTCGTCATCTGGTTCGTTCGCGAGACCTGGTACGCGGCGCTGATCAGCTACGAGAACAACGAGATGTGGGAAACCTCCGACGACCTGATCACGATCTGGCCGAACCGGTTCCTGCTGCCCTTCGGCATGGGACTGATGGCGATCTATCTGCTGATCCGGCTGATCGACGACTTCATGGTCGCGTTCGGCAGGCGTCCGCCGGTCCATTGGGAGTAGCCGCGTGACGGAACTGGAAATCGGATTTGCCGGGCTGGGCGCGCTGCTGGTTCTGATCGCGCTGCGGGTGCCGGTCGGGTTCGCCCTGATGATCGTCTCGATGTTCGGCGTCGCGGCGCTGAAAGGGTGGAGCGTCGCTGGCGGCATGCTGCGCACCGAGCCGTTCGATTTCGCGGCCCACTGGTCGTTTTCCGCCATTCCGATGTTCCTTCTGATGGGTTCGGTCGCGCATCATTCGGGGATATCGACGGCGCTGTTCCGCGCGGCGCGGCTCTGGCTCGGCGGACTGCCGGGCGGGCTCGCCGTGGCCGCGAATTTTGCCTGTGCCGGTTTTTCGGCCGCATCGGGGTCCAGCACGGCGACGGCGGCGGCGCTCGGGCGCATCAGCGTGCCGGAAATGGTCAAGGCGGGATACGATCCCGGGCTCGCGACCGGCACCGTGGCGAGCGCCGGCACGCTCGGCGCCATGATCCCGCCCTCCATCGCTTTCGTCCTCTACGGCATCTTTGCCGAGGTGTCGATCAGCAAGCTGTTTATCGCCGGCGTTCTGCCCGGGATCATGACCGCGCTGATCTACGCGACGATGATCATCGTGCGCTGCCGGATCAACCCGTCGCTCGGCCCGCCCGAAGCCGTAAAACCGTCCCGGGCCGAAAAATACGAAGCGCTCGGCGAAGTATGGCCGCTGCTGGTGCTGATCCTGACGATTATCGGCGGGCTGTACGGCGGCGTCTTCACGCCGACCGAAGCCGGCGCGTTCGGCGCGTTCATGTCTTTCGTCGTCGCCTTTTTCCAGGGACGGCTGACGATAACGGTGTTCCGCGACAGCCTGTTCGAGGCCCTGTCCGGCACGGCGCGTATTTTCTGGGTGGCGATCGGGGCGGTGCTGCTGACGCGCTTTCTGGCGATGACCGGCGCCGAGGTTTTCCTCCGCGACATGGTCGGCAGCTGGGCGGCGGACCCGATCCTGCTCGTTCTCGCCGCATCGATCATCTACATCATTCTCGGCATGTTCCTCGACCCGCTGGGTCTGCTGCTGATTACCCTGCCGCTGCTGCTGCCGATGTTCGAGGCGCTCGACCTCGACCTGATCTGGTTCGGGGTGCTGGTGGTCAAGTATATCGAGATCGGCCTGCTGACGCCGCCGGTCGGGCTCAACGTCTATGTGATCAAAAGCGTGGTCGGGAACGATATCTCGTTGGAGACGATCTTCAAGGGCGTCACGTGGTTCCTCGTCTGCGAGGTGGTCGTGGTGCTTCTGCTGGTCGGGTTTCCGCAGATTTCGCTCTATCTGCCGGGGCTCATGAACTAGGGGGCAATCAACGAAACTTACGTCGAATTCTTAACGCACCAAAGCAAGGGAGAGAGACATGAAGTTCGGAATAGCACTCACAGGGGCCGCGGTCGCCGGTCTGCTGACGGCCGGGGCGGGCGCCGCCATGGCGCAGAAAATGTATACCTACGGTCAGTGGCTGCCGCCCAAACACAACGTGAACCTGCACGGTATCGGGCCGATGCTCGAAGAACTGACCAAGGCCGGCATGCCGTGGAAACTGGTCGCCGGCGGCCAGCTGTTCAGCGCCAAGGCGACCCTCAAATCGGTCGGAAACGGCACGGCGGAAGCCGGGCTGGTGGTGCCGAGCTATGCGCGCACCAGTCTGAAACACGCCTTCGTTATTGCCGATATGCTGATGCTCGGCGAGAACGAACTGATCATGAACGGCGCGGCGATCGAAACCTATTTCAAGGACTGTCCGGACTGCCTTGCGGATTACGGCCGGAACAAGACGATCTTTCTTGCCGGGTACGGGGTCGGCGGCTATTCGCTGCTGTGCCGCGAGCCGAACATCAAGACGGTCGCGGATCTGAAGGGGCTCAAGCTGCGGACCACCGGCGCGCTCGGCCGCTGGGCGCGGGCGCTCGGCGGGACGCCGGTTTCGATGACGATGTCGGACGTGCCGGAGGCCGTCAAACGCGGCCAGATCGATTGCATTCTCGGGCCGATGGCGTGGCTGAAATCCTATCCGATCTCGGATTCGATCAAGTCGGTGCTGAACTATCAGTTCGGTTCCTATTCCGGTCTGGGGCTCGTGGTCATGAACCGCGCCGCCTGGGACGCCTATAGCCCGGACCAGAAACGCGCGATGTGGAAAGCGCTTCCCGGCGCCATCGCGCGCACCGTGGTGAAGGGCTATATCGGCGACGACATCGCGGCCAAGAAGATGGCGGCGGAGGCCGGTATCCAGGTGTTTCCGCCCGATGCCGAGATCAGGAAGGTCTGGGAAGATCACAAGAAAAACGAAATGGCGACGGCGATCGGGAACGCCAAGAAGCTGCGGGCGAAGAACCCGGAACGGATCGCCGGCGATTTCCAGAAACGTATCGACAGATGGACCAAGATCATCGCCGATGCCGGGCTCAGCGGCGTCCTGGCGGCGGCGGGGCCGAACCCGGCCAAGCTGGACGAGGCGACGGCGATCTACGAAAAACTGATGTACGACCACATCTATTCGAAGATCGACCCGACCAAGCTGTGACCGGCTAAGGACCGGCGATCAAAGGGCGGCGCTCCGGGCCGCCCTTTTTTCGTTTATCTGCGCGTATCGACGATGCGCCTGCTTTTCAGCGTATCGCCGGCGGCATAGATGTCCTGGGCGGCCTCCAGCGCGACGACGGGGGAGATGCCGGTCGCCGTTTTGACCTTCGCGGCAATCCCCGCGGCGGCGGTTTCGTCGTCCGCCGCATGGGCGAGGCGCAGTCTCAGCCTGTCGGGGGAGAGCGCATCGTCCGGGTTTTCCCGCTCGATCACCACCTGGTATTCGCGGATACCGGGATCGGCGATGAGAATGTCCTCGATGATTGCAGGGTTCACCAGCATCCCCTTGATCTTGAGCAGCGAATCCGCCCGCGCCGGGGTTACGGCCAGGCGGTCGGTTTCCGATCCGCAATGGGGGCAGGGACCGGTGGCGAGCGCGGAGATATCGCCGAGCGCATAGCGCAGCAGCACCGTGCCGCGCCGGTCGAGATGGCTGAGCAGCACGAGCCCGCTCCCGCCGGGGGCGACGGGCGCATGGGTGTCCGGATCGACGATGTCGATCAGGAACTGGTCGGGGGCGGGGTTGTGAAAGCCCGAGCCGGGCGCGCATTCGACCATGCCGCCCTGCATCTCCGTCGCGCCGTAGGAGATCGAGACGAACACGTCGGTCGCCCCCAGCGCCGCCAGGCGGGCCCGGAAATCGCTGCGCATGGCCTCGGGCGTGCTTTCGCCGGTCACGAAGGCATGGCGCACGGCCGAAAAATCGGCGCCGATCTCGCCGGCGCGGATCAGGACGCGCCGCACATAGCTGGGCACGCCCCACAGGATCGTGCTGCGCGACCGCGCGACCAGGGCCACGACCTCGTCGAGGCCGCTGCCGTGCTCGAAATACGGAGACGGGTTGCCGGGCAGGGCGCTGACGACGGGGATTTTCAGCACCGCCGCGGCATGCGGCACCCGCGCGTAGGCGCCGTGGGGCCAGACGGTGAGCGGAAATAGGTTGGCGATGCTGTCCTGCGGACCGACGCCGCGCAGGCGCATCATGCCTTCCTGCACCGAAAGAATGCGGTAGAAATCGTAGGCGGTGGAATAGAAGGGTGTCGGCACGCCGGTGGTCGTCCCGGTGGTGTGCATCACGTCCCAGACGGCCCGCATTTCGCTGTCCAGCCCGGCGGTATCCAGCCGGTACGCCTCCGGTGCCGCCATATAGGCGTTCTTGGTGGTGACAGGCAGTTTTCCGAGATCGGCAATGTCCGTGAAATCCCGGCCGGACAGCCCCCGTTCGCCGGCGATCCGGCGATAGGCGGGGTGGCGTGCGAAGACCAGCTCCGCCGTATCGCGAAACCGTTTTTGCCGCGCCGCGTCCTGGTCGGCGCGGGGGCGGAATACGAGGTGATCTGGCGGGCTCATGGCAGGTCCGGCGGTTTCCCGGTTGACGGCGGGAACCGACCGTAGCAGAGCTATCGGGTACGGAACCAGCCCGGAAGCGACCATGGCAAACATAGCCGCGATGCTCGACCGTCAGGCGCGGCGAAAGCCGGACCATCCGGCGATCGTCGAGGGCGATACGGTTCTGACCCACCGGGAACTGGCGACGAAGGTACGGCAATGGGCGGCGCATCTGCTGTCCCGCGGGCTGGAGCAGGGGGACGTCATCGGGGTCGCCCTGCCGGACAGTGCCGATCATATCGTCGCGAACCTGGCGGTGGCGCGCATGGGCGGCATTATCCTGCCCATCGATCGTCGCTGGGCCGAGGCGGAAAAACGTAATGTAACTGCCGGTTTCGGGGCGCGCGCGGTGATCGCGGGGCCGGGCGAGACAGGCGCGGATGGCGTTGTTCTCGACGACGGATTCAGAGCGGCCGCCGCGGTCGAAAACCCGGACCGCGATTTCCCGGAGGACGAACGGATTCCGCTTGTCCTGTCGCTGTCTTCGGGGACGACCGGAGCGCCGAAGGGACCCGCGCTTACGCACCGCCAGATGCGGGCGCGCTGGATTACCCAGTTCGTTTCCCTCGGCTTTACGGAACACGACCGTTACCTGTCGGCGACGCCGCTCTATTTCGGCGGCGGGCGGTCCTTCACGATGAGCGCGGCCTGGTGCGGTGCGACCGTGGTCATGTTTCCGCCGCCCTACGAACCGCAGCAGCTGATACAGGCGGCGGCGGACAGCCGCGCGACGACGACGCTTCTGGTCCCGACGATCCTGCGGCGGCTGCTCGCGGAACCGTATCGCGGCATCCCGTTATTCCGCGAACTCCGTCTGCTGCTGTGTACGGGGGCGATCCTGCACGAGGACGAACGCAGGGCCGTCATGGAACGGCTCTGCCCGTCCTTCATCAACTATTACGGATCGACCGAAGGCGGCGGGATTTCCATTCTCAGCCCCGAGCACGGCCCGGAAGCGGCCGGTTCCGTCGGGCAGGCGGTGTTCAATACCCGCGTCGAGATCGTGGACGGCAACGACCTGCCTGTGGCCGCCGGCGAAATCGGCCGCATCCGCTATCGCGGCCCCGGCGTGGCATCCGGCTTTTTCAACGACCCGGCGGCCGACCGGGAAGCCTGTCGCGACGGATGGTTCTATCCCGGCGATCTCGGCAGGCGCGACGAAAACGGCTACCTGTTCCTCGCCGGCCGCGCCAGGGAGATGATTATCCGGGGCGGGGCGAATATCTACCCCGCGGAGATCGAGGCCGTGTTGCTGAGCCACCCGGCCGTATCGGATGCCGCCGTGATCGGCTGGCCGTCCCGGGAGATGGGCGAAGAGATCGCGGCCTTCGTGACCGGTACGGCGGAAACCGCGGCGCTCATGGCGTATTGTGCCGAACGGCTGGCGCCCTATAAGCGGCCGAAGGCGGTATTCAGCCTGGAGACATTGCCGAAAAGCGAGCTTGGCAAGGTGCAGAAAACAGCCCTTGTTCGTCTTCTGCCGAAAAACTAAATATTATATAGATTCAATGCATTATCACGCAAAACCTTGCGTTTTGCATCAGGTTTCCAGTGGATCTCCGCCACGTCGTCCATGGCGCGCTCGGGATCGACGACCGGCCAGTCGGTGCCGAACAGAACCTTGTCCTGGCCGAATGAATTCATGTAGTGGCGCGTCGCTTCCGGCCAGTGCTTCGGCGCATAGGCGTCGAGGCCGATATGAACGTTCGGATGTTTCCAGGCGACGGAGATCATTTCCTCGTACCAGGGATAGCCGATATGAATGCCGATCAGCTTCAGGTCGGGAAAATCCAGGGCGATACGGTCGAGGCAGATCGGCCGGCCGACGCTCGGCAGGCGACGGTGCGGATTGTAGACAAGGCAATGACCGACCTGCATCTGAACGGGAACGCCCAGATCGCAGCATTTGGCATAGAACGGATAGTACTTGGCGGCATCGGGCGCTTCGTCGAACCAGTGCGGATAGAGATGCGCGCCGACAAACCCGAGATCGGTCACGGCGTGTTCCACTTCGGCGAGGCTTTCCATGATCCGCGACGGATCGATGCCGATGAGCCCCGAAAAACGGTCGGGATGGGCGTCCACCAGCCCGGCGATGTAGTCCGTGGGCATGTGGGCGGATCCCTGAATGCGCAGATCGCCGGAGCGCGAGGCGATCAGGAAGGAGCGTTCGATCCCGCAACGGTCCATCATTGCGATATAGTTCCCGGCCGACACGCCGTCCCTGTATTCGGGTTTGACCCGGACTTTTTCGCGGAACCCCTTATCCGTCGACATCCACCCGTTTTCGAGCGTTTCCGGCGTGAACGCGTTGCAGACGATGTCGATCGCCCCGTAAGCCTCGCCTTTGACGTTGTTCATGGCCGTTTTCTCCCGTTTGGGGAAAGGCATAAAGCGAAACAGCGGCGCTGGAAAGAGGGCGAGGACGATTCGAAAACCGCCTCCGGCGCCGGGTCCTGCCCGGAACGACGCCGAAGGCGGAACGAGAGGGCCGGTGGGGTGACCGCTCGCGCTGTCGATTAAACACGCGCGAAGCCGGATTCATCCGTCGTCGGGCAGAATTAATACAAATTCAGGACCGGGCGCCCGACTGCACCCGCATCGCGGCGATATACCGGTCCATGACGTCCCGCGGCGTTTCGCCGACATAGACATAGGCAACCCCGCCATGGCGCCACGTGACGACATTTATCCCGTGCGCCGTCGAATAGCGCGGGCTTTCGTCGGGACTGTCGGTCTTCATCAGGCACAGCGAGAACGGCTCTCCCGTCTTCGGCAGGTAGGCGATCTGGGCCAGGGCCAGTCCGTCGAGCTTGTAAAGCCGTGCGTATTTGAAATCGGCGTCGAGCGACGACAGGTCTGGGGCGACGATGGGCGTACCGATCGCCTTGCTGATCCGTTCCATCTGGCGCAGCCGGCGCGCCGGCGGCGGGTTGCCCATGGCCAGCGTCGAACGCGAATACAGGGCCTGGTAGCTGGCGATCCGGTCGAGCCAGACCGTCCATTTGGTCGGTTCGGGCTGTGTCGGCGGAAAGACGTATTGCCCGGCCAGCAGTCCGATGGCGAAAAACACCGCGATCGCAGCCGCAACGGGCGCATAACGGGACAACAGGGACGGCCGCCGCGCCGGGACATGGTCGCGAATGGTTTCGGCAAGGTGCGAAAGATCGGGGACGGCGATCAGCGTTTCCGCTGCCTCGCGATAGGGCAGGTCGGACCGGCGGAGCGCATCGACCAGTTCACTTGCCTCGGGGTCGTCGGCAAGACGGCGTTCAATATCGGCGATCTCCTCCGGTGACAGGAGGCCGTCGACATAGGCCAGAAGTCTGTCTTCAGGGATCGTCATGTCTGTTTCTGGCTCCTTTCGTCGTCGGACCGGTCGCGCACGAGCTCGGCAATCTTCAAACGGCCCCTGACCAGCCGGCTGGTCAGGGTGCCGGCGGGGATGTCCAGCGCCGCCGCCGCCTGTTCGTAGCTGAGCCCTTCTACATAAACGAGGTAAACAGCGTCTTTCTGGGCTTCAGGCAATTGGTCTACCGCAGTCAACACTTCAGAAAGGAAAATCTTCCCGTCTGCGGGTTCGGTCGTATCGATCAGTCCCGCCTGTTCGACGTCGACGAAGCCCTCGCCGCGCCGGATGGCGTCGCGGCGGAGGTCGTTTTTCCAGATCGACTGCATGATGGTGATCGTCCAGGCGTCGAGCCGCGTGCCCGCCTGAAACTGATGACGCCGCGACAGGGCGCGTTCGCATGTGGCCTGGACCAGATCGCCGGCGCCGTCGGGATTCCGGCATTTGACCATGGCGTACCGCCACAGGCGGGGCAGCAGGGCGGTCAGATCGTCATTGAAGGAATCCGTGCTCATGTCCGGGAAACCATATCACGCGATCCGGGACACGGGCAGCGCCGGTTCAGTCGAGATCGGGGAAAACATGCAGGCCGTCTTCGCCGACAGGCAGATCGGCGGCGAAAGCGACATCCGCCGGGTCAATCGTCCCGTAGACATGGGGGAACGGCATGTTGTCGCTGGATTTTTCCCATTTGAGCGTCCCGCCCAGGCAATCGGGGTCGATCTTGATCAGCACCAGGCCGGTAACGCCGGACAGATAGCGGGCGGCGGTGTTCCGGACCTGGTCGGCGCCGGAGAAATGGATGAAGCCGTCCCGGCGGTCCATTTCGCCGCCCGAATAGACGCCACGGGCGACCGCGGCCTCCCAGCTCGATTTTGGGCAGATATGATAAATGAAACCGGTCGCCATGGCGGTAGCTTAACCAAGCGCAGGCGCGGGCTCCAGCGCGTTTTTGCCGCTGCGGCGGCATCGCCCGTTCAGATTTCCTTTACGCGTTCGTTGTAGGTTTTAATGAACGAAATCAGACCGGAAGGTGCGTTGTGGCGAAGATCGTCAAGATCGGAATACCCGTACTGGTTGTCCTGGCCATCGGGGCGGTCGGCTGGCTCTATCTCGAGGAATCGGGACAGACCCGGGAAGCCAAGCGCGCGGCCGGCGCCGTTATGAAGGCCGCTGACCGGGCCATCGGCCTGGACCGCGACGCGGACCGGTTTCGCGCCACCGAAGAGGAAAATTTCGTCAATGTCGGCGCGATTTTCACGGTGAACGGGAATGTCCGGGTAACCCTGGTGGTCCGCGGGACCGACGGGGCGGATGCCGTGTGCAACAGGATGGTTTTCGTGCGCGATTATCTGGTCGGCGTGATGTCGGATTATCCGCCGTCGAGCGACGATCTCGTGGGCGGTCCGGTCGGCTATCCCGGGTCGATCGCGGAGCGCGTCAACAGCATGGTCGATGGCGATGCCGTGACGCGGGTCCGGTACGATCCGTACTATCTCGGGCAGGAGCGCGGCTCGACAAGCTGCTGACAGGAAAGCCTTGCCGCCGCAGGGCCTGACGTCCTAAAACCGGTGATCGCAATTCAACCGGTATGTTCGAGATGAAATTTCCCCCGCCGCCGCATCCCAGCCCGTCCAGGCCCGCCTATACGCCGCCGCCGGGCGCCTGCGACGCCCATGTCCACGTGTTCGGCCCGTCCGACAGGTTTCCCTACCATCCCAAGAGAACCTACACGCCGGTCGATGCACCGCGGGAGAAACTGCGGGCGCTGCACGGCCAGCTCGGTATCGACCGGGCCGTTATCGTGCAGGCGACCTGCCACGGCACCGATAACGCGGCAACGCTGGATGCGATCGCGAAATCGAAGGGCCAGTGGCGCGGCGTGGCGTGCGTCGACGAGGAATTTACCGACAAGGACTTCGAAGCGCTTCATGAAGGCGGCATCCGCGGCATCCGGTTCAGTTTCGCCCGCCATCTCAGCGGCCCGCCGGATTTCGACCGGGTTCACCGCATCGCGGAGAAGGTCCAGGGGCTCGGCTGGCACCTGGTCGTGTATATCGAATCCCAGGATATCGTCGATTTCAGCGCCGACCTGCGCAAGTTCCGCCTGCCGCTCGTGTTCGACCATATGGTCCGCGTCGACGTGACGAAAGGCGTCGAGGCCGAACCGTTCAGGCTGCTGCTCGATTTCATGCGCAACGAGGATGTATGGGTGAAGGTGACCGGCGCCGAACGGCTGACCAGGACCGGTGCGCCCTATGACGACGTGGTGCCGTTCGCGCAGGCCGTGATCGAAACCAATCCGGACCGGGCGCTGTGGGGCACAGACTGGCCGCACCCGAACCTGTGGGAAGCCATGCCCGACGAAGGCAATCTGGTGGATCTCGTTCCGCGCTACGCCCCGGACGAGGCGACCCGGCACAAGCTTCTGGTGGACAACCCGGCGAATCTGTACGGCTTCGAAGATTGATACCGGCGCTTACCGCGCTGCTGGGGTTTCAGCTTGCCGGTGAACTGATCGTCCGGCTTGCCGGCATTCCCGTGCCGGGCCCGGTGCTGGGGATGGTTCTGCTCGCAGGTTTCTTTGCGGTCAGGGGCGGCGTTCCCGACGATATCAGAAACGTCGCGGCGGTCGTGTTGCGACATCTGTCGCTGCTGTTCGTGCCCGCGGGGGTCGGGCTGATCCTCCATGCGGCGCGGATCGAGGCCGAATGGCCGGCCATCGGGGCGGCGCTGCTCGGAAGCTCGATCCTGACCCTGCTGGTGACGGTCCTCGTTTTCCGGTTCTGTGCCGGCGCGGCGAAGACCGGCCGGGAGGACGCTTCCTGATGCCGGGCGCCGTTTCCGAGGTCTGGGTTTACCTGTCCGCCAACCCGCTGCTGTGGCTGACGGCGACCATGCTGGCCTACGTTATCGGGCACTGGCTTTATGTGAAAAGCGGCGAGAACCCGGCCGTCAATTCGGTCGCCGTTGCGGTCGCCATCCTGATCGCCCTGCTATGGGCGACCGGCAGCGACTATTCGAGCTATTTCGACGGGGCGCAGTTCGTTCATTTCATGCTTGGCCCGG